>Ga0209624_10000115_pt1 | contig 74435 bp, 63 predicted proteins | sample JacPinW_OM2H0_O1_FD_188565 | JGI IMG/M metagenome (GOLD analysis project Ga0209624, IMG submission 188565) | Forest soil microbial communities from Algoma, Ontario, Canada - Jack Pine, Ontario site 1_JW_OM2H0_O1 (SPAdes) (version 2) | ecosystem: Environmental > Terrestrial > Soil > Boreal... | reverse complement strand
TGCCGGAGTCGACTCGGGTCAACGACCGCGCCGCCGGTCGCCGTACCATCGGGCCGGACCCTGACGATGGAATTACATTTGTCAGAAAAAGGCGGCCGCCGAGAATCGTTCCGTAAAGACCAAAAACTGCGACTTTGCCGCTGCTATCGTGCGGAAATCGGCGTTCGGGAATTGGCGTCTCAGGAGCACGCGAATTGTATCCTGTTCGCCGCGCCGCTCGGCGTCGTCAAAAATGATCAGAAATTCTTTTGCCAGGCATCGGCTGGCCACCTCCAATGCCGACCATCTCGAGAAGCGACGCACACCGAGCGGTCCATCAACGATCATAAGATCCACTTCCGTGGGGAGCGCCTCAGGCTTTGCGTAACATAAGGCTGGACGGCCCAGGAATTCGCGGGTTTCCAGCCTATGAAGCAGGACTTCGTGTGCGACCTGTTTACCGATCCTCTCCGCCCAGATTGCATCGCTTTCAACCGTTGTAATGGGAAGCCTCGGAGATCGGCTCCCGGAGATCGCATCAAGCAAAAGTGTCGATTGACCGGCTCCGAGTTCCAAAACCCGGTTAACCGGCAGCTCGTGACATGCCCGGAATATCAGCGCAAGCAGTGAATAATTGGCCGCACTTCCGACCGGAAAAAGCACCGGCAATTTCACGGATGCGGCTTGAGCGGCGTCGAATAGGATATTTCTGTAAAACAATTCTCTTGCGTATGTGGAACCGATAATTCTAAGCAGCGGTCCCAAACGTCTCCGTACACGAAGGCGGATTAAGGACCGCGATAGATTATCCATTTGCCGCTCATTTTTGATCGCCAGAAAAGGTTGCCCTTACATCCCGGACGGTAGCACGCCGGTCTCTCTGCGTCGGAATTGATCTTCGTCGCGATTATTTTTTGGCCGTTTGTATCTTCGTCGATGGGGATTTCCAGCAAGCCGCACAGGCGTAAAGTCCGCACCTTGATAAGTCTCTGCAGCGGATCGGAAGAAAATTGGAGCGGGTGAAGGGAATCGAACCCTCGTCGTAAGCTTGGGAAGCTTCTGCTCTACCATTGAGCTACACCCGCAACCCGACGCCGATTAAAGCCGGGGCGGGGGCCGAGTTCAAGGCCGGGCGAATTCCACCGCCCTTGGATCAAGCCGAACCTATGCGGTAACCTCGTCTCAGCCTCTGGCATAAAAAACCGTCAGGCCAGGGCCACGCCATGGGAGCGATCGCTATTACCATCATTACGGACCTGAACCGCAATTCGGCGGCCGTCAAAGGCATCGATCAGTCCAATCTTCCGGTTTATCAGCAAAGCTGGTGGGTCGAGATCGCCCGCGGCTCCGCGCGCTTCTTCGAGGCGAAAGTTTTCGACGACAACGTGGTCGTGGGCAGCCTGCCTTATGTCGTGAGAAGAAGAACCAGGCTCGACATTCCATGGGGCATCTCGCCCTATTGGTCGAGTTTCGGCGGACCGGTCGTCAGTCAAGCCTTGAACGACAAAGAAAAAGCCGCGGTTCTCCACCGGCTGATCGCGCAGCTGCCGCGAAAAATCCCGCTTCATTTTATCTGCGCGCCCAAGGCGCATGACGCCGGCCTTATAAGGCAGGTATTCGTGAACGCGGGGTTTGCGCATTCCCGGCGGATTACCTATTCGCAGCCCCCGGAAGATGCGGATGCGGTCGGCAGGCTGAACGCCAAGCACAGGTCGCATATCAGGTCCGCGGACAGAATTCTGGAGGTCTTGGAAATCGGCGCGGGCGAATTCATCGATTTTTACGAAGCCAATCTCAAAGCGGCTGGCTTGTCCAGCTGGTCCCCGCTCGAGGTCGCGCAAAAACTGATTGCGAAGGGCCAGGAAGGCGATGCTCCGCAGCTGCGTGTCGTCGCCGCAAGAAAGAGAAAAGCAGGGTCACCCTATGAAGCCGCCATCGCCTGCGCGTGGGATAATGAGCGTTACTATTTATGGATGACGACGCGCCGGCGTCCCGTCGGCGGCGCTTCGGACGACAAACCACATCCGGACGCGATCAAGCTCCTGATCGTGAAAGCCATGCAGCATGCCGGGAGTCTCGGGCTGATCTTCGATATCGACGGCTTCACGCAAGGATCCGAAAACCTCTACACGCAGATATTAAAAATTCCGAACACCGAATTTCGCGACGTGTTCGAACGCACCACAGGATTGACCCGGTGGTTGGATGTCTGTCGGCCGAAAATCAAGCGAGCCGCGGCTTTCCTCGGCCTCCTCGGCCGTTGAGGAGCGCTTGGCACATCGTCGGGAACTCGCATCAAGGCGAACCGGCCACCGGCAGGTGATCGATCCGGAACCAGCCGTTCCATTGATCGGGATGCGCCAAGACACGCGATTCCAGCATCGTGACGTAGGCGCGGACGGCGCCCGCGTAATCGGGCTCGGCCGTGCCGCCGACATCCAGAGGCGGCCCGACCGTCACATCGTAAACGCCGTCATCACCACGCAGCGTGAACACCGGAAGCAGCGGCGCGCCGGAAATCCGCGACAGATGGGGTGGACCGGTCGCGATGCGTATGGTTCCGCGAAAGAACTCGGTATCGAGCGTGCGCTGGGCGGTGTCCACGACGGTGATGGAAACGATCCGATTGCTCGCTAGGCGCATGCGAAGCGTCTTGAGCGCTTCGCCCGCGTCGTCGTCGATTATCTTGACGCGTTCGGCGATATACCGGTCTTCAATCCGGGTCCAAAGGGGATTGAGGTAGCGGATGCCGAACGGGGTCATCGCGAACCCGTGATTGGGGCGGCTCAAATGGCTCACCGCGAAACCGGCCTGGTGGAAGGCCATCTTGGTGACGAGCGTGCTGTAAACGAAGTCGCTGACCCACAAGATCGCGCCGCGCCGTTTCTCCAACGCGGCGGCGACATGGTCGAACCCATGCCGCCGGATCACGGGTTGCCAGCGACGCGCGGGGCGAAGCAACGCCAGTATCTGCATCTGCGCTTCCACCATGCGGTCCGACAAGGCCGCGACGATCGCGGCTGCCTGCCGCGCGGTCACGTGATCCGACAGCGCCCGCGCCATCGCAGCGGTCCAGTCCGCCCGCGAGGCGTCTTCTCCCCGCAGAAAGCGCATGGAGCGCGCCACCGGCAATAAATTGCCGATGGGAAACAGCCAACTTGGCGGCGTCAGCGACAGGAGCTTTACGATGCGCGACAGATCGGCCTTGCTGAAAGGCGTCATGACAGAACCATCCGTTCGCGCCGCGATCTCATCCGAATGTCCGCACGGATCCGCGTCGGATTGTCGAGCGTAACATCGGGCCGCGCCCGCGACCCGGCGCCGATTAAAGCCGGAGCGGAAGGTGAGTTCAAGGTACAGCCGCGAAACCGCGCGCCGCGCCTAGCTCCCGGGCGTGCCGTCCGCATGGTCCTGCGCGCGCCCGAACCGGACCAGCAGCCGGCCGCCAATGCTGTCATCCCAACTGAAGGTGTTGCGCAAAACCACGACCGCGATGCGGTGCCGCGTGTCGAGCCCGAGAAAACTGGTATAGCCGGTGACGACGTCTTGCTCATGAAATTAGCGCAGGCAGACAACAGCAGCACCAAAGTGCCACAACGCAGCGACGCAGCGACGATACGCCGATCGGCACGAACATAGGCGCAGTGCGTCTCATCGGCGACAACGCTTCTGCGGGACGCTTCATCAGCCAAGACGGCCTATTCTTGCGGCTTGGGCGGGAACCTGACCAGTGCGCGCCATTCAGCGAGCACAAAATCGGCGGGCAACGCAACCGTCACGCCCCTCGGATCCGCCGGATCGGCACCCTTGTTATTATCAGTTGTCGGTTCCGGCAAGCCGGCAAAAATCAGTCCGACCACGGCGCCATCCTGTCCGACCAGGGGGCCGCCGGAATAGCCCTTTTGAACGACGTTATCGGCCACGATCAAAGGGCCGCATTTCAGGTCCAGATGCCGCCCATCGACGTCCACGTTCGGACAGGCCCGCACCGATATCCCGAATATCTTTCCCGTGCTCGATTCCCGCCTACCCGGATAGCCGTAGGCAGTCACGCTTTCGCCGAGGACAGGCTTACGCCAGACCGGCGCTGGCGCGTCACGGCGAAAGAAAACCAAGTCATAATCGGGATCGACGATGACCCCATCCGAAACTTCACGAAGTCCGTGTTTGGCGCTCACGGCCCAATGCTCGTCAAGCTGGGTGGCGCACTGGTAACCCGAGGTCATGAGCGCCGTCCGGGCGGGCAGGTATGCAATGCAGCCGTTGGGCTGGTCAGGAGCCGACTCACAGGCCGAGAGGGAGAGCGCGCCGATGGCGCCGAGCAATACGCGGCGAATGGCCGCTGAGGACGGAATTTTCACCGCCACCGCATGCTCCGGAAACTTCAACCCAATTCGGATTGGTTGGCGATTTCCGTTGTGGAGTGGGATCTGTGCTCCATACGCCGGACGGCGAACGCCATGCCGGCCGCGGAGGCAAGCAGCACAAGCAGAACGAGAAGGCCGCTCCCGTCCGAAGTGAGCAACGCCGCGAGAAAGGCGAGCGGCACGACGCCGATCCCGAAAAGACACAGGCCGATGAACACCGCGATCACGCCCCAGGCGGTGTAAAGCAGATCGATCGAGCCGAGCAGCAGGATCGCGCAAAAGAGCCACGCCGCGATCAGCAACCCAATTCTCGCATAAGCTTTCGCGCGCCGGACGAAAGCGAGCGGCGTCAATATGACGATGACCACCGCCCAGCTGAGATAGATGACATAGCCCAGATAGGGCGCCAACGCCGCGCTGAGCCAGACCAGAACATTGGCCAGAATGAGCAGCAGAATCACGGCGACGATGCCGGCAACCACAAAGAAAGCCCACATCAGAATCCGGCCAAGCTGCTCGGACCAGGGCTCGGCGTGATCCGATCGCTCCGGGATCAGGCGCTTGGAGCGCTGCGCGGCGAAAGCCCCCAGCTTACGGACGAATTGCTGCGGCCGAGTTTCCTCGTGTCCGGGGTGTTCCGGAAAATGGCACTTGGTGCGCTCCAGAACGAGGTTCTTAAATTTCTGCAGTAAGTTCATGACACGCTTCGGTTATCGTTCACGCCTGAAACACTAGGCGATGCGGAGTTAATTTGGCGACAACGTCCAAAATACCGCTCGCTCGTATTTTCGATTGATGAGCAGTTTAGCAATCTCATGGCGTAAACGCCAGTGTCGAAACCCAATTGGTTAACGCGAAATCCGAGTATAGCCGAAATGGTTCGGCCAGGCACGCCCCGCATTGGAATGTATTCGAACCCTACGCGGGATGAATTCGTTAAGAAATGAACGGTCCGGATACTAAGCTATTTCGCCGTTTTCGCCGGGTCGGCTCCGGTCGGGGCCGGCGCGTTGGCAGTTTCCTGTGGTTGGGACAGACGCCGCTTTTTTTGGCGCTGCACCGAGAGATTGTCGCGATAGCGATAGCCCGCATAGCAGCCGCCGGCGAAGACCGCGCCGACGAAGAAGACGAATACGAGCAAGGCGAAAATATCATCCATGAGAGACCGCGCCGCGTTTCCCGAATTTCATCTATCGGGTTTAAGAATTCGTCCTTCCTTATAGCCCAGCTCGTGACTGTGATGAAATCACGAAAACTTCATACCGGAATGTGCACGTTCGGTCTTGGTGACGGAGGCTCGGCCGGTCAAGAGGGCCGCTTGCCGGCGGTCTCGCCGCGCGCATCCCGCTCGGGCTTACTCTTGTCCGCATAGGGATCGCAATGTTCGACACGGCGTTCACCGCAGATCACATTGCCCTCCACTTTGACTTGCCAGATCTCGTATCGAGTCAGACGATCGAACAGGACAGCGCTGCGCGCTTCATTGAGAGTTTCGAACTCGCCCTGGCTGTCTCCGGATTCAAGGTTAAGAACTTTGTACACCGGGAAATTTCCTTTGAAGATCGCTCGTTGTCTCGGATGGTCCCGGCTCATGCGCCCCCAACGCAACGCCACCGAAGATCATCCCGGCACCGTACCGGTTATTGCGCTTCCGGGCGGATGATGCCGGAGGTTGCGACCTGCGTGCTGGCGACGCGCACCGAATAGGCCCACCAGCCGGTGTTGTTGAGCGCATAGTAGGCGCGGTAGCGGTGCACGTCGGCGAGCGTCTCGAGCCTGGTGTCCTGGTTGTCGAGCACGTAATCCTGGCCGTTGACCGCGACGATCAGGATGGCGTGATCGAGACTGCGCTGGATGTCGCGCACCACGACGAAACGCATGTCGCTTTCGGGCACGCCGGAGGCCTTCAGCGCGAAATATTTGGCGATGGCGTAATCCTGGCATTGGCCGCCGCGCGCAAGGAATTCGTAGGGCGTTTCCCAATAACCGGCGTCGCCCCAGTTCTTCACGGCGAGGACGTAGGGAACGGCGTTGAAATAACTGTTGGCGCGCGCCACGCGATCGGCCAGCGGCCGCGATTTGAGATCGTCGATCAGCGCCGCCCATTTATCGGCGCTCGGCGACCCAGCCGCCTTCTGTTGGGCGAACCGGTCGGCAACCTGTGTCCAGCGGCCGAACACCGCCACATTCGAGGAGAACATCGCCTGTTGCGGAAAAATCGTCTGCCCTTCGGACCCCGGCATCGCCGGGTCGTTCACCGAAGCGCATGCCGACATGGCAAGCGAAATACCAATAAGCACCAATCGTCCGTACCAACCGTGCCGCTTCATCTTGCACCCCGTTCGGTAACCCCGCTATCTCGATGAGACCGGAGGTTTTGCGTCCCCGGGTCGCCCCGGGTTTGCCGTTTCGTGAGGCGAAGGATTCGCCTGCACCGTTGGGTTCAATTAAATTCCGCATTCGTTGACAAATCTTGAACACGCGAACCGTCACCCCATAGGGAATTTCCCTTACACCCCTGTTAATCATGAATGTATTCAAACGCTCCCGCGGCCCTCGAAAACGGGCTGATTTCGTTTTTAGGTCACGCCCCGCGCATGCCGGGACGGGCACGATTTCGTGAGCCCGCCGCAGCATTGAATGGCAGCGGCCTCGATTCTTCGTTCTTTCATGAGCGCGCTTCGGGCCGATGTGTCGAATCGGGCGCGCCTTGCCTTATGGGCGCGTTCGCCGTCAGGCCGATTTATTCGGATTTCGGGCGAAAAACCCACCCCGGCCGCGGCGCAGGTTCGCTTTGTCCCGAAATCACGAGCGCAGCCAGGGAGCAAATATATTTGTCTGTACACGGATTGCCGCCAAGAATAACCGACACCAAGACCGCCGGTGAGGCAGCCCGCGTGTCAATTGGCTGAAGATTCCACCGTAACCATAATCGAGCAGGAGTTATCGACTGAGTATTCATTATTAAGATCGGAAACGAGAGACGTGCGGTTGTAAGTTTTATTTACAAGTACTTCAGTGGGACGACTCGCAACTTGGAAATGTATTCTCCACTGTTGTATTTCTGCAACGTTAGACTTAGAATTATACTGTTAATGGGATCGGTGCGCTTGACCCTCATAGCACAATCTTAGATGATATTTTCAATGGGGTGGCCCTTTATGAGACTCTACAAGGAGGCTCTGATGAATTTTCGGATTGGATATCTGGCGGTAGTCGGTATTGCTTTGGCAGGCGCCGGTTTCGCGCCCGCGGCCGAAGCAAACCCGCCGTCCTACACCGCGACGCAGCCGACATCGAACCTGCACACTTGGCCGCAATGCCCACAATTGAATCAAGTGGCTTTGCCGAGCAACATCTCGGTCCAGATCACGGCCGCGATCAATTCCGGGAATCAGCAGACGCTGTCGAGCACGATCACGCAACTGATCTCCGCCAACCCTGCCTTGACGGGCAGCATTTTGGACTTCGCGGTGACGCATGATCCGCAAGCTTCGCCGGCGATCGCGCTCGCGGCGTCTACTCAAATGCGGGCGTTGGGTTGCGATCCGGGTGAAGTGACCGCGCTCGTGGTCGGCGCGCTCGAAGCGTTGGTGTTGCCGGCGGGTGGTCCCGGTGGCGGACCGTCGCAGGATCAGATCTCGTCCTTGATCAATCTGGTCATCACCGGAGGCGGTGGATCGCCCAACAGTCCGGGTGGCAACGTCTATGCGGGGCATGATTTCGGGCTGTACCTGCCGCCGCCGAAGTCGGCAAGCCCGCACTAATCGCGGGCTCCGTTCGACGGGTTGGATGGCAGCGAGTAGTTGCTCGGCTTGAGGTTTGGTGTTTGAATTCTCCTGCATGCGGGAGAGTGGTGGGGGGCGAACCAGAATGGTGATAGGCCGGTTAGCTAGAGTTTTCGGCACTGGGATGGGTGCGCTTGTTGCGGTCGTTGTGACCGTCGGCACGGCCTCCGCGCAGTTTATTCCGACACCCGAAGCCTCCATTCCCGAACGCCAGAGCGTGCTGCAACGCGCGCGGCCGGATTACGATCCGCTTGGCATACAGGCCGGGTCGTTCCTGGTTCTGCCGTCGCTGGATCTCCAAGAGTGGTGGGATTCGAACGTCTACGCGGTGCCGACCCGGCCTTCGACCGACCTGGTGACGGCGGTCGTGCCCCAACTGTCGATCGCGTCGGATTGGAACAACCACGCGCTCAACCTGTTCGTCGGCGACCAATCCGAATTCTATAACAAACACACCACCGAAAACGTGAACAACGTCACGGTGGCGGCGCAGGGCCGGTTCGACATTCTGCGCGACGAATATATCGAGGCCGGCGCCGGCGTTCAGCTCAGCCATGAAGACCGCAGTTCGCCCGACGCCTCGGTGGCCGGCAAATACCCCACCCAGTTCACCGTCGCCGACGGGAATATCGGGTTCGTCCGTAACATCGGCGTCATCGGCGCCGAACTGACCGGCGACGTCCAGTCCTATTCCTACAACAACAACGTGACCAACGCCGACGTGGAAATTCCCGAATCGTATCGCGATTACATCCAATACGTAGTCACGCCGCGCGTGACCTACGAAATCGTTCCGGGTTATCATGCTTTCATCCAGACGCCCCTGAACGAGCGGCAATACGATCGCGGCGTTGATCCGTCGGGCTTCAACCACAGTTCGCACGGCTACGAGGGCGATGTCGGAACCGCGATCAATCTCGGTTCCGCGCTCAACGGCGAAGTCTTCATCGGCTATTTACGCCAGGACTATGAATCGGCCGCCTTCGGCAGCGCCCAAGGGCTCAGCGGCGGTGCAAACCTGCTGTGGAATGTAACCGACTTGACCTCACTCCGGCTCGCAATAACCCGTGTCGTGCAGGAAGAGGCCGCGGGTGTGACGACCGGGACCAGTGGTTCTTATCTTGAAACCACCGGCAGGGTTTCCGTCGAACATGAATTGCTGCAAAACGTACTGCTGACCGGTGGTGCTACCTACTTCATCGATCAGTTCACTGGCGTTAACCGCACCGACAACAATTACAACGCTTATGTGGGGGCTAAGTACCTCATGAATCGGGTGCTCTCGCTTGGCTTCGACGCTAATTTCTGGCACCGTGATTCAAACCAGCCTGGCGTGAACTATGATCGCGAGATCATCGGAGTAAAGTTACATCTCCAGCTCTAAGACCGGCTCGTTTCGTATAATGAATTGGATGCTTGCTCGATGACGGGAGCGATATTCCGGGCGCGGGTGGCGTGCTTCGCGTTGATCGCGGTCTTAGCCTTTGCGGGCTGGATAAACCCATCGTGCGCACAGGACGCTGCAGCGTATAAATTGGGCGTTGGCGACAAAGTCCATATAACGGTATTCAACGAACCGGACCTGACCGGCGATTTCGACGTCAACGATCAGGGCATCGTCTCGCTGCCGTTGATCGGGCAATTGCACATCGCCGGCATGACGTTGAGCCAAGCGCAGGATTTTATAACCGAGAAATATGCCGCCAATTACCTCGTCAACCCGCGGGTCAATGTCCAGATCCTGAATTACCGGCCATTTTACGTCATCGGCGAGGTCAAAACTCCGGGAAGCTACCAATACGTCAACGGCATGACCGTGCTGAATGCCATCGCACTGGCCGGCGGCTATACGCCGCGCGGCAATCCGAACAACATCGTGATAAAACACTCGGGTGCGAACGCGGAAACTCCGATTGGCGAGAATGACACGGTGCAACCTGGGGATATTATTACCGTTCACCAGCGGCTATTCTAATTAACCACTACGAAACGTTTGTTTGGTTAACTATTACGAGGCGCTTTATCGGATCGTAATTAATCCAATAAGCGCCTATAATTTTGTTTACACACACAGTCGAAGTGCGGAGGCGGTTTTATGGATACGGGCGAGGTCACCCATACACTTGGGTCGACCGATGGCGAGCGCGTAAAGCACTCGCTCAGCTCCCCATTGTTCTCGCCTGATGATGGCGCTGGCGAAATTAATAATCTGGCAGAAGTACTACAAATTCTGCGCCGGCGGCGAGCAGTAATTTTAGCCTGTATCGCGATCATCACCATTATCAGCGCTGTCGTGATTTTCAATCTTACACCCCGCTATACGGCCGAATCGTCGGTCCTCTTGAATACGAAACCGAATCAAGTACTCGACATTCAGGCGGTGATGTCAGGGTTGTCAGCGAATGACTCTGTTGTGCGCAGCGAAGTCGAGGTTCTTAAGTCAGCCAACCTCGCCGAGGACGTGGTCAAGAAGACAAACTTGATCGCCGTGCCCGAATTTAATCCAACAATTCAGAAATCCTCAGTCGTGTCGGTAGTTCTAGCGCCGATAAATTGGGTTATCTCGTCAATCACGTCAATTTTCTCACCTCCTCCCGCAGTTCCGCCAGAGGATCCGGCACGACGAATATTCCTCTTGGTCACGCGCATATTACAAGGCCATCTAGACGTTACGAATGACGGCCACTCTTACGTCATTAAAATCCGAGTCCAATCGCAGGATCCGCAACTGGCTGCGATGTTGGCCAATGCGTATGCAAATGCGTACATCGATGCGCAGCTCGAGGCAAAGTACACCGCGGTACAAACTGCGAACCAGTGGCTTAACGACCATATGGCCGATTTGCGAAACAAACTTCAGGATTCGGAGCGTGCGGTCCAAGTATACGCAGCGGCGAACAATCTCACGCCGACCACTCAAGCTGGGGTCGGCGGGGGGAATGTTACGTCGCAGCAGATTTCGGAACTCAACACGCAGCTTGTCCTGGCTTCAGCCGACCTGGCTCAGAAGCAGGCGAATCTCCAGCAAGTGCAGGGGTCACTTCAGACCGGTGGCACCTCGGCTGCCGGGCAAGTGCTGTCATCGCCGCTGATTCAGAATTTGCGCGAACAGGAATCGGAGCTTGCGACGCGCGAGGCCGATTTGGCAACGCGCTACAAGCCCGAACATCCCGCCATGATCAACATCAAGGCGCAGGAGCGCGATCTTAACGGCAAGATACAAGCTGAGATCGATCGCATCGTGCGCGGCATGCAAGGGGACGTAACGTCGGCACAGGCGAAGGTCAGTTCGCTTCGTCAGAGCCTCAACGATCTGGAGGTTGGTCCGCAAAGCGGCGCGGGCGTCGAGTTGAACGAACTGCAACGCGAGGCAGATGCCAACCGGACGCTGTATGAGAGTTTCCTCAATCGGTTCAAGCAAACCTCGGCGCAAGAAGACATGGCGGAAGCTGATGCAAGGATTATCTCGAACGCAATGGTGCCGTCGGCCCCGTCTTTCCCTTTGAAGGTTCCTCTCCTCAGCATCGCGTTTTTGGGTTCGGTTGTGTTCGGCGTCTTCGCCGCCTTCGGGATCGAACGGCTCGACGTTGGTTTCCGCACGGGTAGCCAGTATGAGAAGTTGACGCGCATCCCGGTGCTGGGGCTGGCACCCGATCTGGAGAACGGAGAATTGCCACAGGATGTCGTCGTTCAACGGCCTGTATCCTCCTATGCCGAATCTATCCGCTCGATCCGCACCGCCTTGCGCTATTCCGACGTCGACAATCCGCCGAAGGTGGTCATGATCACTTCGTCTCTGCCTGACGAGGGTAAGACCACATTCTCGGTGTCGTTTGCGCGCAGCGTCGCGAAATCCGGCGAACGAGTGCTTTTGATCGATTGCGATCTGCGCCGGCCGGCGATTTCCAAGTTCTTCAATGCCGAAGCGGAACCGGGCCTCCTTTCGTTGTTTGACGACAAGGCTAGCAAGGCCAATAAGGCGAGCGCGATCAGGATCGACGAAGAATCGGGCATGCACTTCATTCCGGTCGGTTCCAAAACCTCGAATCCGCAAGATCTTCTCGGCTCTAAGCACATGAAGGCGCTCCTCGACGTTATGCGCGAGCGATACGATCTGATCGTATTGGATACGCCGCCCCTGCTTGCCGTGTCGGATGCCCTGGTACTCTCGCACTATGCCGACGCGACCATCTTCCTCACGCGCTGGGCGCGCACGCCGCGGGCCGTCGTCCAGGGCGCATTGAAATCGTTCCGGACGATCGGCTCGAAACTGGCTGGCGCCGTCTTGACGCGGGTCGACATGCGCAGTCATTCGACCTACGGTTATGGCGATCCAGGTTACTATTACGGCTATTATGGCAATGACCGCAGTTACGGTTACGGCTCGTCCGGCGATTCCGAAAAAATGGAAGATCCCTTGTCATCGATGTGGTCCAGCGCGCGCAAATTCGTTAACCGCTATGGCCGTGGCGGTTCGGCTTAATCCCAAAATCTTGCCGGCTGCCTTAGCGCTCGGCCTGCTGGCTCTGGGAATCCCGCAAACCGGCGATTCGATACTGTGGCTGATGACCGGCGACACGCCGGAGCAGCTCGGTGCGGCAAGCCCTGATTCCGTTGACGCGGCGGCGCGTAACGTGACCCTGTTGGAACGCGCCGACAGCTGGTTCGGCGATCCCAGGGCGCTTATACGCGCGGGTATCCTGCGCATGCGCCTCGCAACCACGGGCACGGGCCCCGACGGCAAGCCTGCCGTCGCCAAGCCCGAGCTGGATCACGCCATTGCCGATCTCACGGATGGGCTTATGCGGGCGCCCGCAAATGCAATTGGCTGGACTGCCCTGGCGGAAGCCAACATCGCAACCGACGATCGCCCACGGGCTCGGAACGCACTCTCGACGTCGCTTCTGATTGATAATAACGATCCGGATCTAAGTTTATGGCGTTGTGAGATCGGGCTCGCACTTTGGAGCTACTTCAACAACGATGAACGTCGGATGTGGAACAATCAGGTCATTTTGGCCTGGCGCAACAATCCGGGAGATTTGGTCGATCTGGCGCATCAGGATGGCGGCGTCAACGCCCTGCTGATCCGATTGGCTCTGTTGTCGGATCGCACGCGCTTAGACGAATTCGATAAAGTCTATAATCAATATTACGGCAAGCACTAGCGCTTGAGCGGATCCTTGCGCGATGAGATCGATTGCGCGATCGCAATTCCCATCAGGAACAGATAAACGGTCGTAACCGCCGGAATTTGCAAGCTAAAATCGACCGCCGAGTGCAGCCCGACCAGTGCAGAAGCCGCCAGCCCAAGACAAGGGAAAATCGCATCCCGGTGGCGTGTGCGAATTCCTTGAATACACAATCCCACTAGGCAACCAAGCGCCCCAAATAGGCACAATACGGCGGGAATTCCGAGTTCCAAAATATTCTGGAGATAATCGTTGTGTGCAAGGTCGAAATAGTACAGCACGTCGGCGGTTCGATAGATCGGAAACACGGCAGTAAATGACCCAAGCCCAATTCCAAGTATCGGATAGTCCTTGATTGCCTGGACAGTCAGTTGATCAACCAAGAGGCGGGTGTTTGAATCGATATCGGTGGTCAGCAAGCGGTTCATCGTCGCGTCTCCGCTGATAAAAGCAGCGATGAGCAGCATCAGCAAGCACGGGCCGATCGACCAAATGCCGACGCGTCGCATCCGACCGGTGCCGGGCGAAAACGTAATCGCGAGCAGCAATATCACGGCACCGGCAATGGTTGCGGCAAGACCGCCGCGCGAATGAGTCAGTAGAAGCGCAGTAACCAGGATGAAGACCATAAGCAGAAACAGCGAGCGCCGTGATATGAAATCGATGGCCTGAGTGATCTTCCGCCGGATATCGCCCCGAAGCTCGATGCGCGCGAAGGTTTCCAGTGTCAGCGTAAGAGTGGCCAACGCGCACAAGCCGAGATATGTGGCAAACGAATTGTGATTGACGAACGGGCCGGTGAGATCCTGCGGATAGGCCCACTTTGCGAACCAGAGGATGCTCCGATTACCGGACCAATAAACCAGCAGCCCATAAACGCCATAGAGGGCTCCAGAGTACGCAACCAATCTGACGCCGATGCGGGCACGTTGCGCATCGCGCCCCATTAACACCGACAGGTAGAATACTCCCGCATATGCGAGAAGGCGCAAAACATAGATCAAGGCCGCGACGCGGTCGACGGCGATACTGCCGTATACGCCGTTCCCCAATATGTCGGTCGCCTGATCCCAAATCGGATTACGGAGCACTGCAGGAACCCATGGCACCACCTGTAACAGCGCGATGCCGATGACGATCGCAAAAAGTATCGTCGGCACGAAAAGACCTTCGCGCTCGATCGATGTTTCGATCGTCGGTAAGAGGAGCGTGAGCAGCAGCAGGAGGGCGACGGCGAGAGCGAGTGCGTCCCAGGCCAACGGCCGCGCGGATCCGAGCGGCAATGGCGCAAGCACGACGATCGCGCATAACCCGCCGAAAATGAGACCGGAAAGGCGGCCGTTCGGGGCCGATGCCGGCCCGATTTCCGGCTGCGATTCCGTAGCAGCTGTTTTGCCCGATTGAGACATGCGCTGTTGCTTGGTGGCGGGAAGGGGCACACCTTATCAAATGGCCAGCCTATTAGGCTACATTATTGAACTGTATGGCTAATCATTCCCTGGAAAAGGAAGAAGTTGAACTCGCCCGAAGACGGTTGCCGGCCGTAATTTTGAGATTTTAATCCCAGGCGCGAACCTCGTTTATTTCGGCTTACGAACAGCCTCACGGCTTGCGCGGGGCGGGGACGCGTGATGGCAGGATTGTTGATCGGCTCGAACCGGCCGAAAAAAATTCTGACTCATAAGCATCGCCAAGACGCCGGCGCCGCGTGCGCGCGTTGCCATCAGTCGAAATTGACCGCGCACGGCAAATGACGAAGATTCCGGCGGTCCAATTAACCAAATTGAGCGCGCGATTAAAGCGGCGCTAACCAATTATTATATGAAATCCGGTTCTTCTTGGTCTCTATTACATTATTATTTCTTGGATCAAGTAAATTATCGATTTTGTTGGCGCGAATACTCATTTATATATTGAAAACTCTTTCCGATTAGGTTATGAACTTGACAGTGATGCCGCGCGGAAGTCGGCGGCTTTGACATTTGGTCGCAACGAGAACCCGCGCGGTCCGAATGGCTCGGTTGGGCATGGGGCGGCTTCCCACATGTTGAGAGTATTCGAGCATTCCATGCCGCTTCCGGTAGGCCTGATCGCCTTATATGAAATTTTTTTAGGTTCGGCGGCGTTCCACGCGGCAATGGCCGTGGTCCTAACTGCGCTCACCGGCTTGCGCCACAGGCCTTGGCCGGATGTGCGCCGCCCTGGTTCCAAGCGCGCGTCGGGATTTTTTACTATGCTGACAACTTCTTTACACTTTCGGGTACGGCAAAGCGTGGTTGCGAATCGCTATCCCCTTATGCCGCCAATGAAATTGGTGTAAATTATGATTGTAAAAATACTCGATCATAAGATCGACAGAATGCCGGGGGCATCGGTCGTGTTTCGAGCGCGTGAATACTCACAGGCAGCGCCTTCCTATCCGCTGGTGGGTTCCACTGGGAATCTGATGAGCGAAGGGACGCAGCTCGAGACATTGCGATGATGGACTCCCACGTCGACCATTTGGAATCGGTGATCGTGACGCGCCGCACGCGGACACGTCTGATATCGCCGGAAACCTTGCCGGGAATGGTCAAGGCGTTCGATTTTGTCACCGTGCTGATCTGCGCGGCGCTCGCATACGTTCTCTACATTTTCATCATCGTCGGCACGGAAGTGTCTGGCGACATCGGCAGACACAGCGTCACCGCCGTGCTGGGCGCGTTCCTGTTCGTGACGGGCTATGAGCGTATCAGCGGCTATAAATTCCAGCAGCTTTCGAACTTGCGATGGCAGTTTACGCGCGTCGCGCTCGTCTGGTTCTGCGTGCTGTCCGTTCTTTTGATGGTCGCATTCGTGGCCAAGATGTCCGACTCCTATTCGCGCGGCTGGGTGATCCTCTGGACCGACACGACCCTGGGCTTCCTGGTTTTGCAGCGGATTGCGTTGCAGGCGGCGATCCGTCATTGGTCGCGCAAGGGCGTCTTTTCGCGCGGTATCGTGATCATCGGCGCCGGCGAACCGGGCGCCAAGCTGATTAAGCGGTTAGGTCAGGGAGGTGCGGGCCAAACGTCCATCCTGGGCGTGTTTGACGACCGGCATACTCGGCTCTCGGTGCAAGAACCAGGCCTCAATTTGCTCGGGACGACCGACGATCTGCTTCAATATTTCAACCATACGCCGATCGATGAAATCATCATCGCCCTGCCGCTTAACGCGGAGCTGCGCGTCAAGACCATCATCGACAAGCTCAAGGTCCTTCCCGTGGATCTGCGCTTGAGCGCGGAGCAACTCGGTGATGTTTGCGCGATCCGGAAGCTCGATCAGGGCCTCGGAGTCTTGATCCTCGACGTGGTCGAAAGACCGCTCAAGCACTGGAACGGGATCGCCAAATGGATTGAGGACAGGCTTTTGAGCGCCTTGCTGCTGGTTGCCTTTGCCCCGGCCATGCTGCTTATCGCCATCGCCATCAAGCTCGATAGCCGCGGACCGGTTTTTTTCCGTCAAAAAAGGTACGGCTACAGCAACAATCTCATCACCGTATACAAGTTCCGCACGCTCCGGGTCGACATGACGGACACCAACGCCAGCAAATTGGTCACGCGCGACGACGACCGCATCACCCGAGTCGGCCGCTTCCTGCGGCGCTTCAGCCTCGATGAATTGCCCCAGTTGTTGAACGTCATTCGCGGCGATATGTCGATTGTCGGGCCCCGGCCGCATGCCACCTTGGCCAAGGCGGGGAATCAGCTCTATCAAGACGCGGTGGAGAGCTATATGGCCCGTCACCGCGTCAAGCCGGGTCTCACCGGCTGGGCCCAGATCAACGGTTGGCGCGGCGAAACCGACACGGAAGAAAAAATCCGCAAGCGCGTCGAGCACGATCTCTATTACATCGAGAACTGGTCGATCTGGTTCGATCTCAGGATCATATGCCAGACGTTTCTCGCCATCTTTTCCTCCGAACAGGCCTACTGACCGGCCGGTGTTCATGATCCGGGCCGGGCGATGAAGATCACGCTTCACGATTATGGCGGCTACGAGTTCATATTCGAACTCGCGTCGTATCTGGCTATGCAGGGGGACGAGATCACCTACATCTACTCGGCGGCCGAGGCGCCGAAATGCACCTTCAACACGAAATCCGCGCGCGGCGCGCGTTTGGATGTTATTCCGCTCATGGCCGGCAGCCGGGCACCGTATGAAAGCTTGCTGGAACGGCGGCGCCACGAACGGCGCTATGGCAAAGCCCTCGCCAGGATACTGTCCAGAATGGCCGGCGACGTCGTCATCCTGACGAATACGCCTCTCGACGTGCTTGCCGCGGCGCAGCCCGTGATCGACAGGCGCAAGACGAAGCTCATCAACTGGCTCCAGGATATTCGCGGCATAGCCGCCAAACGGATATTGCGGAAAAAAATCCCGCTTCTGGGAGGTCTCGTCGGTGGACATTACTTGCGGCTCGAGCGCCGCCTCGTCCGCGCGGCCGACGCGATCATAATTCCCTCGGGTGATTTCGTCGCCGAGATGAACCATGCAGGCTACACGCTGCCCCCGGTTTTCGAGCATCCCAATTGGATGCCGGTCGAAACCCTGCGGCCGCTGCCCAAGGACAACGCGTGGTCGCGGAAGACTGGCATCACCGGCACGGTGAATATTTGCTACTACGGCACGCTCGGCTTCAAGCAGGATCTGGAATCCTTCCTCACCGTCGCCCGGTACGTGTCGGCTCATCCCAAAGCGCGATTCGTGATCACGGCGTCCGGGCCCGCGGTCGAGAATTTGGATCGCGCCTTGCGGAAGGAGAATCTCGGCAACGTGATCCTGCTTCCTTGGCAGGACTACGCCAGTTACACCGAGATGCTGGCGAGCGCGGATATTCTGTTGTCGGTCTCGACCGACGACGCGGCCGCCTTCTCGATACCCAGCAAGATATTGGGATATCTCTGTGCGGGACGCCCGGTGCTGGCGGTGACCCCGCGCGGCAGTCCGACCGCGCGGCAGCTGGTCGGCAATGACATGGGCGTCGTCGCGGAACCGAACGACCGGGCGGGCCTGGTCGCGGCCTTGGATCGGATGTTCGGCGATGGGGCGATGCGCAAGCGGTTTTCGCGCAACGCGCGCGCCTATGCGGAATCCAACTTCGCGATCGGCCGCCAAGGAAAGGCGTTTCGGTCCATTTTGGACACGGTTTGCGCGGGGGATGCCCCGGACTCTGTCGAATTGGGCGCGGCCGGGACGCCGGCGGACGAGTCCGTGCGGCGTCATCGACTCGCGAATTAATCGGATTAATCCGTTCTATCTTCCTTTTCGGCGACGATCGTCTGGCGGCATGAGTCGGGCGCGAGGGCCGTCGCGCCTTGGTGCGGCATTTGCAATCGATCAAGCCGTGATAGTGTTCGCTCCGGTCGAGGTTGGCTGCGGGGCGCCCCGCCGGTGCAACGTCCTTCACGATATTCCCGAGGGTCGACCTGATGTTCGAGGGAATGACGGAATTCCAGACCGGGAAATTTAACCGAATGTACTATTTTCGCGTTTACGCTGTTTGCGAATCAACTCGCGGGCATGGCATTTCGATTTCCTCAGGACTGCGGCGCAGCCGATGAGTGACCCCAAAAGCTATACCGCCGCGAAGCGCCGGAGCGCGATTTTGATGATCGGCCCTTTTCCGCCGCCGCTGACCGGCGCGGCGCTCATGATGGAGAGCGTGGCGCAAAAATTCCGCCGGGTCGTTCGCGTCGAGACGGTCAACGTATCGTCGGTCAATCTGGACCGAAACTGGCGCTATCATTTCACGCGCCTGAGACGCATGGGGCGCGCCTTCGTCTTGCTTTTCAAGCATGCGCGGGAGTTCAACGCGGTATATATATCGCTCTCCGGCGGCCTGGGGCAGGTTTACGATCTGGTTCTTATCGCGGTTGCGCGGATGTCCGGCTATACGCTCTCTCTCCATCATCACAGCTTCTCCTATATCGACCGGCGCTCGCCGGTGTTCGCTCTGATCGGCAGAATCGCCGGAAACCGCGCGCTCCATATCTGCCTGTGCGCCGCCATGGCGGCGAAACTTAAGGCGACTTATGGCGGTGTCGTTCGAACCGTCACGCTATCGAATGCGGCCATGATGGGAGGCCCCGGCCAACGCCAATCGTCCGATCGAGACGTGATCGTGCTGGGCCATATGAGCAATTTGATGCTGGAAAAGGGCATCGATACGACATTCGACGTCTTTCGCCGCTGCCGTGCGGCGGGGATTTCCACGCGCCTCGTGATCGCCGGGCCGATGTTGAACGCCGACATTCGGCGGATGATCGATTCCGCCCGCGCCGAATTCGGTTCCGCATTCGAATACCGCGGCGCGGTTCACGGCAAGGACAAGGAACGTTTCTTCCAGGACATCGACATCTTTCTTTTCCCGACCCGTTACCGCAACGAAGCTCAACCGCTTGTCGTTTTGGAATCGCTTGCCGCCGGCGTGCCGGTCATTGCCTCGGCGCGCGGATGCATCGGCGAGGCCGTCGGCGACGCCGGGCTTGCTGTCGGTGAGGGCGGTGATTTTGTCGCTCAGGCCCTGGCGATGATATCGGCTTACGCGAAATCGCCCGATGCGCTGAGGCAGGCGTCGCGGCGCGCGACCAAACAGGCCGCGGCGCATTTTGAGCAGTCTTCGAAAGACCTACAAGAGATCATGCAACAATTGGTAGGATAAGCGGCTGCGGTCGTTGATCCAGGGCACGCGCTCCGTTGCCATACGATTAGGGACACCCGATGCCTTCGACATCTCGCGAACCCGCGGTTTATCAGGATCTGAGCCGATTTCGCGTGCCGGCGGGATTCCGCGGCCGCGGCCCGGTTGCCGTGCAAATGTGGTGGCTCGTCCAGGCGACGTTGTTCCGCCTGTCGCCGCAAATCTGCTACGGCTGGCGGCGTTTCCTGCTGCGGCTCTTCGGCGCGCATGTGGGCCCTGGCGTGCTGGTCCGGGCTTCGGCCGAGATCATCTATCCGTGGAAGGTTTGGATCGGCGCGCATAGCTGGATCGGCGACGGCGCCAAGCTCTACTCGCTCGGGGAAATCCGCATCGGTCCCAACAGCGTCGTTTCACAATACGCTCATCTCTGCGCCGGCAGCCATGATGCGAACAGCGCAACCTTCGATCTGCAAGCGCTGCCCATAACCGTCGGCGCGGAGTGCTGGGTTGCGAGCGAGGTTTTCGTCGCCCCCGGGGTGACCATCGGCGACGGTACGGTGGTGGGCGCGCGCAGCACCGTGTTCAACGACCTTCCCGCCGGCATGATCTGCTATGGCAGCCCGGCTCGCCCGGTGCGGCGGCGGAAATAACCAGATAAATGGCACCTTCAAGACGTTTTGAATCGAGCGGAAGCCCCTTCTGACCCAAAGAGGGCACGCGATTAACGGCCGCGACGTCGCGACTGTGGCCCCTGCACGAGGACCGATTGCACGGTTTTCTTAACGCGGTTTTCAGCCGAGATAGGGGGCTTTTGGCTTGGTCGCCGCGAACCTCTGGTTATGGCGCGCGGGGGGATGGTAAATCAATTAACAACCTATAATCGCAAGGGTTCCTTGATGCTTTTGGGTATAATGCAGGAGCGTTCTCTGGTGCTAATCCGGATGTTGTCAGCAGGGAAAAGTTTAGGAACATTTTGATGATCAAGGAGCAAACGGCAACCAGGCTGAGTTTTCCCGCGGCTGAAACCGTTGCCGCGCACATTCAGAAGCACGCGGCAGCAACCCCCCGGGCCCCGGCTATCGTGGTTCCGAACCGCCCGGCCCTCACTTACGCGGCGTTGCAATCGCAAATCGACACGATTGGCGCCGAATTGAAGCGCGCCGGGATCGGTCCGGGCAAGCGGGTTGCCATCATCCTGCCGGACGGCCCCGAGCTGGCGATCACGATCGCCGCTGTCGCTTGTCACGCTACGGCCGTGCCGCTCAATCCGAATCTAACGGCCGCCGAAATCGACGATCTTTTCGCGAGCCAGCGGCTGGAGGCCGTCATCCTGTCGAATTGGGCCGACAGTACGGGCCGCGAAGTTGCCGCGCGGCGCGGCGTCTGCCAAATGGAAGCGGTGCGCCAGGAAGGCGGATTCGGGATTTCCCTCCGCGCGCCGAACCTGCCTCTGCCGGCGGAAGACCGCGACGTGGGGCCCGACGACGTTGCCTTTATTCTTCGAACATCCGGCACGACGGCGCGACCCAAACTCGTCCCGGTCACACACCGGAATCTGCTGACGATGGCGGCGCGGCTCCAAGACTGGTTCGAGCTAACGCCGAGCGACCGCGTGCTTTGCGTCGCACCGCTTTACTACGCCCAAGGATTGAAAACCTCGTTGTTCGTGCCTCTCATCCTCGGCAGCAGCCTGGCTTGCCCGACGCGATCCCCCGGCGCCGACTTCCTCGCCTGGCTCACCGATTTGGGGGTGACCTGGTATTCCGCCGGCCCTACCCTGCATCGCTCGGTCCTGGAACGCGCCTTGGCGCGGGGGCAAACGGGCTTCCGGCATTCGTTGCGCTTCATCTATTCCGGCGGCGCGTTGCTTCCCGACGCGGTATTCGACGGGCTGGGTGCATTCTTCAAGGTTCCGATCCTCGACACCTACGGCATCAGCGAAGCCGGGCAGGTCGCGGCCAATTCGACGGATCCGAAGCGGCGAAAGCGCGGCACCGTCGGAAAACCATGGCCCGGCGATGTCGCGATCCGGACCGATGACGGCAGGATTCTCGGACCCGGCGAGATGGGCGAGATCGTGGTGAAGGGTCCGGGCGTGACTCCCGGCTACATCGACGACCCCGAGACGAACCGCGCCGCTTTCGCCGATGGCTGGTTCCGCACCGGCGATCTGGGCCGCATCGACTCCGACGGCTTTCTCACGGTCATCGGCCGGACCAAGGAACTCATCAACCGCGGCGGCGAGAAGATCGCACCCCTCGAAATCGACCAAGCTCTCATGAATCATCCGGCGGTTGCCGAGGCCGCCGCTTTTTCCATACCGCATGCGCGGCTGGGGGAGGACGTCGTGGCCGCGGTCGTTTTGCGGAGCGGAGAAACCGCAACGCCGATCGATCTGCGCCGCTATCTACGGACGACGCTGGTTCCCTATAAAATCCCGCGCCGCATCCACATCGTGGCGGCGCTGCCCAAAGGCGAGACCGGAAAGATACGACGGCTGGATCTGTCCCGGATCTACGGCGCCGGTTCGATCGAACATACCGCGCCAGATTATGATTCGCCCCTAGCGATCGAAATCGCCGAAATCTGGCAACGGCTTCTCGGCGGCAAGGAAATCGGGTTTGATGACGATTTCTTCGAAATGGGTGGCGATTCCTTACTCGCGACGCAAATGCTGGTCGAGATCGAGCGGCTAACGGGAAGAGTCTTGCCGGAGACGATCCTGTTCGAGACGGCAACGATCCGCCAACTCGCGGGTGCGTTGGTACAAAATGAAAAGGGGACAGAGAGCAGCCTGCTGGTTCAACTCCAGCCGGGAACCGGCAAGCGGCCGTTCTTCTTTATCGACGGCGATTTTTGGGGTGGCGGATTCTACGCCCGAAAGATAGCGCATTTTCTGGGGCCCGAATATCCGTTCTACGATCTGCGCTCGCACGGCGTATATACCGATCGTATTCCCACGATCGAGCAGATGGCGCGAGACTACATGGATCTGATTATCGCCGCTCAGCCGCATGGCCCATACCGTCTCGGCGGCCACTGCAACGGGGCGTTGATCGCGTGGGAAGTCGCTCGCCAGCTTATCGCATCGGGCAGGCGCGTCGAAATTGTGGCCATGATTGAGCCTATTTCGTTTAATACGCGAACCAGTATCCGCCTCGTAGCGGATTTGCTTGATGGGGCGCTCAAGCTCTTTATACGCGATCCCGAGCGTCGTGAATCTCGGGTAGGTTCCGCGTTGTCATTAATTTGGCGGGCGGTGCGGCGTGTCGACAGATTCCTGCACGAACGCGGCTCTAAGAAAGACAACGAGGTCGACGCACTGGCCGTCAAGATAGGCGAGACCGACCGCGATCTCGCCGCAAGATATCTCCATCTGGGTATAGAATATCATCGGGCGATGGCGAGTTATATACCACCGCCGTTAACTGCTGAAATTCTTTACCTCGTCACGGAAACCAACGTCCGGATTGTCGCCTATGCCGGCCAAATGTGGCGTGGTCTCACACCCAGTCTCAAGATCGCCGTGGTGCCAGGAGAGCATCTGACCTGCATCACGACGTATGCGGAGTCTCTCGTGAAACCCTTGCGCACCCACTTTTTAGCATTGGACCGCGACGGTGACCAAGATTGATTGGTGAGAAGATCGACGCGAAGAGACGTGCATGCGGGCCAGCGGACTTAACGCAATGAAACTGAAAATTGCGGTTGTCGTGGCCACGCGAGGGCGGGGAGAATTTCTCGCTCACCTCCTACAACATTTGAAATGGCAATCCAGAACACCGGACATAGTTTGTATTTCTGGAGTCGACGAGAGCGACGTGACAACCGCCCGTCTCTCGATAGGTCTGCCCGTCCGAATCGTCTTCGGTCAAGCTGGGTTGACAAAACAACGAAATACCGGGATCCGGGCCGTCATGAACGACGCGGACGCAATCGTTTTCTTCGATGACGATTTTTTGCCGTCAAGCCATTGGCTTCAAAGATTGGAGAAGATTCTTATTGAATACCCGCTGATCCTCGGCATCGACGGCAGGACGTTGGCTGACGGATCAAAGGGAGCCGCTATCGATGTTGAAGATGCCGAGCGATTGCTATCCGAATACGAGATCAATGCCAAAGACGCCGATAGCGACCTTGTGCCCTGCCGGACGCTTTACGGCTGCAATATGGCATACCGAGCGAAAGTATTCAGCACCTTGCAGTTTGACGAACGCTTGCCGCTTTATAGCTGGTTGGAAGATTACGACTTTTCCTCTCAAGTACGAAGACTTGGACCGATTGTCAGTTCGGGTGTTTTGCGCGGAGTTCATCTCGGGGTAAAAAGCGGCAGGACTTCCGGCGTGAAGTTCGGCGTCTCGCAAGTCGTGAATCCCTGCTACCTCTACATGAAAGGAACAATGCCGGGGCGAGACGCTGCGCGTCTTCTGATGCGGCCGTTACTGAAAAACATGATAAAGGCATTCTGGCCTGAGCCCTATATCGACCGTCGCGGCAGAGTGCGTGGTAACTTCTTGGGCATCACATACATGTTGTCCGGTCGTGTAGACCCCAGCATGATTCTAAAATTAAAGTAAGGACCGCTTAGAGACGTCATGAATATGAGAGTCCTATGAAACCGGCTGTTGTCTTCGTGTGGGCCAATTTTGGGCCCTATCATGTTGATCGTCTCGAAGCGACGGCCGAGGCGCTTAAGGATACTCATCGTGTCATCGGTATAGAACTTGCCGGGACAAGCCAGACCTATCTGTGGGCACGCGCCGAGAAAGTTTCTGGATTTGAGCGCATCACACTCTTTCCCGATCGAGAAGCCGAATCACTCTCCGCTTGGCATACCTTTATCGCGTTGGCGAAGGCATGTTCGAAAATAAAGGCCCGTCACGTATTTTTATGTCATTACGAACACATTAATATTGGCGCGATCGCTTGCCTGCAACGATTTCTGGGGCGTCGAACCTACGCCATGATCGACTCGAAATTCGATGACAAACCACGCTTTTTATGGCGCGAGATGATCAAGAAAATATTTTTGCTGCCCTACAACGGTGCGTTGGTGAGTGGAGAACGAACCCGCGATTATCTTCGCTTTTTCGGCTTCGACCCGAAGGTGATTCATTTCGGGTATGATACCGTGTCAATAGATCGCATCCGCCGGCTGGCGGGTTCGCCGCCCGCGCCGGGCGGAGTTGGCTTCAACGATCGCCACTTCACCATCATTGCGCGCTTGGTTCCGAAGAAGAATGTAGCCACCGCACTTGTGGCCTATGCGGAATATTGCAAGCTCACGGGATCCAAGGTGCGTGAATTGCATATTTGCGGGTCGGGCGAGCTAGAGGGCGAACTTCGCGCGCACGTCAAGCGACTTGGCGTCGATGGCGTGATATTCCGCGGATTCGTGCAATCGACGGAGGTCGCGCGCGTGCTCGCAACGACCCTGGCGCTCATTCTGCCGAGCACCGAGGATCAATGGGGTCTGGTCGTTAACGAGGCGCTGGCTATGGGTGTTCCGATCCTTTGCTCACTGAACGTAGGCGCGCGCGATTCTTTGATCAGAACCGCGGTGAACGGCTACATTTTCGAGCCCGACAATCCCGCAGGCCTTGCTTACTTCATGTGCCAATTAGCGGATGACGAGAACGAGTGGCGGAACCTGGCCAAACGTTCGGCTCGTTTGGCGTTGCTCGCCGATACTGAGCAGTTCGGAGCTGCGATACGCCAAATCACCACCGCAGCATCGGAAGGACGACCATAGCGTTGCCAGATTTTACGTCTCCGTGGCTGGCCCACCGATATAGGTCAAATTAAGCGCTGTTATCTTAAGGAACAATGAGGCCACCATTGTGATGTACCGAAGAGTATTACCGTTCTCTCGTAAGTCCGGACGATAGCAATTCACGGGTTTCCGGCTCCATGGGAAATTCCTACCCTCGGTCGACTTAAAAGTGTCTTCTTTGACCAATCACGGAAGGGCGCTTCAATGTATGTGAATGTAAAATGAGAAAGGATGAGCACCACAAACACAGTAACGATCGCCAAAAACCCGCCGGTGATATTGCTTATCGGGAAGAATGGCTCGTCAGGATGCTGCGGCAAATAATCCATCGGAACTTTCAGTACATGAATGATGTATTCGACGACAACCCATGTCACTGCCGTCTGAACCATATAAATCGAATACGAGACTGTACCAAGCCACACGATTGGTTTCAGGCGAAGGAATCTAGAGAGACCAATATTGGGCGTCATCGCAACGGATGTGACCAATATCGCCGCCAAAATCGGCAGCGCAAAATCGTAGTTGGATGATGGCTTGAAGGAAAGAAGTGCAATAACTGCTAAGATTGAGATGACGGCAGCCGCTGCTGAAATCCGCCGAACGTAGGCGGCGGCGCTGGCATTGCGTGAATCGATTTCCTTATGCAGGGCGCGATAGGCGCCATAGGCGAGCACACCCAGGAAGAAGCCCAATAGACATCGAATGAAGCCAAAATCATATGTGTAAGCAAGCCCTCGCGTCCCGATTGCGAGCAAGGTTAGAGCGCTTGCAATGCTGATCACCAATGCCGCAAGCATCACCCTCCGCACAGTCAAGACAATGAGCGCAAACACAAGATAGGTATAGAACTCAACGCTTACACTCCATGCTTGTATATTGAAGGTAAGGCCGTTTTGAAGGTGAAGCGCCTGAACGAGAAATAAATTCGATAGGAACGCCCATCCGTTGTTGATCCCATATGTGGGGGCATGTTCTTCCAGGTTGAAATGAACGTGCGCCGTCCGCCTCACAATTTCCATCACAAGAAACACGATTAAAAGAGTGAAGTGCAAAGGATAAAGCCGCCAGAATCGCAGCCACATGAATCGAGACGTCGTAGCGAGATCTACGATGCGATCGTTATAATTCAGGGCTATCACGAATCCAGAGAGAACGAAGAAAAAATCGACCATAAGATAGGAATTGCGAGCATAGCTAAGTGAAAAAATTGGATTCCAACTGATGTGAAAAAGTACGACTGAAAGCGCTGCGAGCCCGCGCAAAGAATCGAGCGAAATGAGATGGTCTTTGTCAAATTTTACTTTATACGCGGTCATACTATTTCCCACACTTTCTCTCATCATCTTTCATTCGAAACTTGACACTGGTTACCGATTTCGATCCCGATCCCCGATCAAAGAGCCATTGATTGTCGGCATGGAAATCGCTGCTGCTTCGATCCAGCTGAATGGGGCTATGTCTTTCATCGGTGGGGGAAACGCGTGATGACCGCTACCATGTTGATAATTGGGGCAGCGATGAAGATTTTGATGAAAACGAAGTTTTGCCGCCGTACCAAATGGAGCACGCTCAATGAACTCATCGGTATTGAATGCTGCAAGATCAACGGAAACCAATGGCGAAGGGGCCGGCCACATCGTAAAAAATTCTGCGCACGCAATTTTTCCTATCACCCGTTAGCAAATAATATGGATTGCTCTTCAAAGTTGAGAAAGCGCCGAGTGAAATGCGATTGCTTCGCATTGGCGATTTTTTACGGTGGATGCACGAGTCCACCGATTAGATTACAAAACGACAATGTATGAGGGATGGTGAAACAACGTCTCAGTCGATTTTCTTTGATCGACGAACCTTATGCGAGGAGATCCATTAGCATCCCGACTCTCACCGGAATTCTGAGTCGGGTTTCACGCTGTAAAATCTTGCGTGTGGTGAATAAGAATTATTCGTACTAAGTTCAGACGTCGCGCAATGTTGCAGACGAAACGTTGTGATGGGGAAACCGTGCCAAGACAAGCGATACTGTATTTGAGCCACATCCATAATAAGAAGCTGTGGCGTGCCTATAAGAAACTCGAGAGCGAATGTACGACTTTTGCCGACGTGCATTTCGTTCTGAATCTGAGCAGTGATAGTGTTCTGCCGGACATAAAAAACGTTTTCCCGATTACGCCCGCGCAACGAGCTGCGCTCGGACATCCCCACCGCGCAACTAGCAAGGGCGGGGATAAGGCGGTTCTCGCATTTCGGCAGAACAATCTCGAATACGACTATTATTGGATCGTCGAATACGATGTCGCCTTCTCTGGAAATTGGTCCGGGCTGTTCAATGCGTTCGCCGATAACACATCGGATATGCTTTGCTCCAACGTGCATCGGCACGAAACAAATCCCAATTGGGCTTGGTGGGAAAGCCTTGAGTGGCCAGATAATTCCAAACCCGAATTGATCCGAGGTTTCTTTGTTTTTGCCCGGCTTTCGGCTCGGGCGCTCGACGCGATCATCCTAGCGGGCCAGAAAGGCTTCGGCGGTCACTATGAACTTATGTGGCCGACGGTCTTGCACCACCTCGGTTTTTCTATCGAAGACATTGGCGGCGACGGGCAGTTTGTTCGGCCCGCCAATGTAAACCGCTGGTACACCAGCACGCTTACAAGCGAAATCCTGTCGCCGGGCACTCTTGTCTACCGTCCGACCCATTTCCGTCCGGGGCGAAAACCGAACAAGCTCTGGCATCCGGTAAAGTACAATCTGGTCGAGTATGTGCGGGGCACAAGAACCTATACGCGGATTTCCAGCCGCGTCACGCGGGTTTTGTCGTCTTTTTAGATGCCCTGATTATCGACCTTGATCGCGGCCAGTAGCCGATCGAGGCCTTTTTTCGTCACTTACATCCAACGAACGTAAGAGCGTGGCCGTCATGGACGCCGCGTTTTTCCGGCATTGCGCCTTCGACTTGCGGTCCGTCAATGCACCAAATTGCCCGCAGCTGACGACTGCCACACGTTGACGGACTTCACGGTCAGAGGCTGACCGGTTCCGCTTCCAAGAAGGATTGCGATGTGTTGGTCATCCAGAATTCCATAGGTCCAGGTGGTGCTCTTCCCGGGAGGTGGATTTTGACCGGTAAACTGCGTCCATGTTTGAGTTGGACCTAGCTTGCGTTCATCGAGATAGTACGTCGCTGAACCTCTTGTTCTTGCCGTTGCAGGAATCCAGAGAAATCCAAACTTGTGATATTGATTCCAGTCGACGTTCCTCGGCCCAGTTCGGACGTATGGCGATGTTACGCCGCAATATCCAGGGCAAGTTGCTTCAAGTATGAAATATCGCCTGTGGAGTGTCTTTTCATAAATGCCGTACCAATCATGCAGGGTTCCGCCGTATTTATATGGCTTGGTAAATTGGGCAATATCATATTCAAAAAAATCAGCCTCGATAAAGTGTGAGTATCCAGCAGCTTGCCCTACCCATTGTTGGGACGACAACCCAGCCAGATGTTCTATCGCCATCGACCAGAATGAGGGCCAGCCGTTCGAAGTGTTGACCAGTTTCGGATCGAATTTGAATACGGCCTCGAAATAAGCGCCGCCACCAAATGCGGTACCAACCCAGCTTGTTCCCTTCACGCCGGCAGTTGCAATTTGTCCGTTATACCCGCCGGCACCGGCGATAGTCAGCGAACCGTCCGGGTTGAATGTCAACCCAGAGCGATCCGGCTTGCCTCCAAAGAAATTGTTCAGATACCACTCGTGTTTTGACGGGTACTTCGCGGCCTTATCGAACCGCGACGGCGCAAAAGCGCTGTTGAATGTTTGTAGATTATATCCCGCGGCTTGCGCGGCTGGTGGAATCTTAGACTCTGCGTTGGACAATTGAACATTCTGAGCGGCGACGGGAGTGTCGACCTGACACGCAACAAGAAGGAACACCGCGCAGAGAGCATGTTGAAATCGACTCATCGCCCGATGCCCATAAGCGGCTATGGGCGAACGTTTGGCGTTGCAGTCGTCCGCTCGTATTTCTTCACGAAGATCAGCCTGCCTTTTCTTTCCATCATTTCGCATTTCATGGATTAAACACGGAAACGCTTTTGTGGATCGTCGCTCATTTATTGATTACTTCCGGGCTTCTATGGCCAGCTCGCGAACCCCATCGTTATAAAATCTCGATTTGTCCTCGACCAAATCGAACATCCGATCCCCGCTATCGCCCATTTCGCAGCGGCGAATCGCTGAAAAACCTGCGTTTTGTAACGCGGCAACCGTTGACAATTCATCCCACATCCACAGATGAGCGCTGTTGCTGAAAAGTTGAGTAACCATCCTCGAGCCCCGGGGGCGATCCGATAGGCCGAGGGAGCAGGATCGCATGAACTTGTGTCCGCTTTCTGGGTCGCCGGATTTAAAATCTGAGAGGTATTGTTCGGCTCGTGCCGACAAATCCGGCATGACGAGGCGAAAGATGCCGCTTGGCTTCAATAGTTTTAAGCTGTTGCGGAGTGCGGTATGAAAATCCTCCAAGGATAAATGCTCGAGCACGTGGCTAGCGTAAAGCCCGTCGACAGATCCATCCGTCACGGGCAGTCCCTTTACGATGTCGCCATATTGAACATGTTCAGGAAAGCGCGCCGCATTCCTTGTGTACCATCGGCCGATAACCGGAATTCTCTCGAAGCGAAGCGTGGGGCTCGCGTCAAAATTGACCCATTCGCGGGGGCCGCTCCACCCGCATCCATATTGGACATACAAACCGATATTTCTCATATGAACCCGAGTTCCAAACATCATATTAGCCATCGGGGCTACCCCTGGCAATCTGAAGCACGATAATCAGCGCTGATCCATCCTCTCGAGAATCGAGACCGATAGCGTCGCGGTTTTGCACGCGAAACGCCTGTGCCTCTATATCGATAATATTTTATCGAGCTTCCTAAGCGAGGCGCGCCAAAGCATGTCCGCGGATTGTTTTTTTGCCGCGCGCTTCAACGAGGCGACCCGTTTCGGGTTGGAGGCCAAATCGAGCAACAGCCGGGCGATTTCGGCCGGCTCGGCGGCAGGCTTCACCAAAATCGCGGCGCCTGCCGGGCAATGCTCGGGAGAGCCGCCCACATCCGGCGCCAGCATTCCGAGCCCGAGTGCTCCAAACTCGCGCAGTGAAATGCCGCCGCACTCCGCGCGGGAAAGCAGGCAACCGATATCGGCTTGCGCGATGCTGTCGAGGAATGCGGGCAAATCTACCTGTTTGTCGATGCGCCCCACCCAATCGACGCGATTAACGCCGCGATATTCGGCAGGAAGATCACCCTCTTGGCAACCGACGACTTTCAAGCGAATGGCCGGGTTGGTCCTGGCTGCTATCTGCATGGCGGCCAACAGCCGATCGAGGCCTTTTCTGCGCCACTCGCGCCCCACGAACACAAGAGACAATCCGTCGGCGGCGCCGCGTTTTTTGGGGCGCCAGCGGGAGAATGCCTCTTCGTCGATATTCGCTCCCGGTAAGACGACGTGGACTTTGGCCGGAGAGACTCCGTAATCCCGCACAACGCTTTGCGCGGCCCAGTGGCTGTGGCAGACCACGGCTTCCGCTCTCAAATATCCCGCGCGCTCGCGAGATATGATGTCGGCCACGAAGGAGCGCGGGTAATTGTTGGCGGTGCCATAGTCTGCAAATAGCTGATCGAGCGTCGCATCGATGTAGAACCACTTGCGCACGTCCGGCCTACCCCAGAGCGCCTCGGGATAAAGCTGGAATATGTTGATGAGGTCCGAGCCTGAAATCTGCTCCGATACGGGCGCCCATAAGGCCCTCATTGCGCCCTCGGTATATTGGTGGCCGCCATATTTGCCCGTGGTGAGCAGTTGCACGGCGTTCCAAATCACGCGAGCGCTCTTAAACCGCACAGTATGACCGAGCGGCAATCCGCCGGTGATCACGCCGAGGGACTGGCCGGATTTCACGAGATGATAGGGGAAGCCGCTGAACGTCGCGGGATCCGTGGCGTCGCCCACGAAGGCGACGTAGCGCGGTCTTTTCATCAAACAATCCTCGGATAATCGGAAATCGGCGTGAGCGATAGCATTCCACCGGGGTAAGCGAAAGCCAAAAGCGGCTTCTTTTGCCAACTGCGCCACCGGTGCGATGCAATTAACCGTATCACGGAGGAAAACAACCGATAGATGGCTTGTGCCAATTTGGATGCTCGACAAGGAATCCCATCTGATTGATCCGATTCAGAAAATTTCCGTCCGGCTCTGGTTGCGCTGATGGTGTATTATGGACTCCGGGTCGGGTAAGCTGGTATTTGGACAACTATGGCTTGTTTTCAGCGCAAACCTATCCATTGTTCGAGGCCAAAGACATGGTCTTGATTCCGGTATCCCAAGTGGAAAGAGAATGGCTCGAGAATCACCAGAATGATAATTCTCCCTATGCTGTTGGCAGGAATTGGGTACGGCCATAGTAGTGATGGCAACGGCCAGGTCCCTTTATCGTTTGCTTCGGTTTCTGGGTGCCGCAAGACGTGGCGGCCTTCGCGGGACGGCCGCTCATGAATAAATACATCATTTCGTTATTTGCGTTTATCGATTCGTCGAGCTTTATTATGTATATCACCGGCGTGCCCGAAGTGGGATTTTACGGGGCGACGCTAGGCGCAAAACTCATACTGCTGATCTTCTACAGAAGATCAGCAGCGACCGACCTTCTTTACGCACAAGGCGTTCTGTACTTCATCATCGTCGGCGGCGTCGTCAACTCCATAATCCAGAGCGAATGGAATTCGACGGATATGCAGGCCTTTGGATTCGTGGCTCATATGATATGTACATGCTGGGTCGTCGATTACAGTAACTATCGTCGATATTTCTCGAGTTGCGCGAACGCCATTCTTGCATGCAGCCTGCTCTTTCTTGCGATGTTTCTCGCAGGACACATCGAGGTCGATCTGAATGGGCGACATACTTTTTTCGGCGCCCATCCGAACTTAGGCGGTGAAATTTTCGCGGCGGGCGTTTTTGCCTCGCTCATTGGTCAGGATGCAAAACGAAATAATGTGCAAGTTGTTATCTTGGGCGCCGCCGTTATGGTTTTAGAATCGCGCGCGGCTTTGATTACAATCCTCTTGATGTATTTCTTAAAGTTCCTCGATGTTATTAACTATCGCCGCGGCATGCTCCAAACTATTGCCATAGGAACCGCTGTGTGTGTTGTTGTTGCAGTTGCGGCCTACTCTGTGGATTGGAGCTCTCTCCTTCTGATCGACGATCCCTATCGTGGGGTCGGGACCGGTGTAGCTGGCCGATCGGAAAGATGGGAATTCGGATGGAATGCATTTCTCTCAGCGCCGGTTTTCGGAAATGGATATGCTTTCTATTACGACCAGGACGTACCCGGCGCGCATAACTTTTTTATATATCTGCTCGCGTTATTCGGAATGTTCGGCGTGCTGCTGCTCATGATGTATATATTTCTGGGCTATATTTTGTATAAAAATAATCCACGCGTGGCACGCGTGGTCATCGGTTTTGCATTATTGTGCATATTCAACGACAGGCTTTTCGATCTCAATCCATATCCGTTCTTTCTACATGTCATTTTATTGACCGTGCCTCGGTTCGGCGCCTATTTAGGCACCCGCGAAGATCCCCGCATGCAAGCAGCGAAGTATTAATGGCGGGGCCGGACGGCGCTAAACGCGTTGCGCTTTTTTTCTATGAGGTTCATATCGGCGCCGCGCCGAGCGTCATAAGTGCGGCATCGGAACTGCTTCGCCGTGGGCATAAAGTCTATCTCTTCCACATGAAACCGCCTGTCCGGATGCTGCCGGCCGATCTCCCCGACGGCGTTATTCGCGTGGAAATTTCGCTATGGAGCCGGAAGCTGACCTGGGCGCTGAAGCGGTGGTTTAAGCGGCACCAGCCGGTAACGGCGCCGGCGGCGGCCGCTTCAGCCGTGCCGCCGTTGGCCAGGAATCCGCTGCTTCGCTGGATTCGCGAATTCATCGTGCTCGCCGAGATATTCGAATTTGCCACGCTGTGCCGGCTGCGATCCCGCGGTTTCGATCTTGCCATCCCATTCGATATGACGGGGTTGGCGGTCATGAATTGGGCCATGCCCCGCCGCATCCCGTTCATTTACTGGTCGCTGGAGATTTTGTTGCTCGCCGAGGCGCACAGGCCGGCTTTCCGGGTCTTGAAGCGGCTTGAGATACGCCGCGTTCCCGAGGCGCGCGCGATCGTGGTTCAAGGACGCGAGCGTCGCGAACTTCTCGCCAAAGATATCGCGTTTCGCGACGAGCTTGTCGTCACCGTGCCGAACGGCCCGCCGGAGCCTCCGGATGAGAACCTGCCCCGCGATTACTTCTATCGCCGCTTCAATATTCCGCCGTCCACCAAGATCGTGATTCACGCCGGAATGATCGAGCCGGTCGTCGGCAGCGAGGAGCTCGCCGCCGCGGCCTCTTCCTGGCCGGGCAATTTCGTGCTGATCTTCCATTCCTCCGAAAAACGCAGCCCGGATGAGCCCTATCTGCGCGCCGTGCAGGAAGCGGGCGGAAAGCGCGTGATCCTGTCGTTGGAGCCGGTTCCGCTCGAGATGGTCGATCGCGTTTATGCCGGCGCCCAGATCGGGCTTATCTTTTACAAACCGATCAACGCGAATTACGCCACCACCTGGGAATCGTCCGGCAAGCTGGTCTATTACCTGCGCAACGGCTTGCCCGTCGTCATCGTGGCGGACAGCCCAACCTCGAAACTCGACGAATGGGGCTGCGGCATCTGGGTCGGGGATTTCACGGGAATTTCTGCCGCGATCCAGACGATCATCGCGGATTACGGCCGGTTTTCCGCGAATGCCCGCCGCTGCTATGACGAGAACTTCGACTTCAGGAAAGCCTTCGACCGGCTCATGGCCGTCGCGGAACGCGGCGCCGCTTAGCCGCCGCCGGCGGCCGCTGCATTCAAATCGCGCGCAGCACGCCGACGACGGTCCAGTCGCGTTCGCCAGCGCCGCGTTTCCAATCCGGGAAACAGCGCAGGGTGGCGCATTGGAAACCGGTCGCGGCAGCGAAGCGTTCGATCTCGTCGGGAAAAAAGAACCGGATGACGTGATCTTCCTGCGTCGATTCGACCAGCGCCTCGCTGCGCCAGTGCTGAAGATTGAAGTGCACCGAGCAGAGATGCTGCGCCTCGTCGAGCGTGACGGTGGTGCGGCGCCGGATCTGCCCGTCCGGTATCTTGACGATGCGATCGCGTGCGCCCGGCTTGTCGGCGATCACCCCAGGTCCGTGCCACACGTCGAAAACCAGGGCCGCTCCCGCGCTCATATGAGTGCGCACCGAGGCCAGCACCGATTCCACGTCGTCATCCGTCGTCTGGTAGTCCAACACCGCGAACATCATAATCGCGGCGTCATAGGGCTCGCTGGCCAGCCGCAGGTGGCGCAAATCGCCCTGGTGGAAATCGGTGGCGCCGCTCACCCCCGCCACGGCGGCCTTGGCGCGCGCGCAGGCGAGCATATCGGCCGAGCGATCGATCCCGGTGACGGAATATCCCCGCAGCGCCAGCGGAACGGCATGGTTGCCGGTGCCGCAGCCGAGGTCGAGAATGCGTTTGACCGGCTTGATGGTTCCGAAATCGCCGATCAAGGCCTCCACCATGTCGCACTCGTTGGCGTAATCCTTCTCGCTGTAGAGCGCGTCATAGGCGCCGGCGTAGATCTGGCCGAAGACGCTCATGCGAGAACCTCCTTGACCGCCTTGACGACGGCCTCGATCTGCGCGTCGGTCAGGGTCATTCCGGACGGAAGATAAAGGCCGCGGCGATAGAGGCGTTCGGTCTCCGGCAGGCGCATCCCGGCGAACAATCCGCGTTCATGGAAGACAGGCTGCTCGTGCATGCCCTTGAAGAAGGGTCTGGTTTCGACGCCTTTGGCCTTGAGCCGTTTGGCGAAATCGAAGGCGTCCATGGCCACGCCGTCATCGAGCACGATCCCGTACATCCAGTAATTGACGCGCGCCCAATCGCGCTTGGCCTGCAGCGCGATGCCCGGCACGTCGGCCAGCAGCCGGTCATAAAGCCCGCCATTGTGGCGCTTCAGCGCCAATATCTGGGCCATGCGCTCGATCTGCGCGACGCCGATCGCTGCCTGTAGGTTGGTGAGCCGGAAATTGTAGCCGAGCTCTTCATGATTGAAGCGCTGCTGCGGCTGAAAGCAGAGATTGCGCAGGCTTCGGCAGCGTTCGGCGAGCGCGTCGCTATTCGCCAGAACCATGCCGCCTTCGCCCGTGGTGACGAGCTTGTTGGCGAAAAAGCTGAAGACCGAGAGCGTGCCGAGGCCGCCGCAGCGTTGCCACGAGTTCCGGCCGCCGCGGCGCGAGAAATACTCGCAACCATGCGCCTCGGCCGCGTCCTCGATGATGGAAAGGCCGTGCTTTTCCGCGAGATCCCACAGCGGATCCATATCGACCGGGTGGCCGTACATGTGCACCACCATGATCGAACGCGTGCGCGGCGTGATTGCGGCAGCGACCTGGCCGATATCCATACACCAGATATCGGGGTCGCAATCTACCACCACCGGCGTCGCCCCGGCGCGCACCGCGGCGAGCGCGCAGGAAATGATCGTGAAGCTCGGCATGATGATTTCGTCGCCCGGCCCGAGTCTTAGCGCGTCGACCGCGACCTGGAGCGCCGTGGTACCGTTCGAGACGGCAACGCCGTGCTTCATCTCGCAATAGGCAGCCCAGCCGCGCTCGAAGCGTTCGATATACGAGCCCGCCGAGGAAATCCAGCCGGTCTCGATGCAATCGCGGACATAATCGAGCTCGTTGCCGGCAAGCAGCGGCTCGCTGACCGGAATCATCTCAGAACCGATCCTTCTCCTGGATACCGCTGTAGGGGCCCTGCTTCACCTCGAGCAGAACCGTATCCTCGATCAGCCGGAAACCGTGTCCGCCCGACACCAGAACCAATACGTCCCCCGGCACCACCTCGCGGCTGCAGACGAGCTTGCGATCGTCGGCGTAGAGGTCGACGATCATGCGTCCCTGTTGCACGATCAGAACCTCGGACGTACCCGAGACGTTGCGTTCCACTTGGCGGTGTGAATGTCGAGGAATTTCGTCGCCGGCGGGATAGACGATATTCCCGACCTGCAAATTGAAATCGTTCGGCGTGTAGAACGTGGTCGCCTTCGGCGCGGGCGATCCGCGCACGACGATGCACAGGGTTTTGTCGTGATGACGAATCGTCTCCGTGCGATCCGAAACGCTGGTTGACGATTCTGTGGCGATCATTCGTGTTCCCCCGAATACACGATTGACCTTATTTGTCCCACTTCTGCGCTGTCAAGGGAACCAGCCCGAATCCGATTCGCGTTGCCTGTGGAAAAACCTGTGCATGACCGATGTATGATCGGTGCACGACGTGTGAGTTATTGGATCATCTCGCTGGCGCGCGGCATGCGCCGCCGCAACAAACTGCCGAGCTGATCCAGTTCGCGGCGCCCGAAACCGCCCAACGCCCACAACACGGAAAAATATACGATGATGCCGATGGCGACGGCGGCAATGATGTGCGGGATGCTCAGTCCGGTCACCGCTCCGGGACTATATCCGAGAAGCCACAAGGCGCCACCCATCGCGGCGGCGGCAACGCAAAATCGAAGGATCGATTTAAAATCGATCACCACCCGCCATTCACCGTGCAAAAGCATGCAAGCGTAGACGGCGCTAGCAGCATAGCCCAAGAGCGTCGTGAACCCGGCCACGGTGATGTCCTTCAGCAGCGGCAACAAGAGGAGATTGAGGACGACATTGATGCTTGCACCGACGAATACGGGCGCGACCATCAAACGGGTCCGGCCCAACACGAAAGCGACGAGGGAGGCAAACCGCATGATGCCGAAGAACCCCGTCGCCACCGCTACCAGGGGCACGACCCAGCGGCCGGCCATGCCGATCGCGGGGGTCGCCAGCAGCCCCAAGAGGGATGGGCCTATCATCAGCGCGCCGACGGAGAACGGAATCACGATCATCAAGAACAGGCGCACGAAGACGGCGATCATGTGCTCGGCCTCGGCGCGTGCGCCCTGGTCAATCAGCCGCGACACGGCCGGGGTCAGAAGGGGCTCCGAGATCGTCTGCAGGAACAGCGGCAAAGTCGCGAGGGTGTAAGCGGGTTGGTATTCGCCGACATAGGCGATCGAGAGGAAAGCGGCGATCAGATACCGGTCGCTGGTCGAGAGGATGAAGTCGACGATCATCTCGATCATCAGAGGCCAGCCGAGACGGGCGCTGGCGATCAATGCGTGCAACGGCAGGCGAAAACGAGGCAAGCCGATTTCCCGCAGCATGAGCGGCACCAGCGGCAAGCTCACGCAGAGCAACGTGATTGTTGCCATGGCCAGCAGGGCATCGAGCGACAAGGTTTTCCAGACGAAAGCAACGACGACGAGCAGCGCCACATACACATAAGGGCGGACGCCGAGGGCGATACTGGATGGCAGAAAGTGTTGCGTGCACTGAAAATAAGAAATGACCTGGTTGTAGAGTAACGTCGATGCGAACAAAGCAATGAGCAACCAGGACGAAAAATGCACGCTGCCGCCGAATAGCCAGGTTTCGATCGCCGGATGAATCAAAAAGACGATCCCGCATGTGATGCCGGTGGTGACGACTTGAAATGCGAATTGCGGCTCGAACAACTGGCGTCGTTCCGCGGCGGTCGATGCTGAAACGAGCTTGCGCTGGTACTGGTAAGATATGCCGTAGCGCACCAAGTTGAATAACAGGAAAACCGTCGATGTCAGGAGTGCGTTGGCGCCGTAGATCGCCGGCCCCGCCAGACGAATGATGATGGGCATGGCGATGAGGCTTTGCAGCGCGACCATGACCTGGCCGGCGACGATAAAGGCCAAGTCGCGGCCCATGCTGCCATGCCTACTCATGCTGCTGTCTCGAGTTCCGCTCTGTGTGGCCGGGCCGGAGATTGAAAGCGGCGAGGCGCCCGGATTCGCCGTTGCGAAGCCCCATTCGGGGACCGAAACGCCGAAGGCCGTTGGATACCATGGATGTCCGCCCGTCTTCGTCCGATAATCTCGAATTTAGCATCTGGGGTTAAAATTAATCGTAAATTCTTGTACCGGCGGACGAGCGGCGACTATCGGATTATTGCGCCAGGCTGGCGCTTTTGCCTGGGCGATTCCACCGCGTTAGAGCCATTGCGTTACCGGCGTGGCGATGATCGATTCCCGGCGTCACGATATCATCGTCGAACCGGATGTCCAAAGCAGGACGAAGGCGCTGCTCGTCGATCCCACGAGATTGCTGCTCGGACTCGTACGGCGGTTAGTAATCCTGTGCATCCGCTTACGCTGGTTCGGGCTTTTGCGCGCGTTGGGAAAATCAGCCATGTCAGTTTCTTCGGGATCCGCTTTCTCCTTTCGCTACAACATGGGCTAGACGTTACGCGCGTTTGCATTGCGCGATTGGCGTTCCTCGCCGCTGCGCGTTCCGACGGTTCTGTTCCGCTCCGAGGAAAATTCGGCCGGCTCGGAGACGAATTTGGGACTGGGGGATTGTGCACACCGTTGCGCGTCGTTCCTATCGGTGGCACGCACCGGTCGATCTTCCAGACGCCGCAGCTTGAGGTGCTTTGTGCCCAATTCTTGAGCGCCCACGGCGTGGCTAGGCGGAATTCAGCCAAGGAATGCGCCTTATCCCCGACGAAGTAGCGCCACAATTTATATATAGACATACGACCGCGAAAATTTTTTTGGGCTGATTGGTTCCTTGCAAGAATCTCGAGGCCGTTCCTGAGTGGATTGCAGATGTTGACGTCGCTAACAAACCTTGCCGATCTTGCAGTCGTATTGCCGCTTGCGATCGCTATATTACTTTGGCTGCTGGTCATGCGTTCAGCCTGGGCCGCCATATGGTGGTCGATTGTGGTCGCCATATGCATCGGCGGGACGGCGGTTCTCAAGATTTATTTCTTTGCCTGCCCGCCAATCGCAGACCTGCATAGTCCGAGCGGCCATACGAGTCTCGGAACATTGGTCTATGGCGCTGTGATTATGTTCACCGCCGCCGAGACTCAAGGGTGGCAACGGCGGGCCGTGACGGCATTCGGCACGTTATTCATCCTTTCGATCGCTATCTCTCGCGTATTGCTGCACGCACACACAATGGTCGAAATCTTGTCAGGGCTTCTCATAGGCGGCGTCGCGCTGGCAATCTTTACGAAAGCGTATCTAAGCCATCACCCAGTGCGTGTATGGCTTCAACCTCTGGTGCTAGCGGTGGTGATCATACTCATTATTTTCCACGGCCATGAATTACGCGCTGAGGAGTTTCTCGACAACGTGAGCGCATATCTAGAAATAGCCAGACGACTGTGTAGTTAGGTAATTCGGTCGAGTCGTTTGTGTAGGTTTTCCGGAGAGTCCTTGCGTTGCGTTGCAGCAATCGAACAGGGTTTGTAAAATTCTCCGACAGGGTGATCACAATAAAGACATGATTTGATGATGTTAATAGAATTATGCGGATAACAATTCTGTAAGAGGCATATCGCAATTGCGAAATAACGCGAATCGTATTATTTTGAAGTTGATAGATGAATCGAAAATCAGAGTCTTGTTGCTTGCGGTGCAAACGAGCTGTTTTTGTACCTTCATTAGAAACTTAACGGATTGGGGCTTCGAAAATTCGTGACCTACGCTGTTGAGAAACGCGCCAGCGCCACCCCGGTCTCGCAGTCCGACGGATTCTCGAATGATCCGATGCCCGTGGTGATTGATCGCTTCGATGCCGCAAAAATCCGAACACGCCATAATCTACAGTCGCCGAAAATTCAGAATATAGATGATCCGATTTCGGAAGTTGTTGTTAGTGGCACCGTCCAATTTTTAGATTTTTGTGGTTTGGTTGTGTCTGCGATTGTCTCGTATGCAGTTTATGTTTATGGACACTTGGGTTACGGCGGATATTTCTTTCTCTATACATTCTCCGCCACTGGCGGCGCGATCATATTCATCGTCATTCTAAGAATGGCTCAGGGCTACAAATTTCAGAACCTCGCGAATTTTGGATGGCAAATCCGTCATATCTCGTATGTCGGAGCTATAACCACATCTCTTTTGATTACCATGGCCTTTCTTTCCAAGATTGGCGCAATGTATTCGCGAGGCTGGGTAATCACTTGGGTGCTTTTGAGTCTGGCAACGCTCGGACTTATTAGGGTTGCTTACCATTATCTGATCAAAAGGTGGAATCAGACCGGCCGTTTTGTGCGAACCGTCGCCATCATTGGCGCTTGTGACGAAGCAAAACTTCTTGTTGCCAAATTGAGTGGATATTCCGTGGAAAAATTCGCCATTGCCGGCGTGTTTGATGATCGCCTGACGCGCGTGCCCACCTCGATCGGCGACTATCCTGTACGGGGGACCGTTACGGATCTCATACAGTTTTCCCAGGCTAGGCGTGTCGACGAGATCATCATTGCATTGCCGATGCAGGCTTCAAAACGAATCGGTACGATTGTTGACAAGCTCCGCGTATTACCGGCCGATCTACGCGTCTGTATCGAGCCGGTTGCCAACGCTTTCCCGGTCAGCGGCGTGAGTGAGACGGCATCTGTAAGAATGCTTGATGTGCTCGATCGGCCGCTCAAGCATTGGAGCGGCACGATCAAATGGATAGAAGACAAAGTGCTTAGTTCGGTTTTTTTGATCGTCTTTGGGCCGGTCATGTTGCTCATTGCGCTTGCGATTAAGATGGAAAGCGCAGGACCGGTGTTTTTCATTCAAAAGCGATTTGGCTTCAACAACCAGCCGGTCAATGTTCTGAAATTCCGCACCATGCGCATCGATCAGTGCGATGAATCAGGCGAACGCCGCACCGTGGAGAATGACCCGCGTGTGACGCGGGTCGGGCGGTTCCTGCGCACCTCGAGCCTCGATGAGTTGCCACAATTCCTCAATGTCCTGCGCGGCGAGATGTCGATTATCGGGCCGCGCGCCCATGCCCTGGCGATGAAGGCCGGCGATCAGTTTTATTTCGACGCGGTCGAAAATTACGCTCAGCGGCATCGTGTGCGGCCGGGCATCACCGGCTGGGCGCAAGTGAACGGCTTGCGCGGCGAGATCGACACCCTGGACAAGGCGAAACAGCGTGTCGCCTATGACTTGCATTACATCGACAATTGGTCGCTCGGGTTGGATATCAGGATCATCGCGATGACGATCAAAACCATATTCACCCGCCAAAATGCCTGTTGACACTCTTCGCGCGGTCTACGGTCGGTTCAGCGGATATCGGCTTTTTGTGGGAAAGATTTGTGAGGAGGGAGAGCGGCCGGCGGGCGAAGTGAAAAGAGCAGGGAAATCTAGATGGATTACCGCTGTGAATGATCTCACGCAGTTGGTATCGATCATGTACATAAAGTCTTCCAGCATTCCTCTTGTTGCGTCAGGAATGCGCTTAGCGGTATCGCGACGTATTCCGGCGTCTACCCCGGCAACAACTTTGTCAAATATCCGGCAGAATTTTGGCAACAAGACGTTTAATGCCCATTCGGCTTAATTCGTAAATCGGGTTATTAGGGCATTCGCAATCCGAGAACGTTCGAGTATAATTTTTGAATATCAGCAAGAATGTGGATGGCGCCGCGTAATGGACATGACAGATCCTTCACGACTGCCGAGGCCCGAGGACGGCGAACGCGGGAGGTGGCTGATCAGCCTGCCGGGATTCTCCAGCGAAAATTCGTATCATGACAACATCAGTCTGAGCGAACTATACGGCGCCATTCGCCGGCGGTACCCGCTTATTCTCGCCTGCATAATGGTAATAACGGTTTTCTGTACTGCCATAGTGTTCCAACTTACTCCGCTTTATACGGCGGAATCGGAATTGCTGATCGATCAGCATAAAATAAGAACATCAAATCTTGATCTTCAATCCGCCGTCGCTGGATTGTCTTCGGATTCGACAGCCATACAGAGCGAAGTCGATGTGCTCCAATCGGCTGACATCGCCGGAGCGGTTGTTGAAAAGGCCGGTCTATTGGACGTGCCGGAGTTTAATTCGCGGCTGCGTAGAGATTCGGGGCTTGGCCTTGTCTTGCAGCCGTTTTACTGGACTGTCTCGGGCGTAAGGTCGCTGTTCACCCCTCGATCTGCCGAGCAGGATGATCCCGCGCATGCTGAACTTTTTTCCGTGATTAGAGCGCTACAAGCGCACACGGATATCGTCAACGACGGAAAATCTTATGTATTGAAGATATATGTCGATTCGGAAGATCCAAAGCTCGCGGCAACCATCGCCAACGCATACGCGGATGCCTATCTCGACGCTCAGCTCGAAGCCAGATTCCAGGCAGCCCAACGAGCGAGCGGATGGCTTAGCGACCACCTGAATGATCTTCGTACCAAGACCGAAGCGGCCGACCAGGCCGTCCAGGAATTCGCCGCCGCGCATAATCTGACCCCAACGTTGTCCAACAGCGGCAACGTTACGTCACAGCAGATTTCGGAGCTCAATACGCAGTTGGTTCTCGCCTCGGCCGATCTGGCACAGAAGCAGGCCGCCTTGCAACAAGTGAAGAATTCCATTCATACCGGCGGCATATCTGCCACCTCGCAGGTTCTGTCCTCGCCGTTGATCCAGAATCTCCGCGAGCAGGAATCGATGCTCCTGACCCAACAGGCGAACTTGGCGACGCGGTATCAACCCGAGCACCCCGCCATGATCAATATCGCGGCTCAAATACGCGATTTGAATCAGAAAATCCAGGATGAGACCAATCGCATCGTTAACGGCATGGAGGGCGACGTCGCCGCCGCTCGCGCAAAGGTCGACTCTTTGCGTCAGAGTGAGACAGACCTACAATCCTCGCCGCAGACCAACGATGCGCAGGTTCAGCTACACGAGTTGCAGCGCGAGGCCGATGCCAGCCGGACTATTTACGAGGGCTTCCTCAATCGCTACAAGCAGACCTCGGCGCAGGAGGATATTCCGGAGCCGGATGCGCGCATCGTGTCACACGCGATGGTTCCGGCCGGACCTTCATTTCCGAAAAAAATGCCGCTCATCTTCATGGCGTTTATTGGTTCCACGATAATCGGCGCTTTCGCCGCTATCGGCATGGAGCTTCTCGATGTCGGGTTCCGTACTGGTGAGCAATTGGAAAAAGTAACCCGCGCGCCCATGCTGGGAATCGAGCCGGCCCTGGATTCCGGGGATTCGCCTCTAGATGTGGTCGTCGAGCGACCGTTGTCTTCATATTCGGTGGCCCTCCAATCGATCCGCACTGCGCTCCGATACTCGGATGTCGATAATCCGCCGAAGGTGGTTTTGGTGACGTCTTCGCTGTCGAACGAAGGCAAAACGGTGTTTGCCACGTCCTTCGCGCGCAGCGCAGCGAAATCCGGTATCAAAACGCTGTTGATCGATTGCGATCTGCGCCGGCCTTCGGTCGCCAAGCTGTTCCATGTGGAATCCAAACCCGATCTGCTCTCCTTCTTTGATGGCATCACCGACAAATCGAAGATCATAAACATCGACCCGGATTCCGGGCTACGTTTCATCACCGCGCCGGCCGATACGCCTAATCCCCAGGATCTTTTGGGTTCGATTTATATGAGATCCCTGATCGATTTGATGCGGGAGCATTACGATCTCATTGTGCTCGATACGCCGCCGCTTTTGGCGGTGCCGGACGCCGTGGGCCTGTCGCATGCCGCCGATGCCACCATATTCCTAGTGCGCTGGGCGAAGACCCCGCGGAAGGTCGTTCGCGAGGCACTCAAGTCGTTCCATGCACTCGGTGGCAAGCTTGCAGGCGTGGTGCTGTCGCGCGTCGACATGCGCAAATATGCGACCTACGGCTATAGCGACCCGGACTATTATTATGAATATGCCGGCCAGCGCAAGAAGAGGGGCGCTCGAAGTCACACCCAGCACACCGCTCGAGAATTGACTCTGAACAAGATTGTCGAGGATTAACCGTTTGAGTGATCTCGACGGCTATTAATAATAGAAGCCACTGAGGTATCGCCTCATGGACATCGTCCATGTCGTCCGACAATTTTATCCAGCCGTCGGTGGCTTCGAAAGTGTGGTGCTCGAACTTGCCTTGCGGCAGGTCGCGGCCGGCCATCGAGTTCGCGTCGTCACCCTCGATAGGCTCTTCAATTCGCCAGATAAGACTAGGTTGCCCGCTCGGGAAAACGTGCAGGGCATCGAGGTCGTAAGAATTCCGTTCTTCGGCTCAACACGCTATCCGCTCGCCTTTTCGGTGCTCAAACACATCCGGAAGGCCACTATCGTTCACGTCCACGCCATTGATTTTTTTTTCGATTACTTGGCCTGGACCAAGCCGATTCATCGTCGGACATTGATTGTCTCCACCCATGGCGGGTTTTTCCACACCGGCTACGCGACGCTGCTGAAGCGGCTTTATTTCGCGGTGGTGACGCGCCTATCGCTCTGTTGCTACGCCGGCGTGGTCGCGGTCAGCGCCGGAGATTACGCGCTATTCGCTAAAATCCGCCGTAGCGGCCTGGTGTGCATCGAAAACGGCGTCAATATCGTGAAATACGCGGGTCTGTCGCCGCTGGAACCTACCAAAGCGATCCTGTCCGTCGGCCGGCTGTCATCCAACAAGAGACTTGACCGGTTGATTGCGTTCGCCGCGGCCGTGCGGCGCCGCGATCCGGATTGGACCCTGAAGATCCTCGGCCGCCCCTGGGACGTTCCGTTATCCGCCTTACAGGCTTGCGCCGCTGGCGCGGGGATCGCCGATGCCGTCGAACTCGTCGAATCGCCGTCCGACGAAGCGGTCCAGCGACGCATCCGCCAGTGTTCGGTAGTAGCGAGCGCGTCGGAATACGAAGGATTCGGCCTGGCGGTAATCGAGGGCATGTCGGCGGGAATGTACCCGTTGCTCAGCGACATTCCTGCTTTTCGACGGCTGGTCGCGCAAACCGGCATCGGCTCGATTCTAGATTACGACAATCCCGAGAGCGCGTCGGTGCAGTTTCTCGAGACCTGGCGCGTCATCGAACACACCTATGTTGCAAGCCGCCGCGATTCGATGGAGGCGGTATCGCAATACGATTGGCGCGGAGTCATGCATAGCTATGCCGCTCTTTACGATGCGGTCCTTGGCAAGGGCGTACGTACGCTGCTGGAAGTGCCGGTTCGAGCATGCTCTTTTTCAGAGGCTACGAGCCTACTCGATACGTGCTTTAACAGTGAAAGCCCGAAAATCGTTGCGTTCACAAACGCTCATACTCTGAATGTCGCGAAGACGAATGCGCGCTTCCGAGCGATATTGCAGCGCGCGCTCGTATTCAACGACGGCGTAGGTACGGATGTCGCAAGCCGGCTGCTTTACGGCAAACCGTTCCCGGAGAACCTCAACGGCACGGATTTCGTGCCGCGATATCTGCAGCAGACCAGACACCGCTATCGTATTTTTCTCCTGGGTACGAAACCCGGGATTGTCGAACGCGCCGCCACGCGTTTTGCCCATTTGATCCCCGCGCACGAGATCGTGGGCTACCATACAGGTTATTTTACCGACGAGCGAAACAGCGACATCATCGCGGCGATACGCGGTGCCAAGGCGGACGTCGTTCTCGTCGGGATGGGCAATCCCAGGCAGGAGATCTGGCTTGAGGAGAATCTGGCGGCGTGCGGCTGCCGCTTGGGCTTTGCGGTCGGTGCTTTGCTAGATTTTCTGTCGGACGAAATTATGCGGGCTCCCCGTGTGGTGCAAAGCCTTCATCTCGAGTGGCTTTTCCGTCTCATTCAGGAACCGAAGCGCCTGGCGCGGCGCTATCTGTTGGGCAACCCGGTTTTTCTGCTGCGTGTCGGCGCGCAGTGGCTGTCGGGTTCGCGCGTCACCGACGTGGCATTGCTCGCCGCCGCACCGGCTTGCGAATTGGTGCCAGCGCCGGCCGCATCGACAACGGTTCGCGGATAAACGCCTCAAAGGGCCGATTAATGCGCGGTCCGTTGCTTGGCCAATATCGCCATGATCGGGGCGTCTACGCCATCTTTGGGTTCGGCGGAGAGCGGATAATTGCCCCACCAAGGGCCGCCGGCCCAATACACCCACGGAATGTCGTTTTGGGTGAGCCAAGTGAGGAGCCGGTCGAGGACTTCCAGCCAGCGGGGATCGTTATTGGGCACGCCAAACTCGGTGATGATGCCTCGAACGTGATGCGCGTGAAGCCAATCCGAGAACGGACGAACCGAATTAATCCCAATATCGGGATAAGCCCGATCAGAGTCGTAACTTCCCTGATACGTGCCGCTATGGTTCGAGTCGAAATACTGGTGAGCCTCGTAAATCAATTTATTGTCCGGATCGTTCAAGATGAAGTCGCTGTTGTATTGGTTCCAGCTCCACGCCCCGCTCCACTGGTCGCCCGGCGCCAGTATTAGCCGGTCGGGGTCGACGCTGCGGATCGCATCGACTCCGGATTGCGCGGCCGCTTTCCAAAGCCCTGCGCTGTCGTGTGGCTCATTCATGAGGCTGAACCCGTAGATCGCCTTCTCCCCGGCGAACGCTTTCGTTACCCGTTTCCAGAAATCGGCGAAGGCCTCGTTGGGCACATCGGCTGTGCCGATCAGAACGTCCTTTCCGTTGAGCGGATAGCGTCCAAAGTTGTGCGGGTCGAGGATAACCCTCATTTTCAGCGCACTGGCTTCAGAAACGAATTGCTTGATGCGGGCAAGCTCGGCGGGATCGAGCTCGCCGAAAAGCGCCGGCTGAAGCCGCTGCCAAAGGAACGGCAACCGCACCACCTCGAAACCGCGGCTGTGATAATAGGCAAGCTCTTGAGCATTCGGATAAACGTAGTCCGTTCCGTATTTCCCGGGGATTTTATCGCCATTGAATTCGGCGCTCGAAAGATTGATGCCGCGCTCAAAATCGATCCGCGGCTGTGGCGCATTCGTGTCCGCCGCCGCATAGGGCGGACAAGCTGCCGCGATTAAAATGCCGAGGGCGAAAGCGATCTCTCTCACTGGCTCAATCAGTCTCCACGCTGTAAGCACGCTTCAAGAAAGACGGCAATTCCCAATCCTCGTCTCGTCCATATTATAGCGAGACTAAGTTAGGCCGGCCGGACACTGTTTAAAATTCTAGCCGCGCAAACATGGTTTTTTAAAGACACGGCTACCACCGATGCAAAGCATGTTACAGTATGGCCAATTCACATCCGGATCCGACTAGGCATGACGAACGCCCGAAATGAATCGCCGCCGACCAGCGCCGAACTGCGCGACTTGTTACGACGGATACGCCTTGGCCGATTAGCGGCGGCGCAGCCGATAAACTGGCCTGCATTGGGCATCATTTTCTCGGCGGTTTCGTTCAATTATTTTCTTTGCTTCGCGAACACGAATATCGTGCATGTATCGCGCCTCGAAGTCATCGGCGCGGAGGTACTGATCATCTCGATCGCCTTCGCCGTCGCTCTGCCGGCGATAAGCAGAACCGTCTTCATCATTATCGGAATCCTGTTTTTCTATTTGATGTTGCTGACGATAATGCGGGCGGTAAACGGCGGCCCGTTCGACGTCAAAGCCGTCCGCGATTTCATGATCCCGGTGGTCTTTTTCTTTCTCGGCGCGCGGGTGAAAGACGCAAAAAGCGCCGATGTCATCGTGAAAGCGATAACCGTGGTCGTCGTCGCGGCCGGCCTGTTCGAAATGTTTTTTCTCAACACCTATCTAAAATACTTCGACGTCATCAATTACTATGTCGTACGCGGAACGGTCGATGTCGCCGACACTAAATATTTGGCGAACAACCTTTTTGTCAGCGGCATCAGGCCCGAAGGACGCACTCTGTTCGGTTTCCTGGGCGATCATCGCATTTCTTCGCTGTTTCTCGAACCCGTATCTCCCGGTAATTACGGGGTGATCGTGTTTTTTTGGGCCTTGGTCAGATCGCGGGCCGAGCAAAAACTCTATACCGGCTTATTCCTGATGGCTTTGCTGATCATCGTCATGGCCGACAATCGACTCGGCGCGGGCTTGTGCATTCTCGGCCTGGCGCTCGCTTTCGTCTCTGTACGGTATTCCTATCCGGTCATTTTGATTTTGCCGTTCGCGTTGATAGCCATGCTTTTGGGGGTGCACACGTTGTTCCCGCATCTTGCCATCACCGACAGTACGCTCGGGAGACTAGTTCTTTCGAGCGGGATTCTCAGTTCCTTGGATGTCTTTAACTGGATGGGTTTTGAGGATTTACCCGGCACGCAGGATTCAGGCTACAGCGCCGTGTTGGTGGAGATCGGCATTCTCGGCCTCACGGTTTTGTGGGGGCTGTTCATGTCAATCAAAGGGCGGAGCAGCGCCTTTAATTATTTCCGGGTGCTCACCGGTTTATATGTCGCGGTCAGTCTCTGCATAAGCTATTCGCTGGTCACCATCAAAACGGCGGCCCTGCTTTGGTTTCTGGTGGGCGTTCTCGCCTATGCCGCCGATGAGCGGCCGCGGCTTGTCAATGTCCGGCGGCTGTCCTGAAATGCGGGATTCGCGAAAAGACGCCTCAAATCATGGGACTTCTTCGACAGAAGCAATCCCCAACTCGACTAAAAAAAACGACCAAGCTGCTCTCGACCGGCATTCAAATAATTTTACCGCTCTTAGACTTTTCGCCGCGAGTTTAGTGATTATCACCCACGCATATGCCGTGGAGGATACTGCGGACACCTTCGGCACCATTACCAACATACCCATCGGCTGGTCAGCGGTGGTAATGTTTTTCGCTATCAGCGGATTCTTAATTACAACTTCCCTCGATCGCAGAGACATTGTTCATTTCACTTGGTCTCGAATTTTGCGAATTTTTCCGGGTCTGATCGTATGCACGCTGGTGACCGCTTTTTTATTGGGCTTTCTGTCGACGATTCCTTTTGCGGATTACGTTCAGAATTCCCAGACGCTGCGTTATGTCTTTGGCAATTCCACGCTACTTGCCACGGAATACAGCCTGCCCGGCGTCTTCCAGAGCAATCCGCTCACCGAGGCGAACGGATCGCTATGGACTCTCCGTTATGAGGTGTTCTGCTATGCCTTGTTTGCAATCTTGCTATTTGGCGGTGCTTTGCCGTATCGCCTGCGGCGCATTATTTTTACCGTCATAACGGCGGCGTTTTTCGCTTATTATTTCGCCAAGAGTGCGCTGTTATCCTTTCATCCGCCGGTGCAGCTCGAGAACACGATTGAACTCGGCTTCCCGTTTCTCATCGGAAGTTGGTATGCGTCGGCACCCAGGTTCCGGATATCAGTTGTTCACGTATTAATTTTATGTTGTTTGTCATATGTCTCGCTCAGGACGATTTACCAACCTCTATCCCTCGGCGGCGCGATAGCCGGGCTGACGCTCTGGTTGGCTTTCGTGCCCAATCGCCTTCTGAAGGTCGTTAGCAATCTACCGGATTATTCCTATGGAATTTATATTTATGCTTTTCCGATCCAGCAGACCTTGTACCTATACGCCCCGACATTGCCCCCGCTTCTTGCCGCGCTCATAAGCCTCATTGTGGTGCTCATACCGGCTTCGCTATCCTGGCATTTAATTGAGAAACGGGCCCTGAGCCTTAAGGGCAGGAGAGGACGCGCGAAGGCGATCGATCATTTTTCTCGACTGTCTATATCGCCGGCTCGAATAACGAGTCGCCTGAGAAGCGCGATTGATCCCGATTGAGTGATCAAACGTAGCCACGAAACCAAAAAGAGACGATAAGCGTGCGCGTTCATCTGATATGTGCCGCGTTTCCACCGTTCGGAAAGGGCGGCGGACCCGTTGCCTCCGAGTTGATCGCGCGCGCGCTGGTTTTGGCCGGACACGAGGTGGAGGTGTTGACGGTTAGTGAGACGCCCTATGAGGACAACAGGGGCGCTTATTGGGTGCGTAGCATCGGCTCGCCGAATATTTATGCCAACTATTGGCGTCCCAACGCGCCATGGAAGAAGCTCATTTGGCACGTGTTGGAGAACTTCAATCCTGTCGCGCTGATCAGAGTTTGGAACCGGCTCCGCCGGTTTCGCCCCGATCTTGTGATGACGGTGAGTGTCGAAAACATAAACGTGGCGACGTGGGTTGCCGCGAAACTACGGGGACTGCCGCTTGTCCATGTCCTGCAAAGTTATTTCATAATTTGTTGGCGCGGATCCCTGTACAGGAACAACGCGAATTGCGACAAAATTTGCGCCAGCTGCCGGCTACTTTCGTTCGGGAAAAAGCTGTCGGCAAAATGCGTCGATGCGGTCGTCGGCGAGACACATTTCGTGATATCGGCGCATATCAAGGCGGGGGCCTTTCGAAAGGCGCGGCAATATGTCATTCCCGGCCCGGTAGACCCCGCTGGTACGGCGGCATTCGAGCCGAATGTCGCGCCTGCCCGAAATGGAACTTTGACCATCGGATACCTGGGCAATATCAGCCCTGAAAAGGGTCTGGGGACGCTTGCGGAGGCGGCTAGGAGGCTTTTCGGCACCCATGCCGGCCGGGTCCGCTTCCGCATCGCCGGGAGTGGTGCCGAAGACTATGTAGCCGAAATCAGATCGCGGTTTCCGCCGCAAACCACGGAGTTCGTCGGCTGGACGGATGCGTCCAAGTTCTATCGCACGGTCGACGTTGTCGTCGTGCCGTCGCTTTGGAAGGAGCCATTTGGCCGGGTCAGCATCGAGCCTCTTGCCTATGGCGTGCCCGTTCTGGTCGCGCGGTCGGGCGGCCTGCCGGAAAACATCGAAGACGGGGTGAGCGGCATCGTCTTTTCGCCGGGTGACGATGCGGAATTGGCGCGGCACCTCGCTCAACTCTTTTCCGATCGGCCGCGTTTGGAGCGATTGTCAAAGGGCGCGCGGGAGCGCGCCAAGATCTATGAATTTTCGCGTTTCTCGCATTCGCTTAATCGGCTGGTCGGAGAAATTGGCGAAAAAAGGGCAAACATAGGAAAATCACCCCCATGAATGCCAAAAAGATTCGAGAGAAGCGAGCAAGATTCCGGAGAAAATTTGGCGGATTGGTTGATCGGAACCGTTTACGGATTGTAACGAACAAGACGTAAAATGTTCCACGAGGAGTCAGGCGATGGCGACGACGACGAACTTTAACGAATGGCTCGCGGAAAACTGCGTCGTCGAGGATTACGAAAGCATTCACGCAATTTACCGGGCGGTGCAAGAACGCCACAATTTCGGCGACTATACCATCACATCAGACAAGACAGGCTTATTCGTAAAAGGTCCTGCCAGCACGCTGGTTCTCGTCAATGAGGACGCGATTGCCGCTTTTCTCAAGCATGTCAATGCGCTGAAGCTTTTGAAACTGGTGAGCAATCCGAAAAGATTATTTATCGCCCTCAAGTGGCACTTTTGGAGGCTACAAAATTCTCTGCGGTCGGGATCCTCTGCCGTCTCAGCGCCGGATCGATATTCAGGCTCAAGCAATCCACAGGCATCCATATCGATTTTTGCCATGAATTTCTGGCCCGGGTTTCAGCTTGGCTCGGACTCCGTGACTTCGGCCTTCGTCAATTATCTGCTCCGGCAGGCCTTCGGTTCGTTTGCCGTGGCGCCCAATGAAGAGTCCGCGGACATTGTCGTATCCAGCGTACACGTCAAGAAACGTCCGCTTCATCCTGAACGGACCATATGCTTCATCGGAGACAATATCCGGCCGAATTACGATTTCATGGCCTATTCGATTTCGAGCGATTTCGACAGCTACGACGGCAGAAATTGCCGCGTGCCATTTTGGTATTGGGAATTGCAATGGCCGGGATTCGTAGTGAATACGTCGCTGCCGGCGCCCAATAATCACGGGTTTGAGTTGCCGGTGGACATCGATTCCTTATTGCGGCCGCGGCCGCCGCGAACACTGAGCGATTCCGACCTGTTCTGCTGCTTTATCGCCGGCAATCCCGAACCGCATCGCATGTTGGCCGTGAAGAGTCTGAGGGCCCTTGGACAAGTTGATATATTCGGGAACATCGGCAAGCCTTTGCGGGAATCGAAATATAATATTCTGCCCCGCTACCGCTTCAACTTCTGCTTCGAAAACTCGGCTTTCCCCGGCTACTATACGGAAAAGATTCTGCACGCCTGGGCCGGCGGTTGCGTGCCGTTATATTATTCCGACGGCTGGTATAAGGCCGATTTCAATCCCAAGGCGATCATCAACCGCGTCGATTTCCGCACGCTCGACGAATTCGCGCGTTACGTTTCTCAGGTGAATTCTTCGCCATCGGCATACAACCAGCTCTACGAGCAACCGCTGCTTACCAAACGCCCATCGCTTGACCATGTCTTTGAGTTTCTAAAGCAAGCCGGCGAACGGATAATGCAAAGTACACGAAAATAGACGGAGCTTTTGCTGAGGTGGCCTGGTTGGGAAAGAGTTGATGCAGATTTTCGTTGTCACCAAAAAGCTCGACTTCTTTCAAAGCGGCGAACTCATTGACGCACTTCGAATGCATTTGGATGCGGACGAGATCACGCTTGTGGTTCCGTCGGAGCTTGTACAAATCGCCAAACGCACCACGAGTTCCGATAACCTTATCCGCGTGGTGAACGAGGTTGAAATCGCCGGCTTTCCGCTCAGCGACATTACGAAATGGAATGTGGACGAATTTCCTCATCGCGCCGGCTGGTATTATCAACAGATCCTCAAACTCGCGATCTGTGAATCGAATCTAGCGAGAGGGAAATACGTAATTTGGGACGCCGACACGATCCCGTACCATCGCATATCGACCTTTGACGGTGACAAATTGATTTTTACACGCGGGTATGAATTTCATCTGCCCTATTTCCAAACCAATGAACGGCTAATCGGGATTAATCGAACATCTGGTCCCCGCTTCTCGGCCGTATCGCAGCACATGCCGGTCGATCGAGCCATAATGCGGGAGATGCTGCAGTTCATAGGACAAAGGAGCAAGGATGGCTCTTGGGTAAGCGCGATCATGACCGCATTGCTCGGGCGCAAAGGCGGATCGTTATTTTCAGAATATGAAATTTTTGCCGATTGGATGCGCGTCAAATACCCAGGCCGTTTTATTCTCCGGAGCGTCCCGTGGCTTCGCGAGGGGGGGTTGTTATACAAGCCAGAATTAGCCATGGCCAAAAGACTGGCGTGGTTTATCGCTTTCGAGGATTGGCACAGACGGTACAGACCATGGCCTCACCTCAAATCTCGGTCTCTCCTCATCTACCATGCCCTGGCTTATCAACGCGGGTTGCGGAAGCTTAAGAAAGCTTCGTAAATTGAGGGTACCCTCGCTCGACCGACGCTCTTGCCATTCGGGTTCATCGATGGTCCGCGGTATTGGTTGGTCAATGTGAGACAACAAGATAAGCAGCTTGCAGGCATCTCGTTGATAATCGTCGCCGATCATCTCCCCAAAAAAATCACGACCGCCGCATGAGCATCCCAGACGAAAACCCGGAGCTTGCGGAAGGCTCGCTCAAACATCGGGCGGCGAGGGGAGCCGTGTGGATCGCTCTGCAGTCAACGAGCACCCAGGCCACGTCATTCGTCGTCTTCGCGGTCATGGCGCATTTCGTCGAGCCGAGCGATTTCGGGCTTTTGAGCATCAGCTTGCTGGTGGTTTTCAGTTTGAAGGCGCTGTTGCTGGACAACGTAGCAGCGGCCGTTGTGCGTAAAAGCCGGGCGACGAATCTCGAATACACCACGGCATTCTGGATAACGATAGGGCTTTCGGCCCTTGCCTCCGGCGCGATGTTGTTGATCTCTCTTTGGTCGGACCGTTTGTTTCACGCGCCCGGGCTCGCCCGCGTCATGATGGCGATGAGCGCCGTTCTGCTGTTCATGGGCCTGGGGCGCACTCACGAGGCCTGGATGTCCCGCCATTTTAAATTCCGTGCGCTGGCTATCCGGTCGGTTGTCGGCGCGGTGATTGGCGGTTGCATCGGCGTTGTGCTGGCGGCATCCGGTTACGGCGTCGAGGCTTTGGTCGCCCAACAAGTAACCACCTCGATCGTATGGTTCGTATTGGTTTTGGTGACATGTTCCTGGCGGCCGGAGCTTCGTTTCTCCGTTAAAGCTTCGATGGAGATTCTTCTTTTTCTTCGCAGTGTCGTCGCCAACGCGGCAATCGGCGTTGTCACCGGCAATTGCGATACTTTTCTTGTCGCGTATTTCTTCGGTCCGGCGAGCACGGGCATTTACAGCATCGGCAAACGGCTGACTTTGGCGATTCAGCTCGTGGCAGCGGCCCCGGTGGGCGGCGTCGTTTGGCCGGCACTTTTGGAGGTTCAGGATGACCGCGAGCGTTATCGCAGAATTCTGCTTCGCGCCTTGGCGCTTATCTGCGCTGTTTGCGGCCCGGTCTTCATTGGTGCATCGGCCGTGTCAAATGAGGCCATTGTCATTGTCTTTGGCCAAAAATGGGAAGCGGCGGGGCCGGTGCTGGCGTTGTTGGCGATCGGTGGCCTTGCTCAAATTCTGTTGTTCTATGGTTACGAAGTCTTCGTGATCCATAACCGGCAGATCTGGTCTTTTTACGTGTCTCTCGTTTATGCCGTGCTCGCTATAGCGCTCTTCCAATTGAGTGTATATTTCGGCTTTCACTATATCGCTTTACCTTTCGTACTGCCTTACGGCGTCGTTTGCCCCCTCACGGCTGTCCTGATTTCTCGTCTGGTCGCACTGTCAGCCCGCGATTGGTTCGGCGCCCTGGCGCCCGGTCTCGGCGCCTCGGTCGTCATGTTTGTGGTTGTTCGCTTGGCCGCGCTTCTGCTCGACGGTGTCGGCGATGTCGGCCGGCTTTCGATTCTTTGCCTGATCGGCTGTGTCGTCTATGTCGGCACGCTCTGGATGGTGGGCCGGGACACCGCCAAGATGGTGTTGGATCTCGGTCACAAGCTCGTCCATCGCCGGGCGAAGCCGCGCTGACCGCGGGCGGCGGAAGCCTGCCCGCGCCTTATTGACGCCCGACCTTCCGGAAGACCGCCAGGGTTTTGGCCGCGGCGCGCTCCCACGAGAAACTTTGCGCCCGAGCGAGGCCCTGTTTTATCAGCGCGCGTTTGAGCCTGCGATCCGTCGCCATCCGGCGCATGGCGGCCGCTATCTCTTCGGCATCGTCGGGAGAGGCCAAGAGCGCGGCGCCGCCAGCGATCTCGGGAAGCGACGACGTATCGGACGTGATGACCGGCGTTCCAAGCGCGAAGGCGTCGAGGACGGGAATGCCAAAGCCCTCGGACCGGGAAACGAATGCCAGCGCCTCGGCATGCTTCATGTAGGCATCGCGCACGTCTTCCGAGACATATCCCGTGAACAGCACGTCCTTTTTCGCCGGGCCGAGCGCGCGGTATGTAGCCATGATGGCGTCATGCCCGCGGCCCGGTTTGCCGCTGAGCACGAATTTATGGGCGCTGACGTGGCTGTTCTTGAATATCGCGAACGCCCGAAGCATGCGCGCTATGTTTTTTTTGCTCTCTATACGGCCGATAAAATAGAAATAGGGTTCCGCTATCATCCTTCGGCCCGGCTTCCGGTTGCGCTGCGAAAGTATTTTGGCGTCATAGCCGTGAAAGATGGCGCTGGTCCGGGCCGGACTTATGTTCCATACGCGGTGAAGGGCGGTTTCGGTGAATCGCGACGGGGCCAGGATATGAGCGGCGAACCACTTGGCCCATAAAACACTGCTCCAATGATAAAACCGGCCGTATCGCGTGAACGCGTCCGGCACCTCACGGTAGGCGAGATCGTGGAACATGATGACGGATTTTCTGGGATGAATGAGCGGCAGCCGGTTGGACGGTACGAAGAGCAAATCCGGCGGGTGAAACAGCATCTCCGCCGACAATCGAATCGACGTCCATCCGGGTCCGAACGGCAGGATGCGCCACTCGGTATTTTTTCCGAGATCGCGCAGTTCCTTGGGCGGAGGATAGGGGGCATAAAGGCGATACCGATTGACGCGATCGATGGCCGTTAGGGACTTGATGATCTCCGCCGTATACCGCTCCGTGCCCGTCGGTTGGGCTTTCACGGCGGGCGATGCATCGATTCCGATCAGCATTGCAAAATCATCCCCGCAACCTAGGAGTAGAGAAAGGCCACTGGTGAATATCGCATCTCATGCTCTATCCTCGGCCTATGCAAGCAAACAGGGGAAACCATGCGCATATTGCACGTTGCAATATTGGCTGCGGCAACCGGTATGTGTTTCATGACCGGTGCGCACGCGCAATATAACTGTGTGCCGACAGGGCCTAAAGATTTCACTACCGGCGTTACCCCGATGCATTGCGACGGCATGTCGGCGACGGGTTTCTTTTGCACGTTCGGCTTTGCGGCGGGCGGCGGCCCCGGCTGTACCGGGTCGATACCGAATGACCCTTGCGGCCATGCGCTTGCTTCGTCGTTTCAGCAATGCGGCCTATCCACGGATCCGATCTGCTACCAGATGGCGTATAACCTGTGGAGTAATTGCCGACAGTTGACGGGAGGAACGCAATAAGCGAAGGCTATGAGACGTGCTCGTTATCGCGCGGCTCTACACGAGGAGATTTTAACCACTTCACTTTGCACGCGTGGGTGCCGGGACCGCGGTACAATCGAGTTTCAAATTCTGCCAGGAACGGTTAGATTGACGCGCGATTCACGGGCCCACTTGGCCAGTATCCATTTAATCGAGACGCGGTTTTCTCCCCCAACTTCCATTGGCTTTTTCAATGTCAGCAACACCTATTTCCCGTTCCATCGCCAATCCGACCGACCGGACTATTCTTGTTGTCACAATATTTCTGATCTTTGCCGCCGGACTATGGAATGTCTTCCTCAGTTCCTACATCGAATTCGGGCCACGCGGCTGGCTGACCGACAATTTCGGCCTGAACGTCGGCGAAATTCTTGCGTTTGCGGCGCTGCTCAAGGTCATAGCCGGTATCGGCAAGAAATCCATCCTGCGTCGCTCCGACCTCATCACGCTCGTAGTCCTGCTGATCGGCACCGCAACCCCCTATCGCTCTATCGCCTGGATTTCGGCGACGGCGATCGGTCTCTTTTTCGTGCTCCGGCGACACGACGACAAGGCGCTGTCGTCGATCGGGCAGATTTTGATCGCTTGCGCGATCCACGAACTGTGGGGGCCAAAGATATTCCTCGCGATTGCGCCCTTTATCGTCAATCTCGAAACCGCGGTTGCCGCCAAGCTTTTGATCACCTTTTCGAGCGGCTATTCGACCCAGTTTAACTTGATCACCGCGCAAGACGGCCACACGATCGAAATCGGTGCCGGCTGCTCGGCTTTTCGCAACCTTTCGCTTGGAGCGCTGATCTGGATATCCATCATCAAGCTGCATCGAACGTATTTTACGCGGCTTGATTATGTCGCGCTTGCCGGGACCTTCTTCGCCATCATCCTGATCAACGAGATCAGGATCATGCTGATGGCCCGGTCTTATGCGTATTTTGCATTTTGGCACGATGGGCCGGGGGTCACGATCGTGAGCGCCGCCATGCTGGTGTCGGTCGGGACTCTGGTTTTGATGACTACGCGCCTCGCACCACTGTCTTCGCGAAGGGGATAATCGACGCTTTGATGCTGCGACGCATCACCCTACTTGCGTTGCTGTTGCTGTCGCTGCTCGCTTTGGTGAGTCGACTGCTATCCGGAGCTGGTATCCCCGATACGTTGGCAACGACAGGCCCGTTGCCCAATACTGCCTTTGGCACCATGTCCTATGTGGGCATGGCCGATATCGGATTACATGTGTGGGAATTCAAAGACCCATCATGCCCGGGACCTATCCGTGTCCTCATGCTGCCGCTTTCAGATGAGGCCGACGCAGTGTTTGAGTTCTTGCGTCAGCCGGGGGAGGGCATCACTTATTGGTATGGTGGCACAATCTATGAACACGCGGCGCGGGAGAGCTGGCTCCTCGACTTCGCAATAGAGCGACTACGTTCACGGCTCCATGCCAGAAACAGTTTGCCCAATGAATATTTTTATCTCGTTATCTTTCATCCCGGCACCTGCGAGCCACCGCCGACTGCCGATTGGCCGAAGCTAGTGGGTGCTATCTATCCATAAAGAACATTCATAAAAAAACCGCCTTGCGGCGGTTTTTCATTTTGCTCGATAACCAGCTCCGGCTATTTGCGAACCCGCTTTAGAAGATTGGCCGCGTAGACAATCAACACCACGCCGACAATAACAGCCAGCATCGGAATGCCGGCGCCGATATCGGGTCCGGGGGCGGAGTTCCATTTGTGGGGATCGCCCCAATTCCAGTAGTGGTCGTGGTCGTGGTCGTCGTGCGCCCAAGCCGAAACGGAAGCCAGGGTGAGCATCAATCCGAGAATGATCCTCGACATGCGACTTTCTCCCACAAATTTAAACTTTCAAGTACAAGTAATTGGCTATAATTTGATCAATATCGAAACGATCTGTCAAGAGTCTGAAAATGACGAGCTCGTGATTGTGGGTAATTCTTCGAATCGGCAGAATAGAATAATTGTCCAGATTACCCCCAGGTTTTTTCAATATTGGCCAACTTGGAATATCAATCACTTAGATACTTCGATCGGGTTAGTTGTAAAAAAAACCGACACCCCTAGTTATCACGCTTTACAACGCTGTCGTGACGCGCAGCGGAAAGGAGCGCCCCACCCGGACCGCGTCGCGTCGGCATAGATCGTCGATGCCAGGCGAGAGCTGATTTTTTGGTAGAGGTAAAGTTCGAATTCCCTCGCTATTTGGGACACCAACATACTTGGCTCAGGAATGATCAAAAAGTTCAATTAGGGTGCGGCGTCCCCCGACTCGCGTTTGGTTCATTCCCAGAAGGAATCTAGGAAGGGTTGACTAGCGCTGCTTCTTTATGTTCTGCCAAACAAAGACTAATGCGCGGTGGCGCCGACTCAATGATTCAATCTATCAGAAGAATTAAATCCCCGCTCCAGTCTCCAGTTTGATTATCAACAACTCGACAGGTGATTTGAGTATTACGTAACAGCGACATTCCTTTTAGCACCGCCGGCCAATTTTTTTTCCACGGGGCTTCGTATAATAATTTATATGGGGTAGCTCTTCCCTTAAATAACTTTACAATTGGGTATATATCGTAATTTGAATCCCAGGATTCAAACACAATGAGGATTTTGAATTCTGAAGGAATTGCCCCGGCAATTCCCTTTAGTACGACCGCCTCGTATCCCTCGACGTCTATCTTGATCACACCGCGAGTCAGATTTTTTTCGTTCAGTTCCTTGAAAAGTTTGTCCAGCACCTCAGTTGTATTGCGTATCTGGATATCGACAGTTAAGTAATTGGACTTCGCGAGGTTTTGAAATTCATCCTTGCCTACTAAAATATTTTCATCATATGAATTTAGTTCGTCTTTGATGAACGCCCCTCCCCAATTATTTCGTGGAACCGTGAGCATACTTTTTTTATTTTCTTCTCCAAGGCCATAGTTGTGAATTTTATAAGTTGTGTTATTCAGCGCGATGAATGAATTTACTTCGAGCACTTTACAACAGTAGGGATTTGGCTCGAACATATGAACTTGTTTGAATTTGTTGCCATTTTGGCAAGAGGTCAGGCCGATATTTGCTCCGACATCGATCAGGAAATCCGCGTAGCCAGCATCTGAAAAATGATTGATAAGACTTGTAATGGCTGGTTCGTGTGTCCCAACGACCTCCGGAAATCTAGAAATTGAGTCTTTACCGCGAAGAAATAAATTTGAACTATTTTTTGTGAGCCATTTAAAAAGCTCGAGTTTTACCTCCCTCCATTTAGTATTTATATAAGGTTCTTGGTATATAAAGTCGAGTGGATTTGCTTTCATCGCTTTTTGCGCTTGGCTTTTTCTACGCCATACTGCCGGTGTTCGCTGGTTATGTTTCCACGTGGCAGATCCAGCAAGGTATGCGTTAGGTTCTTAAATCTGTCCATAGCTTTCGCCACCTCCACTTTTCACTTTTGTTAGTGGCTTTTCGGCGCTTGCCTCTGTGCTGTCGCTTCGGTCAGGCGGTTGGCGCTTTTCCATTTCTGGCCAACTTGATAAAGCTAAGTCGCTTGCCGTTAACGGATAATAGCACCTTTTTGAACTGCCCATAATCGTCATCTTCGCGCTTATTAAAACGGAATATTTGCTCGTCCAAATATGTGGTCACGTGAAAGTGTCAACATTGATATAGGTTGCTTTGATTATCCTCTTTAGATGTGGCCAGAAATTTTTAATGCCATTAGTGCGATCATTGCCGCGATCGTACAGGACGACGTGGTTGACCGTTTCGTGGCGATAGTCGGGAGCTGGTCTGTCGTTCCGTAAAGAACTCCAAACTTGGCTTGACGGTGTTGCGATTTTCTTTTTTCTTTATGAAGGATGCCACGCCGAACGTTTGGAATGTGAATGGCTTTTGGCCCTGGCCGCAGATGTCATCCCTGAAGCTTATGGGCGAGAAAGCCGCATTATTCTCATCACTTCGAATTGATACAACGCCTGTCACAACGACCGCTCAATGCTGCGCTCATATCGGGTTAGTTTTTCAAGGGTATTTTCATTAGCGGCTGCCCGGAAGAAGGTTGTTTCGATCGCAATTGGCAGTCTGGTCTCGCCCTTTGTCCAGTCGGTGCGACATTTGTTGAATAGGTCCGTCTCGATTCGATAGAGGCGTCGCAGGCGCCAGGCGCAGATGGCAATGCGTTCGACTAGTTGCTGCTCGATAAAACCCCGAGGCTTACAAGCGCGCATCCATTTATGGACGAATCGCTCGAACTCGGGGGCCTCCTCGTCAAAGAGCACCACATGTTCGGCGCTGAGCCCGTGTTTCAGGGCGTTGATCCGGGAGATGGATTTGCCGCGCCGGGTTCTTGGACCGGTACTGTAAAGGGCATTACGCCGGTTGGCGGCAATCTGCAGCTGAGTTGCCATCGTAAGGAGGCGGCCTATGGAGTACCGAGGCCGTTTCTGCCAGCCAGCGAAGCAGGGGCAGACGGCTGATCAGCGGTACTATTTCCCGACGTGACCGATGGCGGGGCAACATTGTCCAGTTCCATTGCGATTGGCTCTCCGACCGGATGGGTCACACGCCAGAGCTTTTCGGCTTCGGTTAGAGCATCGATATGATGCTCCTGCCACCATGTCTCTTCTGAGCCTGCATTATGCAGTGCGCGGTGATGGATGACGCAAAGAGGGACCACCCATTCATCACTCACCTTTTTACCCATGGCGCGGGATTGGGCGAAACGGAGGTGGTGCGCCTGACTTGGGGTGCGGCCACAAACAAGACAGGGCAGAGAAGCGATATATTTAAGGTGGTGTTCGTCTCGGATGCGCTTGGGGGCGGGGAGAGCGAGGGTGGATTTATCGATACCGCCTGCCTCAAGCCGCGCGCGGGTTTTGTCCTCGTGTTCCCAGCGTAAAACCTGTTGGCGATAAAGTCGTTCCAGCACATCGGCATAATGAGCGCCATGCTTAGTCTTGAGCGCAGGCCAGACCGATCGCAGCTGGGCTATGGATGATTGATTGATCTTCCAGAAGGCCTCGAGATCGCCGAGTCCTCCGGACTTGAGCAGCGCCTCTTTCGCTGCCGAGCAGTACCCTTGCGGGTCTTCAAACCTTTGCAGCGGTGCACCGGTATTGGAGAAGAGGGTCCAGATCATAGGCGCTGCGCTGGCATTTGGTGCGGCACCGTCATTCTGGACAGGGTTGTTCGTTTTAGTGCGGGCCACGCCCAGCTGATCTTTATCGTAAAGGGCTAATCCGAAGAGGTTGCCGAAGGTGGTCAGCGCTCGTTTTGTGGCATCCGTTTCGGCCTCCTTGAGTGCACTTTCATGGGCATCTCCTAAGGTGGCTCCGGTGCCATGGCCAACGCCGCTCCCCTCACGTGAGACTAAGGTCTTGCCGGCTCGGACCCGGATACGCACCCGTGCGCAATAGGTGCAGGCTCTGGGATCTTGTCTCCCATCCTGCCAGACGCATTCCGACCAGATGGTCTCGCGGTCCCAGCCGTCGAATCCAAACACCCGGTTGGCCTCGTCAATCACATGCCAGCCCTCGATATAGGAGAGGGTGAGACCGCGCTGGTTACGGGTCTTCACAAAGCGCTCAGGCAGTTTGCCGGCCAGCTTCCGGATCTGGGTTTGGCTGAAGGCCATTATTTTGTCCTCACGGAGATGGTGGTGCCGCCATTGCCGAGATTGGCGCCGGGGATGGTCTGGCCGGCCCCTAAAGCTGCAAGCAGGCCCTTCCGGTCGAGCTTCGCTGGCTGTGGCTTCCAGAACTCTTGCGGGATATCACCCTCGTTGCACACCACCAGGCCAGGCGGGACCGCTCTAAGCGAGACCGTGAAATCGGGTTCCTGCAGTTTCTTCAACTGGGCCCGTTCCATGACTTGAGTGAGCAAAACCCGCTTCTTCTCGGCCCGGACTTCGAATCGCGAGAGGCGCGCCTGCATATCGCTAATGCGCATTCCGAGCGCCGCGGCTAGGGCCAGATCATCCATATACGAGCGCGTGACGGCAGCAAGAGCCTCCGGCAGGCCACTAATGCCCTCTAACGTGTCCCGTAAGGTCTCTTCATCGATATCGCTGAATGCGGCCTTTAATTCGGCGCGGAAGACCTCGTGTTCGGCGAAAGCCTGTTGTAAATTCATGGATATAGAGCCTCCTTACCCCTGTAACGGGTTTATTGAACTCTAATATGAGTATAATATACTCATATAAGGCCTCCAAATCAACTCCTTTCCGAGTCGAATTCCATGATTACCCGCGAACAGCTCAAAATGGCTCGAGCCGCCCTTAATTGGACCGTGCGTGACCTAGCTCACCGTTCTGGCGTCGCCCTCAACACCATCAGCCGTTACGAGAACGGCACCGACGCCTATAACGAAACGCTGATCAAGCTGCGCCGCACCTTGGAGCAGGGGGGCGTAATTTTTCTTGAGGACAACGGCGATGGGCCCGGGGTGCGTCTGAAAACTCGGTCGTGAAGTTCGCGATAATTGACTTCGTTTACTAAATACCACCACCGATGCAATTGCCGTGACGAACACCCGTAAGCTGGCCCCCTGTGTTGACTTGCAAAACGAAGCCAATCGACGAAAACGGACGCCCTATATTTATTGCGCGCGATTGTTTGACTGAAATTTTCAAAGTCAGAGTCTCACACGAGACTCTGAACCTCTACCGACCTTGAGATTGCCGTGCGACTCTGAAATTTCAGAGTCGGCCAAAACGTTATACATAACGATTTGTCGAATCCGCTTTAGTTTGCGATGCAATCGTGGATAATAAAAATCATGCGGAAATTGATTCCCATGGGCACCGCTATAAGCAGTGCTGTAACAGACCGCCTCTCTCGGAATGACCGGCCATTTTTATCGCCGGCTTCCGATGTTATGCGATTTTATGATTTGGAATATTTAAAATGGAAAATACTTTTGCCGAGAATAAAATCTCTACCTCGAAGCTCTCGATTGATTATGTACCCATCGACAGCCTGATACTCGATCCCAAAAATCCGCGCCTTCACGATGGCGTCCAGATCGGCCAATTGGCCAAGAGCATAAAAGCTTTTGGCTTTAATGTTCCAATATTGATTGATCAAAATGGACAGGTCATCGCGGGTCATGGTCGCGTGCTTGCGTCCAAGGAACTGGGACTTCAAGAGCTGCCGACGATCCGGATCGAGCATCTAACCAAAGCCCAGGCTAAGGCCTTCCAGATAGCGGATAATCGTTTAACCGAGATATCCGTCTGGGATGATAAGCTGTTGGCCCAAGAGCTAAAGGAGCTCTCCGATCTTCAGTTGGATTTCAGCCTGGATGTCATCGGATTTACGGTGGGTGAGATCGACCTCCGTATCGAGAGCCTCGAGGCCAAGCCGATGGCAGAACATGATCCGGCAGATCTTCTGCCACCCCAACGTCCAGCCTTATGCCGGCGTGGCGATCTATGGCTTTTGGGGCCGCACCGGGTCTTTTGTGGCAGCGCCCTGAACGAGGCCGACTACGCGGCCCTTATGGAGGGCGGACATGCTTCCATGGTGTTTACGGATCCGCCTTACAACGTGCCGATCGAAGGCCACGCTTCGGGTAATGGAACAATCCATCACCGCGAATTCGCTATGGCAACGGGCGAGATGGATGAGGCGCAATTCACAAAATTTCTGAATAACGCCTTCGATTTGATGGCTCAGAACACGGCTGATGGCGCGCTCCATTATATCTGCATGGATTGGCGTCACATGGAGGAGCTGTTAGCAGCTGGTAAGGCCGCTTATGAGGAGCTCAAGAACCTGTGTGTTTGGGCCAAGGACAATGCCGGTATGGGCTCGCTCTATCGCAGCCAGCATGAGCTCATCTTCGTGTTCAAGCAAGGAACCGCGCCTCATCGGAATAACATCCAGCTTGGCAAGTATGGCCGATATCGCAGCAATGTCTGGCGTTACCGAGGTGCTACATCATTTGGTGGCCGGTCAAACGAGGAGGGCAATCTCCTTCAACTTCACCCCACGGTGAAGCCCGTTGCCATGGTGGCCGATGCCATTATGGATTGTACCGATCGCAATGACATTGTGCTCGATGCCTTCCTGGGCAGCGGGACCACCATCATTGCGGCCGAACGCACGGGCCGGCGCTGCTATGGCCTTGAGCTCGATCCCTTGTATGTGGGGATACCATCATCCGCCGTTGGGAGGCCTTTACCGGCAAAACCGCGCAACATGCGGTGACCGGTCACACCTTCGCCCAACGCGATGCTCAGCTGATGGAGGACGCTCATGTCAGCTGATGGCGGCGATTATGGGGTTGGCTATCGCAAACCGCCCGTAAATACCCGATTCAAACCAGGCCAGTCGGGTAATCTCAAGGGCAGACCTAAGTACGATGCCAGCTTGGAATCCGAGTTGATAGCCGCATTAAAGAAAAAAGTTTTTGTTGTTGAAAATGGCGAGCGGAAGGCAATTACCAAATTACAATCATCATGCACTCAGCTGGTCAACCAATCAGCGAGCGGCAATTTGGCAGCCATCCGATTGCTCGTCAACATAGTCAAGATAATTGAATCGCGCGTAAAATCTGAGATCAAAACAGTGTCTGAAACATCCGACAAAAAACCACACGTCGGAAAGTCAGAAATTGATTGGTCAATATTTACTCCCGAAGAAATGAAACAGATGGATAAATTGATGTTAAAGATCGAGGACGCACTGCACCGCGGCGCAAAGGTAATTTCTGGTGAAGAGCCAATTGATAAGAAGTAACGCAAACGTATAGGGAAATGTATTGGATATAACATGAGCTCATGTAATTCGTGAGAGCGGATCGCTGATATCAAATCGGATTGCAGATGAGGGCTCAAACGTCCTTATCTGCATGAGAGAAGCAGCACCAGTATCTGGATACAACTTTCGGTAATTTCGGGGATTGCCGGCGGATTAATCCCGAAACTACCTTTCCTGACTTGACTTCCTAGACCGCGGAGCCAATTTGGGGTCGACGGCCTGGATAAGGCCGTCATCCCCGAAAACACCCCGTCACCGGCCCAGGTTTGCGTTTTCACGCGAAAGCGCGCCCCTGTGTCCGCGGCCGGGTTCAATGGAGATCTCAACATGGGATTTCTACTCTGGAAGATTCTTCCGGGCTGGCTCGCCGTGATCCTGAAAATCATCTTGATCATCAGAAGATTTACGGACGAAGACTAGTTTGCTCGTCACAGAGCCCGATCTGAATCTTCCATAACGCGAGAAAGGGCGCTTACAAGCGCCCTTTCTTCATTCGGGACCTAAGTTGCGCCATCCAATTAGCAGATTATTAATAGGATTTGCATAAAACCCTACGATTACCCTTTTAGTGAGATGGAGATCCAATGGTCGGAATCATCAATGGCATCGTTATGATGTTTTTCGGAACCGGTACTGTTTTCGGTTCCCGTGCTTTCCCACCGCGACGTGAAATATGGGAGCGGGTTGGTTCCTATATGTTTATCGCCGGCGTGGCGGTGTGGGGAATTGCATTTACAATATGACCCTTTGAAGTATGGCCTTTGCTACTTAACACCAACCGCTATTCGCCATCCCTGATGTGTAGGTGGTGTGTGCCGTTTCTTGCCGTCCTGCTTTGCAGTTGCTTCGAAGACCAAAAGCAGCAAAAAGTTGTAGGCTGTCAGGTAGAAGCAATGCACTCGTACCCGACGCATCGGATTCTCGTCGGTGGCAACCTTGGAAACTATATCCGCACCTGTATGACGGCTCAAGGCTACGACTGGGCTATACAGTGTGAGTTTAAAAATGCAGCGGCTAGCTACCCAGATTGTTATGTGCCGAAAGGATGGCTTGCTCGGCTCGAAGGGTTGCTGGGTCAGAATTAGTAGCGTCGCTCTACAGCATACTGCAAAAAAATAGGCCGCGCGGGGGACCATCGGCCGAGAGGTAGTAGGGTAATCACCAAACTATCGGACTATGCGTAACCGATTTTTTTGGCGTTTGCTGGATAATACCGACCAGGCGCTATCCTTTAGCCGTTCAGGAGGTAGAGGGCGGAGGGCGCAGATTTTTTCGGTGATACCCCGCCATATAGCGGCTGCCGATGACTGTCCATCGCACTCCCAAAGGTCAACACGACGCCTGGCAACATGAAATGCATAATCGCCATGTCTGGCGATCATGTGATGGGCGACGCGTTCTATATCTGCTTCCTTGAGCATGAGACATCATTACATTTACCCAAGGCAAATTTATGGCCTCTACTAAAAATGGCTGTGGGTTATTCCGCTCCCTAGTATCGAAAAAATTTACGCGCTGTAAGAAATCGCGTCATCTTGGCTTGTTATAAATTCCTGCGCCCCCCTAGAGGACGCGCGCTTTTCCTCCGCGACGTGAAATATGGGAGCGGGTTGGTTCCTATCTGTTTATCGCTGGCGTCGCGGTGTGGGGAATTGCATTTACAACATGAACTTGGCTACCTAGTGCCTTCCGCTTAGAAACTAACCGCTGGTCGCTGACTCTATTCTCACGCGCGAGATCGGATTTGATCCGGTCGGCGAGGCGAATTGCCAGAGTTAAAATCATCAGGGTCGGATTGGCGTGTCCGCTCGTTGGGAACACGGATGCTCCCGCCACATAAAGCCGGTTGACCCCATGTACCTGGCAGTTCGAATCGACCACCCCCAATTTCGGGTCTTCCGACAGGCGCGTCGTGCCGGCAGCATGGCTTTTATCGGTAATGACGCTGTCTTGGGGCCGTTCTTGCGCAATCCAGTCCTCCAGCAGCGGCTTCGGCAGCCCGACGCGCGGGAATTCTTCTGCCAGGAGATGGCCGAGCCGGATGAGCGACCGGCGCGCCTCGTCGTCGATGCGCCAATTAACGCGCGCTATCGGCATGCCCAATGCGTCGGATTTGTCGGACAAAGTAATTCGGCTTTCCGGATCAGGAAGCTGCTCGCTAATGCCCTCGATGCGGAGGCCGCTGAGCTTGTGCGGGAGACCGCGAATTTTTCGCTGCGCGAAGTTGGAGCGTCGCGTAGTCATCGCATTGATAAGGAAGTCCTTGACCCGCTGCGGCAGGGCGTCGCTCTCTAACACGCGTGCGCCGACACCTTTAGCGAGCAGGCCGGGGCTGGACGCAACCGCACGCAGGTCGGAGATCGGCCGATCGCTCTTTGCGCGCAAAAGCCGCTTTAAAGCATCCCAGGGGTCGTCCGAAGCACGCTCTTCCGACATATAGGCGGCGCAATGCAGAAGTCGTTCCCTCTCTTGGAGTTCTCGGCTTGGAACCAGACCAAGCTGGTACATGTGCAGGCGGCCACGGTGTTTTAAGCCGTAAAAACCGAAGCGCTCCATAATCGCTGGGCAATCTTCGACTTTGAAGCGACCGATCGTAGCCGTGGGATGTTCCATGAGGAACCGACCGACCGTGTCGTTCTGGTTGCCTAGCCCGTTGGTGTGAATGCCGTTAGAAGCGAGCAGTAGGCGGGGGTTTTCGATGCCGCTTGCCGCCAGCACCGCGGCTTTCGCCCGCACTTGCGAACGGACGCCATCTATGGTGGAGACTTCAAGCTCCCGGAAACTCGTACCCACCTCGTCGGTATCGATGCGCGTGACGGTGGCGTTCAGCAAAACGCGTACATTGGGTGCGTCGGATGCAACGAACTCGGGCCCAAAGCGCATAAAATCCAATTTGTCACTGCGCGAGCGGGAAAATTGCCAGAAGAAAGCTTCGAACAGACTCGAATCGAGCTGGGGCTGCGGCGGAGGGACTCCCATGAGTTCCCACAGCCTGTCGTCATAACAATTAGGCCCGAAATTGAGCACTTCAGCGGCGCGATCGATATAGGGACGAAGCGTCTCAAGCCCGAAGGGCCAGCCCGAGTATGGGATCCACTCCCGCGCGGCGAAGTCGATGTGGTCGAAGGGCGCCGATTTTCCCGTCCATGCGTGGGAGGAGCCACCCAATACCCGACAACGCACCCCAAACGGTTGTGATTCATGCGACCAAGAGGAAGAATGCACGCCGTGAAGCCCGATTCGCAAGCGCGCCGCCTCGCCTTTCGGCTCGCCTATGCTTTCCACCATATTCAGATCGGTAAATTGAGGGTGCTCCGCCAATTGGCCACTCTCAACGATTAAAACGCGCGTTGAGGTTCCGAAAAACTCGCGTGCGATGGTAAGTCCGGCCGGACCACCGCCAATGATGACAAGATCAGTCTCGAACGTCGTGTCTGTGCCGAAAGAGCTGAGATCTTCAACGCGCATTTTCCCCCCTTCCTAAAATAGACACGACTAGTCGAAGTTATACACAAGTATTTATCGCGAGGGCCCATATAAGAGGACTGCAATTACACTTTACGATTTCAAAAGCGTGGATGGAATTTTCGATTATACTTCCAATATTGTTCGAATGATGAAGGGTGTCGGACATCATTACGGGGCGACTGGTATTCCCGTAAATATTTCCGACAGATTTTCTGACGACTAGAATCTGATCTGATTACTTGTCAGTGTTTACAAACCAATGCGAGAGGCATCTCTGAGCAACGCCTCAATAGATTAGTCACCTAGAACGGGGCAACGACGTTGACCTCATAGAGGAAGGCGAAGCCCGTGCTTATTCCTCATGCGGCGTTTTGTTGGGCGGGTCTGATATGCCTGGGCTCGGGAATCGTCCTCACAGCCGGTGTCGGCATGTTTCCAAATTATGAAGCTGTCCTTGAACGATGGGGCGGCAACATCTTTGCCGGCGGTTTGGTGTTAGCGGGCTTGGGGTTTCCGTTCCTCTAATAAATATTTGTGCGAAATTCCGCGTAACCTATACGTTAGGAAAGCGACAATTGGTCGCATTCATAGAGAGTTCAAAAACAATAGGCCACTTACCTAGGTTTTCCACGCTCCCTGTCGTTTTTTTCATGTGTGCCTTGAAAAGGCCACTAGTCAATTTTGTCGAGCTCCTCATAGAGTTTTTTTATGAATTCGCATGCCCAAGCTTTTCGCCGGCATCGAAAGGTCGCGACCAACCCAGTTGGTGGCGACGACACTAACGTCGCCTCCATTTCGCGATTTCCCATCGGTTCGAATTCGAAGTCGGGGGACCGCGTCACGGCGCCAAGAACCAACCCGCCCCAAAATTTGGAAAATCCGATTTCCGAAATTGTCGTAAGCGGCACCGTCCAGTTTCTGGATTTTTTCGCCCTTGTGGTTGCCGCGATCGTCGCATACGGGGTTTACGTATATTTGCATCTTGGCTATGGCGGCTATTTCTTTCTCTATACGTTCACCGCCACCGGCGGCGCGATCGCCTTTGTTTTCCTCTTGAGGATGATCGAGGGCTACAAATTTGAGAACCTCGCGAAATTGCGATGGCAAATGCATCGTATCTCGTTGGTCGGGGCTACTACCGTATCTCTCATGGTTACGATGGGCTTTCTCTCCAAGGTTGGAGAAATGTATTCACGCGGTTGGGCGATCGGTTGGGTGCTTCTCAGTCTAGCGTCGCTTGGCTTGATCAGGATCGTTTTCCATTACCTCATTCAAAGATGGCATCGAGGCGGTCGTTTCGTGCGGACCGTCGCCATTATCGGCGCCTGCGAATGCGAAGAAGCGAAACTTGTCGTCGGAAAGCTCGGCGGAAATGCCGAAAATCGCGTTATCGCAGGCGTATTCGACGATCGCTCGACGCGCGTGCCCGCCACGGTCGGCGACTACCCCGTGCGGGGCTCCGTCAATGATCTCATCCAGTTTGCCCAGCAGGAACAGCGAGTTGATGAGATCATCATCGCCTTGCCGATACGCGACACAAAACGGATCGGTACGATCGTGGAAAAGCTCCGCGTCTTGCCGGCGGATCTGCGGGTCTGCATCGAGCCGGTCGCTAACGCCTTCCCGGTCAGCGGCGTCAGCGAAACGGCGTCGGTAAGAATGCTCGACGTGGTCGACCGGCCGCTCAAGCATTGGAGCGGCGCGATCAAGTGGATAGAAGACAAAGCGCTCAGCTCGCTCTTACTGATCCTCTCCGGGCCGATCATGTTGCTTATCGCGCTGGCGATTAAGATAGAAAGCCCGGGGCCGGTGTTTTTCGTGCAAAAGCGGTTCGGCTTCAACAACCAACCGGTCAATGTCCTGAAATTCCGCACCATGCGCATCGACCAGTGCGATGAAACCGGCGCCCGTCGCACCGTGCTGAACGACCCGCGCGTGACGCGGGTCGGGCGGTTCCTGCGCACCTCGAGCCTCGATGAGTTGCCACAATTCCTCAATGTCCTGCGCGGCGAGATGTCGATCATAGGGCCACGTGCTCACGCGCTGGCAATGAAGGCGGGCGATCAGTTTTATTTCGACGCGGTTGAGAATTACACTCAGCGGCATCGTGTGCGGCCGGGCATCACCGGATGGGCACAGGTGCAAGGGCTACGCGGAGAGATCGACACGCTGGAAAAAGCGGAGCGGCGCGTCGACCATGACCTCTATTACATCGACAACTGGTCGCTAGGATTGGACCTCAAGATCATCGCGCTGACGATCAAGGTCATATTCAACCACCATAACGCTTGCTGATTTTTGATGTCGTTTTCGCCGCGACTTGGCGTGATGCGGTAGTTCAAACGATTAAGCCAGCGGTGGGGGAATCTAAATAATGCCGAACAGCCTGTGGGCAAAAGCGTAAATCACCGCCCAGGGAAGGACGGCGGCGAAGAACCAGACCAACAGCTTCAAGCCGTCGAGCGAGAAAGAGACGTGGCTTCTCTGGTAGGCTTCGGCGCGGAACATCGCGGACCTCCGAAAAAGCCCTAACGCTTAGGCGACTGAACCACGATCATGGTTAACAACTTGCTAACCGTCCTTGGTCTAGTCGTATTGCGATACTAGTGACGCCCGATTCGAGGGAGAGGCACGACCCCTCATAAACAAATCAGATCGCAGTAACCGGCCCCTTCGTCGCGCTCGATTGCTTTTTTGGTTTCTGCGTTAACTATCATATCCGACGGATGTTGGGCCGTTAAGGATAAAATGCATGGCGTGTGAACGGGTTAGGAACTCGGCGTTAAGGTTCCCATCGGTCTTCTATGATTTGCTGCATCGCGCCCGAGTCGTCGTTATCGTGGATGGTGGTTGCCTGAAAATCATACAGCGCCGCCTGCCGCGAATCGGGATATCCGACCGGCGCGTCTCGCGCCGGACCCACGATTGGCCGGCTCGGATTTGCCGGGTTCAAATGCCGATCCGCTTACGGCCGGACGCGTAAAGAGCGGCCAAATCGGCCTGGGGGCGGCGAATTCACGACAGCCGAATTTCCAACCCACTTCCATTTGGGTCATTGCTAGAGGTGATTTTGCCTTTGCCCGAGTGACCTAGGATAATTCGGGGAGAAGGGTCACTTGCCTTGTAGCGATGGTCTATTAAACCGTCTTGCGCTACTGCGTATCCAGTTTTGTGCAGGTAATTCAAACCAATGATAAACCGCCAGCGAAATTCCGGTCATCGCGGCTAAGTATGTGATAAAGGCAATGGGATTCAGAAAAAGTGAGCGGTCATATCCCAGTGCATCCACAATCAGCACTGTCCCAAGCTGAATCGGAAAATGCATCAGGTACGATGAGTAGGTGGCGTTTCCGAGAAAGGCGACGTGTTTGAAGACTATTCCTGCTTTAATTTCTCCAAACCGCGCAAATAACAAAACGGACGAGAGCGCCAAAACGACTACCATGCCGTAGCGTAACTGAATAATTCCGAGCGCGAATAGAACCAATGTTAATGCGCTTGCGCAGACAGCCACCGTTATAGCAAAACGATGCTTCGACATCCGCTGAGTAGCGCCGCCAGCAAAAAAAAGTACGGCGCAAGCGAATACGTTGCTGCTGAGGAAAATATTTGAATAGGTGCTTCGTAAAAGTAGCCAGCTCAGGCCACTGATAGCGATTGCAACCAGCATTCTTGCGCCAAGTGTCCGTGCAATGAGAAAGAAGGAGAAATAGATTAGTATTTCGACCGAGATGCTCCAAATAGGCCCATTGAAGCTGTACGTCTCTGTCTGCCAATAAAACCAGTTGGAGGCAAAAAACAATTGAAGAATAAAAGCAGGAACGCTGTTGTTGAGATATATGAAATAATTCCCGTGTGAAGAAATATAAAAATATTGAAGACATGCGATTAGCACGAGAGTGGTAAAGTGCAGTGGATACAATCTGGAAAATCGACGTGTAGCGAATTCGATTATACTGACGCGACCTTCATAAATAGGATCGGCATATCTCCAGTAAAATATAAAACCGGAAATAACCCAAAAGAACTGGACTGCTAAGTCACCATGGTCGTACGCAAATTCTAAAAATTTATAAAATGGCATTGCGGAAAAAAGAGCCTCCGCTTGCAACTTGTCGTACTCACCAGTGAAGAAAAAATGCTGGTAGTGCCATATCAGAATAGCGAAGGCACAAATGAATCTCAGCACCTCGATGCCGACCAACTCGTGATTTTGTTTGGTTTGGGTTTTACTGGTCAAAATACTCTCGTCTGATGATGGGTGAGTAAATAGCGCCATAGTGATCAAGAGCCGAGTCGTCGATAACTTTGTAGCAAGATGGCGGCAACTATTTATCCGACTTTCTGTCAATAACTAGTAACCCGCGTGAAACATATCCTGCCCAGCGCGACATTCCCGGCTAATAATTCAGCAGGCCGCATTTGTCGGATTTAAAGCCGAGAAGCCTAAGGACGAAAGCGTAAATTGCCGCCCACGAGAGGATGGCGGCAAAGAGGAACCGGATCAGCAGTTTTAAACCATCAATCGAACAAGAAGAGACATTTCTTCGATGGGGGCTTCTATAAGGAACATCGCAGATCTCCAATGAATCGTGGAGGTTTTCTTTGCCATGGTTAGATCATAATCATGGCTAACGAATTGCTAACCAGCCTTGGCTATGTTGGCTAAAGTGTCGGCTCATGATCCCGGGGCTCGACGCCCGCTTTTACCGGAACCAATGGGTTGATCCGTGGCATTGGCTTGGCTTCGTAATCGCGCTGCGCGGACGGTCCCGCAACCCACGCCCGCGCCTTCGATTCCGCCGGGCATGCGGATTTATGCCGTCGGCGATATCCACGGCCGGGTCGACCTGCTGAAACGCATCGAGGGCCTGATAACCGCCAATGAACAGACGGCTTCCGCC
>Ga0209624_10000114_pt1 | contig 74641 bp, 64 predicted proteins | sample JacPinW_OM2H0_O1_FD_188565 | JGI IMG/M metagenome (GOLD analysis project Ga0209624, IMG submission 188565) | Forest soil microbial communities from Algoma, Ontario, Canada - Jack Pine, Ontario site 1_JW_OM2H0_O1 (SPAdes) (version 2) | ecosystem: Environmental > Terrestrial > Soil > Boreal... | reverse complement strand
GCTGCGCAGTTCCGGCCCCCCGCCGCCGGGCGCCGCGAGCTCGCCGAGCACCAGCACCCGCACGCCAGGCTTGGCGGCGATGAGCTGCGCAGCCTGCGGATGCACCGTGGGGGCCGCGAGCACCTCGACGAACTGACGCTCCATGATCGCCGCGGCCGTGGCCGCGTCAAGCTCGCGGTTAAAGGCGATGACCCCGCCGAAGGCTGAGGTCGGATCGGTGCGGTAGGCGCCCTCGTAGGCCGCGAGCGCCGAAGGCGCCAGCGCCGCCCCGCACGGGTTGGCGTGCTTGACGATGACGCAGGCCGCCGCCTCGAACTGACGTACGCACTCGATCGCCGTGTCGGCGTCCGCGATATTGTTGTACGAGAGATCCTTGCCCTGTACCAGGCGCGCGCTCGCGATGCTGGCGCCGCTCGGCGCGAGCTCCCGGTAGAATGCCGCACTCTGGTGCGGATTCTCGCCGTAGCGCAGCTCGCGCAGCTTCTCGAACACCAGAGGCAGGGTCGCCGGGTAGGGCTGCGCGGGGAGGCCCTGGTGCGCCGACAGGTAGGCGGCCACCATCGTGTCGTAGCGGGCGGTGTGGGCGAAGGCCTTGGCCGCAAATGCCGCGCGGGTCGCGAAGTCGCTTCCGCCCTGGTGCGTGTCGAGTTCCTTCAACAGATGCGGGTAATCCGCCGGCTCGACCACCACCAGCACCGACTCGTGATTCTTGGCCGCGGCGCGCAGCATCGCAGGCCCACCCACGTCGATGTTCTCGATGGCTTGCTCGTAGCTGGCCCCGGCGCGGGCGACCGTGGCGGCAAACGGGTAGAGGTTCACGACCAGAAGGTCGATCGGCTCGATCCCCAGGCTCGCCATGACTGCATCATCGATTCCGCGGCGTGCCAGCAGGCCGCCGTGGATTTTCGGGTGCAGCGTCTTGACGCGCCCGTCCATGATTTCGGGAAAGCCGGTGTAGCTGGCGACCTCACGCACCGGCAAGCCGTGCTCGGCCAACAGCTGCGCCGTGCCACCGGTGGAAAGGATTTCGATGTGGCGCCGCTCAAGACCGCGGGCCAGCTCGATCAGGCCGGTCTTGTCGGAAACGGAGATGAGCGCACGGCGTACCGTCAGCGGCATGGGTGCGCGAGGATCCCCTTCAGGAGCCCCCAAGTCCGAACTGCTTGAGCTTCTTGCGCAGCGTTCCGCGATTGATGCCGAGGATGCCGGCCGCGCGGCTCTGGTTGCCTTGCGCGTAGTCGAGCACGACGCGAAACAGGGGTTCCTCGACCTCGCGCAGCACAAGATCGTACAGGTGTGCGGGCCGATGGCCGTTCAGGCTGGTGAAATAATCGCTCAGGGCGCGCTCGGCATGATTGCGCAACGGCAGCTCCCGTCCATGGACTCTGCCAGCCGTGGCGTCACGGGCCCGAGGCTTTTTCTTTGCGGTCATTGTGAGAGACCCCCCAAAGGGAAAAACCATTCATCAGGCCGCCGCGGCGGCCTCGCTCACCCAGTCTTCAAAATGCTTAACCGCGTGCGCGAACTGTGCGGTGGTGTTCGCAGCTGCCATCAGCTCCCGGCGGACCTGCACCGGGTCGTCCAGCAGCTGCTCGCAATACCAGCCGAGATGTTTGCGCGCAATCCGGACTCCGCTTTCCTCACCATAAAAGAAGTACAGGGAGTCGAGATGCGCGAGGATGATATCACGCACGTTGGCGCGCAGAAGTGGTGGCGGCAAAATTCCCTCGCGCAGATGGGTGTTGACAGCGCGAAAGATCCAGGGAGCACCGTGACTTGCGCGACCGATCATTACTCCGTCCGCGCCCGTGAAATCAAGTACCTCGCGTGCTTTTTCCGGCGTATCGAGGTCGCCATTGGCAAAGACCGGAATCGACACGCGCGATTTGATCTGGCGAATCGTGTCGTACTCTGCCGAACCCTGGTAAAAATCCGCACGCGTGCGCCCGTGCACGGCGAGAGCTGCAATGCCGCAGTCCTGCGCGATGCATGCAATGTTCACGCCGTTGCGGTGCTCGCGGTCCCAGCGGGTGCGGATTTTCAGTGTCACCGGAACGTCGACCGCGTTCACCGTCGCCGCGAGGATGCGCGCCACCAGCGGCTCATCGCTCAGCAGCGCCGAGCCGCAGGACCTGCCGCACACTTTTTTCGCAGGGCAGCCCATGTTCAGGTCGATGATCTGCGCACCGAGCGCTACGTTTGCGCGTGCCGCTTCGGCAAGCGCTTGCGGATCGGAGCCTGCGATCTGCACCACGCGCGGCTCGGGTTCCCCCTCGTGGTTCATGCGATGACGCGACTTGGCGGTATGCCACAGCCGCGTATCGGCGCTGATCATCTCGGAGGCGGCCAGTCCCGCGCCGAAATTGCGGCACAGGATGCGAAACGGGCGATCGGTGACGCCTGCCATGGGCGCGAGCACGACAGATGAGGGCAGCAGGTAAGGTCCGATGCGCAAGCAGGCTCCCGGCCGTTCAGCGCGCGCTGAGGTCGTTGGCACAGGCCACGCCGCCGGCGCTGGCCGGCAGGCAGGCGTCGATCTCGAAGCCCACGGCGTTGGTGCCAGGATCCACGAAGGCCATTTCGGCATCGACCCGTTGTCCGCCGGCAAGCCGCGACCCGGGCGCGGTGTGCGGCAGATAGGAGCGCGGCGCCACGTCGCGCGCTGCGATGCGGTTGCCGAACCGATCCTGCAGCGTCACGCGCAGCAGCGGCAGCGGCAGCGGTTGCTGCGCCGCGTTTTTGACGCTGGCGCGCACGGTGATGAGACCGCTGCCCGCCGCATCCACCGCGGCGCCGAGCTGGCGCACGTCGTAGGCGCGCAAGTCCCAGTGCGGCGTCAGCCGGATGTGCAGCGCGGCGTACAGAGCAGTCAGTGGGCGGTTGAAGCGCGCCGTCGCCGCCAGATCGTCGCGATAGTGATTGACGATCTGCGAAAGCAGCACAAGCGTTGCCGCCGCTGCGCCCGCATGCCAGGCGTAGGGTCGCAGGCGATCGAGCAGCGCGGGCTCCTCGTCTGCGCTGCGATCATCCGCCTGCGCATCCTGCGCAAGATCCGCCTGCGCGGGCGGCCAGAGGATTCCGCGCGCCTGCTGCGCCGGAGCAACACTCGGCCGCTCCGGTGCGGCGGGGCGCACCGCCGACGCGGCCTCGGCGGCTCGCGGCGCTTCGGCATTCGCCACCCCGCGCTGCAGGAGCGAGGAGAGGAAGGCGGCATCGATCTCCACATTGGCCGCCGCGTCGCTGCTGGCCTGCTGCGCCGGCTCCTGGTTGGCCGCGAGCATGGCCTTGAAAGACCCCGTCGCCGCGGTCCACTGCGGGTTCGGCGGCGGCTCGACGAACACCGCCGTCACGTCCGTCTTGGTGGGATCGAACTCGAGCGCATCTTCGGGAATCGGCTCATCGCCGACGCTGCCCGCCGCGGCAACCGTCACGGTTTCAGGAGCCGGGGGCTCCGGGGCGGCTGCTACCGCAGGGGTCTCAAGCGCCGGGCCGCCCGGTTGACGCTCGTCGGTGAGGCCGGCGAGCGCATTGAACACGTTCGAGCAGCGCCCGCAGCGCACGTATCCCTGCGCGACACGCAGGTCTGCGGCGGTCACTACCAGCGTCAGGGCGCACTTCGGACAGACTGTGAACATGGCAACCGCGTGATACCAAAGCCATCAACGGCGCCGCCCGGCGAGGCATACCCAATCATCGCGCTGGCCGAACGGGGCGACATCAAAACATGGGCCGTAAGCGCCTGTCACCTGCGCCACTTCGTGGGCCATGAGACCTGCCAGCACCAGCTTGCCGCCGGGTCGCAGCAGCGCTGCAAAGCGTGGCGCGAGCTCGCAGAGCGGGCCGGACAGGATGTTCGCCAGCAGCACGTCGCCGGGCGGAAGCGTGGCGTGCTCCGGGTGCACGGTGAGGCGCGCCTGCACGCCGTTCGCGCCCGCGTTGTCGGCAGTTGCGATCAGTGCCTGCGGATCGATGTCGAAGGCGTGTACTTCAAGCGCCCCGAGTTTCGCGGCCGCAAGTCCCAGCACTCCTGAGCCACAGCCGTAGTCGATAACGCGCGCACCGCTGGCGAGGTGTGCGTCGAGCCACTCAAGGCACAGTGCCGTGCTCGGGTGCGTCCCGGTGCCGAAGGCGAGCCCCGGGTCGAGGGCTACGACGATGCTGCCGGGTTCATCGACGCGCTCGTGATGCGGGCAGATCCACAGCCGCCGCCCGAACCGCAGGGCATGAAAGTCCTTCAGCCACTCCCGTTCCCAGGCTCGGTCCGCAACCTCGCGCGCCTCGATCATCACCGGATCGACCCGAAGCGAGGCGGCGAGCGAGCGGCTCAGCTCGGGCCCATCCGCAGGCGGCGCGAACAGGCACCTGATGCGCGTCGATGCCCACAGCCTGAATTCCCCCGGGGCCGGTTCCAGCACCGGATCATCGCGCGCATCGACGAAGGTTACCGCGCAGGCGCCCAGGGCGAGGGCGGCCTGTTCGGCGGCCTGGTCATCGAGCGACCCGAGCTCGAATGACAGCTCAAGGTAAGGCGCCACCTTAGCTAGCGCAGACCGAGCCGGCGCTCCAGGTAGTGGATGTCGGTACCGCCCTTCTGGAAGGCCGCGTGATTGCAGATTTCCTGGTGCAGGGCGACGTTGGTCTTGATGCCCTCGATGACCATCTCGGCGAGTGCGTTCTTCATGCGTGCGATCGCCGTCTCGCGCGTGTCGCCGTGGGCGATGATCTTGCCGATCAGGGAGTCGTAGTAGGGCGGCACGTTGTAGCCGGAGTACACGTGGCTGTCGACGCGGATGCCGGGGCCGCCCGGGGCATGCCACAGGCGAATGGGTCCCGGGGAAGGCATGAAGGTCTTGGGATCTTCGGCGTTGATGCGGCACTCGATCGCGTGGCCGCGGAACTGCACGTCGCTCTGAGTGTAGGGAAGCCGCTCACCGGCGGCGATCAGCAGCTGCGCCTTCACCAGGTCGATGCCGGTGGTGAGCTCGGTGACCGGGTGTTCGACCTGGATGCGGGTATTCATCTCAATGAAGTAGAACTCGCCGTCCTGGTAGAGAAACTCCATGGTGCCGGCGCTGCGGTAGCCGACCGCGCGGCAGGCCTCCACACAGCGCTCGCCCATGAAGCGCCGCTGCCGCACGGTGATTCCCGGCGCCGGGGCTTCCTCGAGTACTTTCTGATGGCGCCGCTGCATCGAGCAGTCGCGCTCGCCAAGATGGATCACGTTGCCGTGCCCGTCCGCCAGCACCTGAAACTCGATATGCCGCGGCTTTTCCAGGAATTTCTCCATGTACACCTGGTCATTGCCGAACGCGGCGCGCGCCTCGGCGCGGGTGATGCCGATGGCGTTCAGGAGCGAGGCCTCGGTGTGCACCACCCGCATGCCGCGTCCGCCACCGCCGCCGGATGCCTTGATGATCACCGGGTAGCCGATCTCGCGCGCGATACGCAGGTTCTCGTCCGCATCCTCGCCGAGCGGGCCGTCGGAGCCGGGCACGCACGGCACGCCGTGGCCCTTCATGACCCGGATCGCGGAGACCTTGTCGCCCATCAGGCGGATGGTTTCCGCCTTGGGGCCGACGAACACGAAGCCGCTCTTCTCCACGCGCTCGGCGAAGTCGGCGTTCTCGGACAGAAAGCCGTAGCCCGGATGTATCGCGACCGAGTCGGTGACCTCCGCGGCGCTGATGATCGCCGGCATGTTGAGGTAGCTCTGCGAGGAGGGCGGCGGCCCGATGCAGACCGACTCGTCTGCCAGCAGCACGTGTTTCAGGCTGTAGTCGGCGGTCGAGTGCACGGCGACCGTCTTGATGCCCAGCTCCCGGCAGGCACGCAGTATCCGCAACGCGATCTCGCCGCGGTTGGCGATGACGAGCTTCTCGATCATGCCGGCCTATTCGATGACGAACAGCGGCTGGCCAAACTCGACCGGATCCCCGTTGCGAGCCATGACCGAGGCGACGCGACCGGCCTTGTCCGCTTCGATCTGGTTCATCATCTTCATGGCCTCGATGATGCACAGCACCTGACCGAGCTTGACCTCATCACCGATCTCCACGAACGCCTTGGCGCCGGGCGAGGGTGAGGCATAGAAGGTGCCGACCATGGGGGCGGTGATCAGGTGCTCGTTGGATTTCGGCTTAGCGGCTGCCGGCGGCGCCGCGGCGCTCGGCGCCGGCGCCGGCGCCGCGGCGGGTGGGGCGTGGGCCAGCTGGGGTACGCCGTGATGTGCGGCGGTCCCGGTCGGCATGCGGCTGATGCGCACCGCCTCTTCACCCTCCTTGATCTCGATCTCCGCGATGCCGGATTCCTCCAGCAGCTCGATCAGCTTTTTGATTTTTCTAATGTCCATGCCGGGAATGCCCCCAGGATCGGAAAGACTGTTGAGCCTCGAGTGTCAGGGCTTGCGGGCGAGGCGCTGCGCGACCGCGCGCACCGCCGCCTCGTAGCCGAACGCGCCCAGGCCGCTGATGACGCCCACCGCGATGTCGGAGAAATAGGAGTGCCGCCGGAATGCCTCGCGGGCGTTGGTATTGGACAAGTGCACCTCGATGAACGGTAGGCCCGTGCCGAGCAGGGCATCGCGCAGCGCGATGCTGGTGTGGGTAAAGCCACCCGGGTTGAAGATCACGAACGCCACCCCCTCGGTGCGCGCGAGATGGATCCGCTCGATGAGTTCGTGCTCGGCGTTGCTCTGGAACGCGGTGAGTTCGAGCCCCGCATCCTTCGCCAACGCGACCGCTCGCTTCTCGATCATCTCGAGGGTATCCGTGCCGTAGACAGCCGGTTCCCGGGTCCCGAGCAGATTGAGGTTCGGGCCGTTCAGTAACAGCACTCGGGCCATGACCCTTAAACTTCTTTTCTAAGCCGTAAAGCGAACCGCCGGCGAATGTAACCTAATTCGCAGCCAATAGGCTATATCCTGTTGCGATTTTCGAGGATCTGGCCGGAATCAGTCCAAACCGGCAGGTCATCCGCCGGCGGTCTGCCGGGTCGCGTTCAGGCGCCGGATGCCTTGCGATATCTGCGCCTGCGCGGCCCCCAGCGTCATTCGGCCCGCCTCCAGGTCGCGCATGCGGTCCAGAATGAGATCGGCCTCATCACGGTGCAACTCACCGATCTTGAGGGTGACGATCCTGCCGCTGCGGTCGGCAAAAACACTGAAGGGGAGAACTGTATCCATGCCGAAAGCGCCAACAGCATCCAGCCCCCCCTGCTCGCCGACCAGCACAGGATAGTCCATTCCGTGGGCCGTGGTGTATTTGCGCACTTCAGCGGCGAGATCGAGGGCGATGCCCACCACCTCGACCCCCTCTTCAGCACGTTCGCGGCGCAGCCTTTTCAGCAGCGGGATCTCCCGGCGGCACGGCTCACACCAGGTTGCCCAGAAATTGACCAGCAGCGGCCTGCCCTTCCAGTCCGTCAGGCGGTGCATCGCGCCGTCCGGGCCGGGGAGGGCGATGTCGGGCAGCTGTTCGGGGATGCGGCGCGAGGGCGGTGGACCGTCCTCGGGAACCCCGGCCGTGGCGGGCGCAAGCCGTGCTGCGGGATCGGAGTAGAGCGTGCGATGCCCGCTGGTCAGGCGGTGAAGAAGAAAGCCTCCGGCACCGGAAATGAAAAGGACGGCGGCGCCGAACACCAGGGCGCCCGCACGCGGGCGCCGCCGCGTGGAAGGCGGCGGCCCGCTCAAGAGGCGTTCAGCGCAGCACGGGTGCGGGCGGCAAAGGCATCCGCTTTCATGTAGCCCACCACCCGGTAGGCGGCACGCTCCTGGCCATCCGCGCCGTAGAACGCGATGGTCGGGGGCCCGAAGATGCCGAAGTGCTTCAGCAGCGCCTGGTCATCCGCGTCATCTTCGGTCACGTCGGCCCGCAACAGCACCGTGTTGCTCAGTGCCGTTTGCACGGCAGGATCGGTGAAGGTGTATCGCTCCATCTCCTTGCAGGAGGTGCACCAGGTGGCCGAGAAATCCACCAGTACGCTGTGCCCCTGCGCGCGGGCCTGCGCGACCTGGGCGTCCAGATCGGCCAGAGACTTGATGGAGCGAAAGGGCAGCGCATGAGTTTTTGCGGCGAAGGCTGGAATCGGCGCCAGCGGGTCGCTGCCGCCAAGGGCCGCGCCGCCCGCCAGTGCCAGGCCATACAGGCCCGCCGCGACGCCCGCCGCGCGCAGACTCCAGCTGGCCGCCGAGCCGGTGCGGGTCGCGCTCCACAGCAGCCAGGCGAGGATCAGGGCCGGCACCGCCCACAGCACAAGCGTCACGCGCTCGGGCAGGATGCGCGCCACCATCCACACCGCCACGGCGAGCATGAGCACGCCGAAGAGCTTCTTGACCAGGTCCATCCACACCCCGGCCCTGGGCAACAGCTTCCCCGCCGAGGCTCCGACCACGAGCAGCGGCGTGCCCATGCCGATGCTCATCGCAAACAGCGCCGCCCCGCCGCGCGCAATCTGCCCGGTCTGGCTGATGACCAGGAGTGCCCCGACCAGCGCAGGTCCCACGCACGTGGTCACGATGAGTGCCGACAGCGCGCCCATCGCGGCGACGCCACCGAAGGTGCCGGCGGACTGGCGGTTGCTCAGGTTCGCGATACGGGTCTGGATGGCCGCGGGCATCTGCAGCGTGAAAAGGCCGAACATCGACAGGGCCAGCGCCACGAACAGGGCCGCGAACAGCGCGAGCACCCACCACTGCTGGAAGACCACCTGCACCTGCCGCCCCGCGGTGGCGCACGCGATGCCGGCCAGCGTGTAGGTGAGGGCCATGCCGAGCACATAGGTGACCGACAGGGCAAAGGCGCGCGCGGTCGAGACCGGCCGGCCCCCGCCGGCGATGATTCCAGAAAGGATCGGCACCATCGGCAGCACGCAGGGCGTGAACGCCAGCACCAGTCCCGCCAGGTAGAACGATCCGAGCATCACCAGCAGGTTTCCGCTGCGGATGAGGCCAGCGAACCAGTCCTGCTCGGCCATCCCGCCGCCCAGACCGGCGCCGCGCGAAGGGGTGACCAGCGAGGCACCGGCTCCGGCCGACAGGCTGACGCTCAGTGTCTTGGTGATCGGCGGATAGCACAGGCCGGCATCGGCACAGCCCTGGTAAGTCACCTGCAACGGCAGCTCGAAGGTGCCTCCCTTGGCGCGCGCCACCGGTACCAGCACGCTGAGTTCGTGGTGGTAGACCTCCTGCTTGCCGAAGTATTCGTCGGACTTCACCTGGCCGGCCGGAAATTCGGCGGCGCCCAGCTGCGCGGCCGTGCTCGCGGTCGCCACCTTGGTCCGTGCCCGATACAGGTAATAGCCCTCGGCGATCTGCCAGTTGAGCCGCACCCGGTCGCTCCCCTCGGCGAGCGCGTCCAGGCGAAACGCCCTATCTGGGGGGAGAAAATCGTCCCCGCTGGTTCGTCCGGCGCTCAGCGCCCCATTGATCGCGCTCTGCACGGCGGGCGTGTTCGCCGGCGCGGGGGTCTGGGCGGCAGCGGCGAGGCTGACCAGCAGCAGGGCGATGAGCGGAATATGTCTCATGGGCTTGAAGGACATCGGGGGCACGCAAATGACCTGGGCGTCTTATAGCTCAGCCTTTGGACGAACGGCAGGAATTGCGGTTCATCCTGCAAGGGACTTACGTGTTCCGGGCCGCCGTGGATTCACCCGTGAGGCGGGGGAAGGGTCCGGGAGCCCTCCATAAGCCCGGCACACCAGCCCAGGGCCAAAAAAACGCGCTCCCGGGCTTGAATTTGCCGGTCTCGCCTCTATCATTAGCAGCCGCACCGGGTGAGTGCTAACAACCTCACCGGGGCAAATAAATCCCATTCATCAGTGAGTTTTAAGGAGCGTCAACCATGAAGATTCGTCCTCTTCATGATCGCGTCATCGTCAAGCGCCTGGAAGAGGATCGTACCTCCCCGGGTGGCATCGTCATTCCCGACACCGCCGCCGAGAAGCCGGTGCAGGGAAAGATCGTCGCGGTCGGCAAGGGCAAGATTCTCGAAGATGGCAAGGTCAGACCTCTGGATGTGAAGGTCGGCGACAAGATCCTGTTCGGCAAGTACAGCGGGACAGAGGTCAAGGTCGACGGTGATGAGCTTGTGGTCATGCGCGAAGAAGACGTCATGGCCGTGATTGAAGGCAAGTAAGCGAGGATCACGACAATGGCAGCTAAAGAAGTTCGGTTCAGCGACGACGCGCGCGCCCGCATGTTCAAGGGCGTCAACGTTCTCGCCAATGCCGTCAAGGCAACACTCGGTCCCAAGGGACGCAACGCCGTGCTCGACAAGAGCTTCGGCGCTCCCACCGTCACCAAAGACGGTGTGTCAGTCGCCAAGGAAATCGAGCTGAAGGACAAGTTCGAGAACATGGGCGCGCAGATGGTGAAGGAAGTCGCTTCCAACACCTCTGACGAAGCCGGCGACGGTACCACCACCGCCACGGTGCTCGCCCAGGCGATCATCCGCGAGGGCCTCAAGGCCGTCTCCGCGGGCCGCAACCCGATGGACATCAAGCGCGGTATCGACAAGGCGGTCATCGCCGCGGTCGAGGAGCTGAAGAAGCTCTCCAAGCCCTGCAAGGATTCCAAGGCCATCGCGCAGGTCGGCACGATCTCGGCGAACGCCGACGAATCGATCGGCAAGACCATCGCGGAAGCGATGGAGAAGGTTGGCAAGGAGGGCGTCATCACGGTCGAGGAGGGCTCGGGACTTTCCAACGAGCTGGAAGTGGTCGAGGGCATGCAGTTCGACCGCGGCTACCTCTCGCCGTATTTCATCAACAACCAGCAGAATCAGACCGCCGAGCTCGAGAAGCCGGTGATCCTCCTGGTCGACAAGAAGATCTCCAACATCCGCGAGCTGCTGCCGCTGCTCGAGGGCGTGGCCAAGGCCGGCCGCCCGCTGCTGGTGATCGCAGAAGACGTCGAGGGTGAGGCGCTGGCGACGCTGGTCGTCAACAACATCCGCGGCATCCTGAAAGTGGCCTCCGTCAAGGCGCCCGGCTTCGGCGATCGTCGCAAGGCCATGCTGCAGGACATCGCAACTCTCACCGGTGGCACGGTGATCTCCGACGAGATCGGCCTGTCGCTCGAGAAGGCGACGATGAACGATCTTGGCGAGGCGAAGAAGATCGTCGTGGAGAAGGAAAACACCACGATCATCGACGGCGCTGGCAAGGCTGCCGACATCAAGGCGCGCATCGAGTCGATCCGCCAGCAGGCGGAAGAGGCGACTTCGGACTACGACAAGGAGAAGCTGCAGGAGCGTGTTGCCAAGCTCTCCGGCGGCGTCGCCGTGGTCAAGGTCGGTGCGGCCACCGAGATTGAGATGAAAGAGAAGAAGGCGCGCGTCGAAGATGCCCTGCATGCGACCCGCGCGGCCGTGGAAGAGGGCGTGGTGCCCGGCGGCGGCGTGGCTCTGATCCGCGTACAGCGGGCGCTCGACAAGCTCGAGGGCGCGAATGAGGACCAGACGGTCGGCATCCGCATCCTGTCGCGCTCGATCGAAGAGCCGCTGCGTCAGATCGTCGACAATGCTGGCGAGGACGCCGCTGTAGTTCTTAACCGCGTGAAGGAAGGCAAGGGTGCCTTCGGCTACAACGCGGCAAAGGGCGAGTACGGCGACATGCTCGAGGCCGGCATCCTGGATCCGACCAAGGTGACTCGTCTTGCGCTGCAGAACGCCGCTTCAGTGGCTGGTCTGTTGCTGACTACCGAAGTGATGGTTGCGGAAGCTCCGAAGGATGATGAGCACAGCCATGCGGGCCCGCCGGGCGGCATGGGCGGAATGGACATGTAATACCCTCTCTAAAGAGGTATCGATTCCGCAATCAACAGCCGATAGTCTTTACATAACAGTTAAGGGTTGCCGCCCGGCCACGCCGGGCCAACCCCGAAAGCCGCGGAACAAGACCCCCTATTCCGCGCGTTCCTGCCAGGCCCCTCACTGAGGGGCCTGCTTTTATCTGCCGCCTGCAGGGCAGCAGGTCGCATTCCTCATCCGCAGCCCGCCCTGTCGCAGCGCGACTACTTCCTTAGCCGCCGGCTAAGGGTTTATCGTGGCTTGGTTTTAAGGAGGCTCGCATGGCAAAGATTCGCTACGGCGGCCTGGCGCTGGCCGGCTGCCTCGTACTGCTGGCCCTTAGCGCGTGCGACCGGCAGGGTCGCAACGACATGAGCTGGGCGCGAGCGGCGCTGGAACGCAACGACACCCTTGAGGTGGTCGCGGCCGATCAGCAAAGCCGCACTTTCACCGTGCGAATGAAGGATACGGGCGAGCTGCGCGTGGTGCATGTCGATGAGATCGTCGCATCGCCCGCACTGCTTGCGGTGGCCACGCCGCAGACACCTGCGCCGAGCGCGCCGCCCGCCGAGGTGAACAACACGCCGCCTGCCGACAACACGGCGCAGCGCGCGCCTGCCGAGGCGGGCGAGAATGCCGCGGTACCCCTCACACAGCCGGCAACCCTTGCGCCGCAGTCCGCCGGCGCCGTGGAGGCCGCTTCCGGGCGCGTGCTCGAGTCGGGGCCGGGCTACACCATCAAGTCGGCCGAGCCTGCCAGTGCCGGCGCGACGCGCCTGCGCAGCGCCGGCATCACAAATTCCGCGCTCGAGCGGCGGCACGAGCCGATCGTGTGCCAGGGTGCGCGCCTGCTGCACATCGACAACCGCAATCTTGCCTTCGATGGCGATGCGGTGAGCGCACAGGACGGTTGCGAGATTCACATCACCAACAGCCACATCAGCGCCACCGGCGTCGGGGTTCTGGTCCGCGCCGCCAACGTCCACATCGACAACAGCATGATCGAAGGCGACCAGGCTTCCATCGATGCGTCCGAGGGCGCCCAGGTGTATGCGGCGTCCTCCCAGTTCCGCGGTCTGAGCCGGCGCCTGGACAGCGCCTCGTTCCATGATCTCGGGGGCAACATCTGGAACTGAGCGGGGCGCACCGGGCGAGCGCCGAGCTGGCCGCCCTGATCGAGCGCTCGCTCGAGGAGCTCAACGCCAACGACGCCGCGCGCGAGGCCCTCGCTTCAGCTCCCGCCGCCATCCGCGACTCGATCGGCGCAGTGTTTGCCGCCAGCGATTTCGTGGCCGGCTCCCTCGCCCGCGATGCGCAGCTTCTGGCAACGCTGGTCAGCAGCGGCGACCTGCAACGGCGCCTGGCCCCACGCGAGTTTGCCGCCCGTGCGCCGGCCCTTGCCGCTGAGCCCGAGGTCCCTGAGGCAAAGGTATTGAGCGAGCTGCGCCGCTGGCGCCGGCGCGAATACACGCGCATCGCCTGGCGGGATCTGGCCGGCTGGGCGGATCTGACCGAGACCCTGACCGATCTCACCGCGGTGGCGGACGTGGCGATCGCCACGGCACTGGCGCACGCGCGCAGCGTACTCGCGGCGCGCTACGGCGAGCCGCGCTCTGCGGCAGGTGAAGCGCAACCGCTGGTCATCATCGGCATGGGCAAGCTCGGCGGCGGGGAGCTGAATTTCTCCTCCGACGTTGACCTCGTGCTGCTGTTCCCGGAGCACGGTGAAACCGACGGCGCGCGCGGCATCAGCAACGAGGAGTTCTTCACGCGGTTAGGACAGGCGCTGGTGCGCCTGCTGGAAACTCCGACCGCGGAGGGCTTCGTGCTGCGCGTCGACCTGCGGCTGCGACCCTTCGGAGACTCCGGTCCCCTGGTCGCAAGCTTCGCAGCCTTCGAGGACTACCTGCCACGCCACGGCCGCGACTGGGAGCGCTACGCGTACGTCAAGGCGCGCCCGATCACCGCTGCCGAGCGCTACGCGGAGCTCGAGGCGGCGGCGGTGCGGCCGTTCGTCTATCGCCGCTATCTGGACTACGGCGTATTCGAGAGCCTGCGGGACATGAAGGCCCTCATCGAGCGCGAGATCGAGCGGCGCGAGCTCGCCGATCACGTCAAGCTCGGCCCCGGCGGCATCCGCGAAATCGAGTTCATCGTGCAGGCGCTGCAGCTGACACGCGGCGGCCGCGACCGACGCCTGCAGACGCCTTCGCTGCTGACAGCACTCGCCCACCTCGGGGAAGCGCGCCTGCTGCCCGCCGAGGCGGTCACCGAGCTCAACGCGGCTTACGTGTTCCTGCGCCGACTGGAGAACCGGCTGCAGATGGTCGGCGACGCCCAGGTCCACAGACTCCCCGCGCAGCCGCTCGCGCGCGAGCGCATCGCGCTCGCCATGGGCATGCGTGACTGGCCGGCTTTCATGCACCAATTCGAGGCTCACCGCGAGCGTGTCAGCCGGCACTTCCGCTGGGTGATCTTCGGCGGGCAGCCCGACACCGGTGCGGTGCGCATCGATCTCGGCCGCTTCTGGGACAGCCAGGCGGAAACGGCGGCGCTGGCGGCCTCCCTGACCGCCGCCGGCTTCAGCGACGCGGGCGAGGCGGCGCGCCTGCTGCTCGAGCTGCGCGCCTCGGCCCTGGTGCGCAAGCTCGATGAGCCCGGACGCAAGCGCCTGCAGGCGCTGCTGCCGGTGTTGCTGGCGGATGTGGCGCAAAGCAGCGCCCAGCTGCCGGTGCTGCGCCGGGTAATCGCCATCATCGAGGCGACCGGCAAGCGTTCGGCGTACTTCGCGCTGCTGCAGGAGAACGGCGCGGCGCGCGCGCGGCTGGTGCAGCTGTGCCGCCACGGAGATTTTCTCGCCGCACAGATCGCCGCCCACCCGCTGCTGCTCGATGAACTCATCGACGAGCGACTGCTCACGCAGCTGCCGACGCGCGCAGAGTTCGCGCGCGAACTCGAGCAGCGCCTGGAGCAACTGCGCGAGGACGACCCCGAACAGCAGGTGGAAGCCCTGCGTCAGTTCCAGCGCGCCGCGCTGTTTCGCGTCGCGGTGGCCGATCTCACCGGTCTGTTGCCGCTCATGCAGGTCAGCGACCGGCTCACCGACATCGCCGAGCTGATTGTCGCGAGCGCCATGCAGCTTGGCTGGCGGCAGATCACCGCGCAGTTCGGCGTGCCGAGCTGCGGCGATGCTTCGCAACCGCGCGCGGTGAACATCTGCGCGGTCGGCTACGGGAAGCTTGGCGGCATGGAACTCGGCTACTCCTCGGACCTCGATCTGGTGTTCCTGCATGACTCACATGGCGAGCGCCAGGAGACCACGGGCGCCAAACCCATCGATAACCAGCTGTTTTTCGTGCGGCTCGCGCAGCGCATCGTGCACCTGCTCACCATGCACTCGGCCGCCGGGCGGCTCTACGAGGTCGACGTGCGGCTGCGCCCGAGCGGCAAGGGAGGGCTGCTGGTCACCAACATCCAGGCGTTTGCCGAGTACCAGCGCCAGGACGCGTGGACCTGGGAGCACCAGGCCCTGCTGCACGCGCGCGCGGTGGCCGGCGCACCCGAACTGCGCGCGCGGTTCGAGGCGGTAAGGCTCGAGGTGCTTTGCCAGCACGTGCGCCACCAGGACCTGCGCGAGCAGGTACGCAGCATGCGCGAGCGGATGCGTCGCGAACTTGGCAGCGGTGAAACTGAGCGCTTCGACATCAAGCAGGACCCCGGCGGGATCGCCGACATCGAGTTTCTCGCCCAGTACTGGGCACTGCGGTGGGCGCGCCAGTATCCGGCGGTGGCCCTGTTTTCCGACACCATCCGGCAGCTCGAGTCGGTGGCCTCCGCAAACCTCGTGCCGCAGACGGATGTGGACCTGCTCACCGGCGCCTACCGGGCCTATCGTGCCAGCATCCACCGGCTGTCACTCGATGGCGCCTCTGCCATCGTGCCGGCGCAGCAGTTCCGTGAGGCGCGCGCCGGCGTGACGGCGCTGTGGGAGTCCACGATGAACGATGAGCCGGCCGGCGCGCGGGTATGATTGGCCCATGATCGCGACCGCCAAACCGCTCATAGAGCCCAACGCGCAGAACCACTACGACGTGAGCGCCGAGGACCTGCCACTTTGCTGTCCGATGCCTCAGATGTACCTGTGGAACTCGCATCCGCGGGTGTACCTGCCGATCGAGGAGACGGGCTGGGCGAAGTGCCCCTACTGCAGTGCGGAGTTCACGCTCGGGCGGTGATGCCCTCGAGCAGGCAAGCGAACACACCCCCGCGAGCAGACCTGTCCAACGGGCTCTAGCTCGAGTCCACGAGCGGCAGGCAGGCGAGCCTTGCGCGCTCGGCCCGGGGACTATCTTGACCAGGCGAGCCGGGCGCCGAGGGCCAGGAACAAGGCGCCCACGGCCCGATCGATCAGGGTGCGCGCGTTGGGATTGCGTACGAAGAATGCCTGCAGCCTGGCCGCGGCGAAGGCGAGCACCAGGCACCAGCAGAGCCCCGTCGTGATGAACGTGGCTCCCAGCGCCAGGAAGGCCAAGCTGCGCGCGCCGGCGTGCGGATCGATGAATTGCGGCAGGAAGGCGAGGAAGAACAGGGCCACCTTGGGATTGAGGAGGTTGGTGAGGATGCCCTGCAGGAAGGCGGATCTGGCAGCGGCAGAGCTGGAAGGCAGCCGCGTGCCGGCGTCAGTGGCGGGCGGTTTTGCCAGCAGCAGCCTGATACCAAGATAGATCAGGTACGCGGCGCCGGCGAGTTTCACGATCGTGAACGCGAGCGCTGAGGTCGCCAGGATCACCGACAGGCCGAGCGCGGCCGCCAGCGTGTGACCGATGCTGCCCACCGAGATCCCGACGGCGGCGGCGAGTCCCGCGCGCAGCCCGCCGGTGAGGCTGCGGCCGATGATGAACATCGTGTCCTGGCCCGGGGTCAGGTTGAGCAGAATGGCCGCTGCCACGAACAGCCAGTAGTCATGTATCGCAGACACGAGTCAGCGGTACTGCTTGTACGACTTCTCTTCTATGAGCCGCGAGCCCAATTGCAGGTTGATACGCTTCTTGATCGCCGCTCGCTCATCGTTCGACACGTAGACCGCGCGCGCCAGCTCGATGAAGTCGCGGTCGAAGGTCTGCTTGGCTTCCTTGTCGCGGATGCGATCCTCGATGTCCCACAGCCGCTCGTTGACGTTCTGCAGTGCGTGCTCATCGAGGGCCAGCTCGGGAACCGCGCCGCCACAATCGCGCCAGGTCTGCTCCAGCATCGCTAGTTCAAGCTTCACGTTGGCAAGCTTGCCGGCCTCCTGGATGCGCGCCACCTTAATCCTCAGGATCGTGATCTTGTCGAGCAGCTCCCCGGGGGAGATGGGAACGAGGATGTCTTTCATGTCTGCGATCCTAGCAACTCATCGATTCTGGCGGTGACCTGATCGACGCTGATGAGGTCCATGACGCCGGGTTCTTCGATCTTGTGGCCCCAGGGCAGCATCTGCGGCTCGCAGCCGCGGAACTTGCGCGCCGCCTGCGGATAGGCATTCACGCACCACCTTCCCGACAGGTAGGGCCCGCTGCGTGCCGGGTTGGTGGCCGCGTAAAGCCCCACCACCGGGGTGCCCACCATCGTGGCCATGTGGGCGGGACCGGAGTCAGGGCTCACCAGCACGGTGGCACGTGACAGCAACGCCAGCAGCTGCGGCAGCGTGTCCCGTCCGATCTGGTCGATGAGAGTGACCTTGCAGGCCTCGATGATCGCGTTGCCGCTGGCGCGCTCCAGTTCACTCGGTCCGCCGGCCAGGATCACCCGCATGCCGTGCCGGCTCACGGCGTGCTCAGCGACCGCGGCATAGCGCGCCGGGCTCCAGTTGCGCAGCGGGTGACTCGAGCAGGGACTGATGACGAGCGTCGCCTGGCTGTCCGGGACCAGGCGCGAGGCGTAGGCGCTGGCCTCCGGCGGCAGCGGCAGGTCCCAGCGCAGCAGCCGCTCGCCGATGCCAAGCGCCGTCACGAAACCGAACAAGCTGTCGAGGACGTGCTCGCGGGTGCGTGGCGCGATCGTTGCGTTGGTGAACAGCCATTGCAGCTCACGGGCGCGTGGCCGGTCGAAGCCGAGCTTCACGTCCGCGCCGATGCAGGCGGCCACCAGGCTCGCCCGCAGTGCGAGCTGCATGTGCAGCAGCACCTCGAAGCGGCGACCGCGCAGGCGGCTACGCAGCGCGTGCAGCCCGGCAAGGCTTGCACGCTTGTCCACGGTGATAAACTCCACGCCTTCGATCAGGCTCATCAGGCGCGCTTCGTTCCTGCCGATGATCCAGGTGAGCTGCGTCGCCGGCCACGCCTGCTGTAAGGTGCGCACGATCGGCACGACGTGGCAGGCATCGCCGATCGCCGACAGCCTGAGAATGCAGACACTGCGCGGCGGTTCGGCGAGGGGCAGCATCATTATGGAGTCAGGTTAGTGAAGGGGCGCTGGGCGCTCGGCCCTGAGGTGAAACGCGGCGCCGTCGCGAGCGGCGCCATGCTATATGACGGCTCGCGGGCCAGCAACCTGCGCGCCGACTGGTTCGAACCGCAATACTGGCAGGCGCGCGGAGAACTTGACGGTACGGCGCGCGGCCGCGGCACGGTGCACTTCGTCAAGGCCGCCGACGGCCGGCGTTACGTTCTGCGCCGCTACCGGCGCGGCGGCCTGATGGCGCACTTGTTCGCGGATCGCTACGCCTGGCACGGAGAGGAGGGCACCCGACCGTTCGTGGAGTGGCAGCTCACCTACCGGCTGCACCGCGCGGGGCTGCCGGTGCCCACGCCGATCGCGGCGCGCTACCGGCGCACCGGCGCCACCTACACCGGTGACATCATCACCGAGCGGCTGCCGACGGTTGGCTCGCTCGCCGAGTGCCTGCGTGCCGGTGCGCTGTCGGTGCTGTCGTGGATTTCGATCGGTCGCTGCATCCGCCGCTTCCACGATCTGGGCGTGTGTCATGCCGACCTCAATGCGCACAACGTGCTGCTGAGCGAGGATGCCGTGTACCTCATCGACTTTGATCGCTGCCAGCTGCGCGGACCGGGGCTGTGGCGCGACGCAAACCTGGTGCGGCTGCGCCGCTCGCTCGAGAAGGTCACCTGGGCGCTGCCACCGGAGCGCTTCGCCAACGATGACTGGCACGGGCTGCTGGATGGTTACGGGGAGTCTTCCGGCAAGACCGAATTGCCGGGGGCCTGAACTGACCCGCTAGGTCGCACCTTGCGATTCCTCTATCTCCTCGCTGTCTACTGCGCCGCGCCCGTCCTCTCCTGCTGGTACCTGTGGCGCGGCCTGCGCGAGCGCAGTTACTGGGGCCACTTCAGCGAGCGTTTCGGATTCGGCGCGCTGCGCCCGCCGCAGGGCGTGTGGCTGCACGCGGTATCGGTCGGCGAAGTGCAGGCCTGCGCGCCGCTGGTCATCGCCCTCGGCCGGCGCCATCCGCAGCTGGCGCTCACCGTCACGACGGTCACCCCGACCGGGGCGGCCCGGGCACGCGCGCTGTTCGGCGAGCTCGCCGAGGTGCGTTACCTGCCCTACGACCTGCCGGGCGCGGTGTGGCGCTTCTTCGAGCGCGTGCAGCCGCGACTGGCGGTGATTTTCGAGACCGAGCTGTGGCCGAACCTGTACCGGGAGTGCGCGCGGCGGCGGGTGCCGCTGGTGCTGGCGAGTGCCCGCATCTCGGCGCGCTCGCTCAGCCGCTACCGGCGCGTGGGCAGCCTGTTCCGCGACACCCTGTCGCAGGTGACTCTGCTGGCGGCGCAGGGGCCAGAGGATGCCGAGCGTTTCCGCGCGCTCGGGGCGCGGCCTGCGAGCACCCGCGTGATCGGCAACATCAAGTTCGATTTCCGGTTACCCGCTGACATCGCGCCGCGCGCCGCGCGGCTGCGCGAGCAGTACGCGCGCACGCGGCCGTTGTGGGTGGCTGGCAGCACGCACGGCGGGGATGAGCAACAGGCGGTGCTTGCGGCCGCGCGGCGCGTGCGCGAGGTGCATCCGGATGCGCTGCTGGTGATTGCGCCGCGCCATCCGCCACGGTTTGCCGAAGTTGCGCAGGCACTCGCGCAGGCCGGTGTCAGCTTCGTGCGCCGTTCGCAAGGCGCCGATGAGCCCGCCGCTGCGCGGTGCGAAGTGCTGCTGCTCGACTCGCTCGGCGAGCTGCTCGATTTCTATGCCGCCGCAGATGTCGCCTTTGTCGGCGGCAGCCTGCTGAAGGTCGGCGGACACAATCTGCTCGAACCGGCCGCTCTCGGCGTACCGATCCTCACCGGCCCGCACAACTTCAACAACGTGGAGGTCGCGCGGCTTTTGATCGGGCGTGGTGCGGCCGAAGTGGTCCACAACTGCGGCGAGCTTGGCACACGTGTGAGCGCGCTGCTCGCCGATGCCGGGGCACGCGCGCGCATGGGTGCGCAGGGACGCGCCGCGGTGGAGGCTAACCGCGGCGCACTGGCGAAGCTTATGACGCTGCTCGAGCCGCTGCTGGAAGGAGTCTGAAGCCTAGCGGCGGCTGCCCGGCGGGGTTTGCCCGCCCGCCGGTGCCGTCGGCGGCGGGGCGGCGGGGGGCGGGGCGGCAGGAGCCCCTTCGGCCGGTAAGGTGGGTGCCAAGGTCTCGGGCGTCTGCACGGCAGGAGAGGTGGGTGCGGTCACGGTCAGCCAGTTGTTGATCTCGGTCAGCTCAGCGCGGTCGAGGTTGCCAGCCGCGAGGCGCAGCTGCAGCACGCTCACGATGTAGTCGTAGCGGCTGTCCGAGTAATCGGTCTCGGCCTGCACCAGGTTCTTGCGCGCGTTGAGGACGTCAACCGAGGTGCGCGTGCCCACATCGTAGCCCGCCTCGGTCGCCTTGAGCGCGGTCTGATTGGACTCGAGCGCCTGGCGCAGCGCCTCGACCCGCGCGATGCCGCTGATGACACCGAGATACGCATCGCGCGCCTGGCGCTCAGTCGCACGCGAGGACTGCACGACCGCCTCCTTGGCGGCGATCCACAGGTACTGGCTCTGGCGCACCTTCGACTGCGTGTAGCCCCCGGCGAACAACGGCACCGTGAGCTGCAGGCCGATCTGACGGTCGTTGAACTTGCTGTCGACACCTGCGAAGGGCAGGTCCTCGAGGACCTGGTTGGAGTTCTGTTGTGTGTAGGAGCGTCCTGCGACGATATCGAGCGTCGGCAGATGCCCGCCGATGGTGGCGCGGACGTTGTCGCGCGCGATGTCCGCAGCCAGGCGGCTGGAGACCAGTGACAGGTTCTGCTCGAGCGAAATGTTGACCCAGCGGCTCTCGTCGGCCGGTTCCGGGCTCTGCAGCGGCATGTCGGCACCGGGCTTGGACAGCCCGTCGTACTTCTGCCCGGTGATCTCCTGCAGCTGGTCCTCGGAAGTGGCGAGCGTGCGCTTGGCGGCGATCACGGCCGCCGCCGCCGTGTCGCGCGCCGCCTTGGCGTCCTGCACGTCGGTGATGGCGATCAGGCCGACTTCGAAGCGCTTGTCCGCCTGATCGAGCTGTCGGGCGATCGCTTCCAGAGAGGCCTGGTTGGCCTGCAGCCCATCGTAGGCCGCCAGCACGTTGAAGTAGGCCTGCGCGACACGCAGGATCAGCTGCTGCTCGGCGGCCTGGTAGGTGGCCTCGGCCTGTGCGACTTCCTTGGCTGCCTCCTTCAGGGTCATCCAGTTGGTCCACGAAAAGACGTTTTGACGCAGGTTGAGGGCCCAGGTTTTGGTCGTCGAATCGATGACGGTTGGCAGCGGCAGCACCACCAGCGTGGGCGGTCCGGTCGGATTGGACGGATTGGCGAGTGCCTCGGGCTGGTCCTGGAAGCCGGCGTTGTGGTCCCAGGTCACGCCCGCCGTGCCATTCAGCTGCGGCAACAATGCGGCCAGCGCCTGCGGGCGCGCCTCGCGTGCCGCGAGGCGGTTGGCATCGGCCTGCCGGATCACCGGATCGTTGTGCACGGCATCCTCGAACACGCCGATCAGGTCCTTGGCCTGCGCGGCGCCGCAGAACGCGAGCAACAGGAGGGTGAGGGTGGAGGCGCGCTTCATGGCATTCCTTTATCGTCTCAGAACGTGAACTCAGGCGGCCGCACCGCATTCACCAGGGTGTCGATGACGGTCTCGAACAGGCTCTGCGTCGCAAAGGCGTCCTGCGCCGCGCGGCGTACCAGCCGTGCGTCCATCACCGGCGCCTCCCCCACCACCACGAACAGCCGCCCGCCGACCTTCAGCATGCGCTCGAAGCGCGCATCGTAGACGGGCAGCGATGCGGTGACGGCGATGGCGTCGTAACGCGCGCCGCTGTCGGCGGTGAGCGCATCCGCATCCACGACCTCGACATCGCGCATGCCGAGCAACACGAGATTGCGGCGCGCCTCGTCCGCAAGCTCCGGAAACACCTCGAGCGAGCGTACATGGGGGGTCATGGCGCGCAGGCACGCCGTGACGAACCCGCTGCCGGCGCCGATCTCGAGCACCTCATCGCCCTGATCCGGCAGCAGTGCCTGAAGCAGGCGACCGACGACGCTGGGACGCAACATATGCTGTCCGCGCGCCAGCGGGACCTCTGCGTCGGCGTAGGCCCGGTAGCGCTGCGGGCGTGGCACAAACAGCTCCCGCGGCACCTGGCGCAGCACGTCCAGCACGCGCCCGTCCAGCACGTCCCAGGCGCGCACCTGCTGCTCGATCATCTGTTCGCGCGGATCGGCCGTCTGCATCGTCTCACTCCGAATTGGACTTATTACTAAACTATCGAAAAGGCCGGAGAAGTTAAGGGTTTTCCGGCGCGCTGCCAAGCGGGCATGCGACGAGATATGGTGAAATACCGACGGGGCGAGGGGTTGCCTGAGCTATGCTAACCCTGTCCGTAACCCACAGGCGCGAGAAGTCGAACCAGATGCGCCGACGGACTCAAAACGGGGTACCCACGGAAAGGGTAGAGAAGAACGCAGATGTCGATTGCCGGGCTGTTGTGTCTCCTGTTTGCCCTGATTACCACCCTGGTCTTGGTACTGTACGCGTTGCAGCGGCGCGACATGCAGAAAGTGGGAGAAGTGTCGCGGCAGCTGCAGCGCATCGCGATCGGCGGGCGCCTTCCCGGCCGGGTGGAGGTCGACAGCGATAAGGCGGAACTGGCCGCCCTGGTCACCGCCCTCAACCACCTGCTGACCCGCGCCGCGCCCGCGGCGGAGCGCGAGGTCGCTCATGCACCGAAGCTGTTCGCTGATCTCGGCGAGCGTATTCACGAAGCGGTGCTGGTGCACGGCGATGTCATCCTGTATGCGAACCGCCAGTTCGCAAGCTTCGTCGGCGTCGATCGCATCGATCTGGTCGGGCGGCGGCTCGCGGATCTGGTGCCGCCGGAGTACTCCGAGCTGGTCAGCGAGAACATCCGCCGACGCCTGCTCGGCGAGACCGCCGCGGAGCGCTACGAAATCGACATGATCGGCCTGCACGGCCAGATGAGCCGCCTCGAGATTGCCTCGACGCCGGTCGATTACGACAAGGACAAGGCACTGCTGATCACCGGCGTGGAGATCATCCCCACGCAGACCAATCAGGTGCTGCGCCTGGCGGGGGATGCGGCGGCCGAGTCCCAGCTGCTGGCGCTGAATTCGCTGGCCGAGGCGATCATCGCCACCGACCGCGACGGCCGCATTACCTTCATCAATCCAGCCGCCGAAAAGCTCACCGGCACCGAGAGCGCGGCGGCGCTCGGCAAGGTGCTGGAGGAGATCGTGAGCCTGGTCGATGAGAGCGACCGGCGCGTGCTCTCGGACCCGGTGCGCCAGGCGCTCACCAGCGGCGCAGCCGTCAATCTGAGCCGCCGCGCGCTGCTGCTGTCGCGCGCCAACGGCAGCGAGCGCTCGATCGAGTTGTCGGCCTCACCCATCCGCAACAGCGATCGCGAACTCATCGGCGCGGTGGTGCTGTTGCGCGATGTCACCGAGATGCGCGGACTCGCGCATCAGATGTCCTACCAGGCGACCCACGATGCGCTCACCGGCCTCATCAACCGGCACGAGTTCGAGCGGCGCCTGGAGGAGGCCATCGAGAGCGCCCGGCGCGGCGACGGCCAGCACGTGCTGTGTTATCTCGACCTGGATCACTTCAAGATCGTCAACGACACCAGCGGGCACCTGGCCGGCGACAGCATGTTGCGCGAGGTGGCCAAGCTTCTGCGCGATGCGGTCCGCGACAGCGACACCGTGGGGCGCCTCGGCGGGGATGAATTCGGCACGCTGCTGGTTGGCTGTCCGCTGGAGAAGGCGCGGCAGATTGCCGATGACGTGTGTCGCGCGGTGGGCGATCACCGCTTCGTCTGGAAGGACAGGATCTACAACATCGGCGTGTCGGTTGGGCTGGTGGAGATCTCGCGTGAGAGCGGCACGCTCGAGGAAATGCTGGCCGCCGCCGACACCGCCTGCTATGTGGCCAAGAAGCAGGGATCGGGCCAGGTGGCGGTCTACTCGGCACGCGACGAAGCGCTCGCGCGCCACACCGGCGAGATACAGTGGCTGCAGCGCCTGCAGACCGCGCTCAAGGAAAATCGCTTCCACCTGTACCAGCAGGTGATCGTGGCGGCACACGGCGAGGACACCGGTCCTGCCATGGAAGTGCTGGTGCGCCTCGAGGATGAGTCGGGCAACAAGCTGCTGCCCGCCGAGTTCATGCGGGCCGCCGAGCGCTACCGACTGATGGGGCTGGTGGACCGCTGGGTGGTGCAGACCACGCTTGCCGCGCTCGGCCGCGGCGCCATTCCCGTAGCGCCGCATCGCAGCGTCGCGATCAACATCTCCGGCCAGACGCTCGGCGATGTGCAGTTCCTCGAGTTCGTGGTGGAGACCCTCGACAGCACCGGTGTGGCTCCCGGGCAGGTGTGCTTCGAGATCACCGAGAACGCGGTGATCGCCAACCTCGATCATGCGCGTCGCTTCGTCGGAGTCCTGCACGGCATCGGCTGTCAGTTCGCGCTCGATGACTTTGGCTCAGGCGTCGGCTCATTCTCGAACCTCAAGAACCTGCCGCTCGATTATCTGAAGATCGACGGCTCGTTCATGCGCAACCTCGCGCGCGATACCGTCAATCAGGCGATGGTGACGGCGATGATCAAGCTCGCCCGCACCCTCAACTTCAAGGTGATCGCCGAGCAGGTCGAGGACACCGCATCGGTAGATGCCGCGCGGCGCATGGGGGTGGACTACCTGCAGGGCTATGCCATCGGGCGCCCGCAGCCGCTGCTCTTGGCGGCGTGACGGCGGCGCAGCAGCGAACGACGCCTGCGGGCTGGTCCTGGCGCAAGGCCGGCAGCGCTTCCCCGAGACCGGCAAGCCGGCAAGCCGGCAAGCCCTTGCTGCGCTTACAGCAGCGGCACCAGCAGCAGCGCCACGATATTGATGATCTTGATCAGCGGGTTGATGGCAGGACCGGCGGTGTCCTTGTACGGATCGCCGACGGTGTCACCGGTGACCGCGGCCTTGTGCGCCTCGGAGCCCTTGCCGCCGTAGTGGCCTTCCTCGATGTACTTCTTGGCGTTGTCCCAGGCACCGCCGCCGGTGGTCATGGAGATGGCGACGAACAGGCCCGTGACGATGGTGCCGATCAGCAGTCCGCCGAGTCCGCGCACCCCGGCGCCCGGCCCCATCAGCGAATTCAGCACCAGCACCAGCACGATGGGCACCAGGATCGGCAACAGCGAGGGCACGATCATCTCGCGGATGGCTGCGCGCGTCAGCAGGTCCACGGCTCGCGAGTAATCCGGCTTCTCGGTGCCCGCCATGATCCCCTTGATCTCGCGGAACTGGCGCCGCACCTCGTTGACCACCGCGCCCGCGGCGCGTCCGACCGCCTCCATCGCCATCGCGGCGAACAGGTAGGGCACCAGGCCGCCGATAAACAGGCCGATGATGACCGCAGGATCGGACAGCGAGAAGGTGGCGACCTTGCCGGCCGCCTCGAGGTTGTGCGTGTAGTCGGCGAACAGCACCAGCGCGGCAAGTCCGGCCGAGCCGATCGCGTAGCCCTTGGTCACCGCCTTGGTGGTGTTGCCGACTGCATCGAGCGGATCGGTGATGTTGCGCACTTCCTTGGGCAGTCCGGCCATCTCGGCGATGCCGCCGGCGTTGTCGGTGATCGGTCCGTAGGCATCGAGCGCGACGATCATGCCGGTCATGGACAGCATCGCGGTCGCTGCAATCGCGATGCCGTACAGGCCGGCGAGCGTCGAGGCACCCCAGATCGCAAGACACACCGCGATCACCGGCAGCGCCGTTGATTTCATCGATACGCCAAGGCCGGCGATGATGTTGGTGGCGTGGCCGGTCTGGGAGGCCGCTGCCACCTTGCGCACCGGGCTGTACTCGGTGGCGGTGTAGTACTCGGTGATCATCATCAGCGCCGCGGTGAGGCCAAGGCCGATGAGCGCGCACTCGTAGAGCTTCCACAGGTTGGCGGGCATGATCTCGCGCGTGATGAAGTAGAACCCCACCGCCGAGACCACCCCGGACACGGCAACCCCGCGGTACAGGGCGTTCATGATCTTGCCGCCCTCACGGGCCGAGACGAAGAAAGTGCCGATGATGGAGGAGACGATGGAGACCGCTCCCAGTGCGAGCGGGAAGATCACCGCGGCAAGCGCCGCGTCCGTGCCGTTCTGCGCGAACAGCAGACCGCCCAGCAGCATCGTGGCGACGATGGTGACGGCATAGGTCTCGAACAGGTCCGCGGCCATGCCGGCGCAGTCGCCGACGTTGTCGCCGACGTTATCGGCGATTACCGCCGGGTTGCGCGGGTCATCCTCGGGGATTCCCGCCTCGACCTTGCCGACCAGATCCGCTCCCACGTCGGCGCCCTTGGTGAAGATGCCGCCGCCGAGCCGCGCGAATATCGAGATCAGGGAGCCGCCGAAGGCAAGTCCCACCAGCGCGTGCAGGGCAGCCTCGGCGCCGATTCCCGCGAACTGGCGCAGCAGTGTGTAGTAGCCCGCGACGCCGATCATGCCCAGACCCACCACCAGCATTCCGGTGATCGCACCGCCGCGGAAGGCCACGCTGAGCGCCGCGTTCAGGCCGGTGGTGGCGGCCTGCGCGGTGCGCACGTTGGCGCGCACCGAGATGTTCATGCCGATGTAGCCGGTGAGGCCCGACAGCACGGCTCCGACCAGAAAGCCGCCGGCCGTGGGCCAGCCGATGGGCGAGAAGCCGATGAGGGCGAACAACACGATGCCGACGATGAGGATGGTCCCGTACTGGCGGTTGAGATAGGCCTTGGCACCGGCCTGTATCGCCGCGGCGATTTCCTGCATGCGCGCGTTGCCTGCCGGCAGGCGCAGGATCGCCATCATCGAGAACACCCCGTAAAGGACGGCGAGCACGCCGGCCGCGATAGCGGCCCACAGCCACGTGGTGGCATTCATCAGGAAATCTCCCCAAAAAAAGGCCGCGCACTATACCACGCCATGCCCCTTTTTCCGCCCTGAGGCGAGCCTGCGGGCGTGTCGCTATGGCGTCGCTATGGCAGCGCAGCAGGCACGCTTCATAGCTTGAATTGCGCCTTGAGCTTGCGCCGCACGGGCACTCCCTTGATGTGGACGTAATCAGGCAGGCCGTTGCGGTAGGGAGGATAGGCCTCCCCGGCGATGAGGGGCTCAAGGTAGCGCCGGCACGCCGCGGTGATGCCGAAGCCGTCGCCGCGGATGTATCCGGCGGGGAGCTTCTTTTCCTTGTTGGCGACCTCGGCCAGCGGCACCTGTCCGATCGTCCAGCGGTAGGGGCGGTGCGCCCTGCGCACGATGGTCGGCATGACCGCGTTCGCCCCGCTGACCGCCAGCTGCACCGCTGCCTTGCCCACCGCGTAGGCCTGTTCCACGTCGACGCGCGAGGCGATGTGGCGTGCGGAGCGCTGCAGATAGTCGGCCACCGCCCAGTGATACTTGTAGCCGTGCGCCTCGCGGACCATGTTGGCCACTACCGGCGCCACGCCTCCGAGCTGCGTGTGCCCGAAAGCATCGCGCGTGCCCGCGTCGGCCAGGAACTTGCCGTCGGCGGTGGCGGCGCCCTCGGAGGCGACGATGACGCAGTAGCCGTATCCTTCGACACAGGTGCGCACGCGCTCGAGAAACCTGTGCTTCTCGAAGGGCACTTCCGGAAAGAGGATGACGTGCGGAGGCTGCGCCGGGCCGCGACCGGCAAGCCCGCCGGCGGCCGCAATCCAGCCGGCATGGCGCCCCATGACCTCCAGCACGAACACCTTGGTCGAAGTGCGGGCCATCGAGGCGACATCGAGCGCCGCTTCGCGCGTGGACACCGCGACGTACTTGGCCACCGAGCCGAAGCCCGGACAGCAATCGGTGTGCGGCAGATCGTTGTCCACCGTCTTTGGCACGCCCACGCAGGTGATGGGAAAGCCGAGCGCCGCGCCAATCTGCGACACCTTGAGCGCGGTGTCCATGGAATCATTGCCGCCGTTGTAGAAGAAATAGCCGATGTCATGCGCCCGGAACACCTCGATCAGCCGCTCGTACTCGGCGCGGTTCTGGTCGATGCCCTTCAGCTTGAAGCGCGCCGAGCCGAACGCGCCCGCCGGGGTGTGCTTCAGGGCGCGGATGGTCGCGGCGCTTTCGCGGCCCACATCGATCAGATCCTCGGTGAGTGCCCCGATGATGCCGTCGCGCCCGGCGTAGACCCGTCCGATGTGCCTGGAGCGCAGCGCCGTCTCGATCACCCCGCAGGCCGAGGCGTTGATCACGGCCGAGACACCGCCCGACTGGGCGTAGAAGGCGTTCTTGGGGGATGCTTTTTTCATACGGAAAGAATAACGCACCGCCCGCAGCGGGCGCGACCCGCGCGCCGCTCACTGGACTTGGACCGGGACGGCCGGTAACGTGCCGGGCCCATGCGCATCGTCTTGTTGGGAGCGCCCGGCGCGGGCAAGGGCACTCAGTCTCAGCGTCTGGTGGAGCGCGCCGGTATCCCGCAAATCTCGACCGGCGACCTGTTGCGCGCCGCGGTCGCGCGCGGCACCGAACTTGGGCGCCAGGCCAAGGAGGCCATGGCCGCGGGGCGCCTGGTTGATGATGCGCTGGTGCTGGGCATGATCCGCGAACGCCTCGGCGAGAAGGACGCCCGCAAGGGCTTCATCCTCGATGGCTTTCCGCGCAATCTCGCCCAGGCGCACGCGCTCGAGCGGCTGCTCGCGGACCTCAGGCAACCGCTCGATGCCGTGGTGCAGCTGGAAGTGGATTACGGCGAGCTGGTACGACGCATCTCCGGACGACGAACCTGTGCCGACTGCGGGCGGGTATTCAACCTTTTGACCTCGCCGCCGCCCGCCACGGGCGAGGCGTGTCCCAAGACCAACGCCCCGCACCGTCTGGTGCAGCGCCCCGACGACAACGAGGCGACGGTTGCGGAGCGGCTGCGTGTCTATGACGAGAAGACGCGGCCGCTGATCGATTTCTACCGCGCGCGCGGCCTGTTGCGCGTGATCAACGCGGAAGGGGACGTGGACGCGGTGACGCGCCGTCTCGCGCAGGCACTCGGCTCGCCCGCGCTGGCCAAGCGGCCGGCGGCGCGGGCCGGCGCGCGCAAGAGCGCCAGCCGCCCCGTCAAGCGCAAGATGAAGAGCAAGAAAGCTGCCGTGCGTCGCAGAACCCGCACTTCGGCTGCGCAGTCAGTGCGCAACAGGCGGGCCAAGACCCCGCGCGCCGGTGCGGGCAGCCGACCGCGCGGGCGCCCGGGCAAGCGCCGCTGACGGGAAGTTCACAGCGCGGCGAGCAATCTCTCGCCGAGTATCGCGCGTCGCCAGCCACTCAATAGCGCGCCATCGCGCCGCCCTTCCGCGAGTCGCTCGAGGTCACGCCGCGTGGCGAGCACTTCGGGCACCAGTTTGAGCTCCTGCGCCACCGACTGGCTGATGTCACCGAGCTTTCTCACCAGCGCAGCTTTTACCGGATCCGGCCGCGAGCGGGCCGGCACCGCCGGCGGGGGATCCGGCACCTGCGCATCGCGCACGCAGGCGAGCAGTTCTTCGCCGCGCCGCTTGACAAGGCCTGCGGGCATATCCGGGATGGCCGCCAGTGCCTCGGGCGTGCGCGGCACCTGCATCACCAGCTCGCGCAGCACCGTGTCCTCGAGAATCCAGCCGCGCGGCCGGTTGTGCTCGACGGCGGAACGCTCGCGCCAGGCGGCAAGCGCGCGCCCCAGCCGCTCGCGTGCCGGGTCCAGGTCGCGCAGCCACTTGAGGCGCAGCCACGCATCGTCAGGTTCGATCGTCAGCACGCCAGGGTCATCCAGAGCGGTCAGTTCTTCGTCGAGCCACTCGAGCCGTCCGAGTCGGCGCAGCTCCTCCTCGAGCTTCTCTGCCAGGGGCAGCAGGTAGCGCACGTCATCGAGCGCGTATTCGATCTGCTCGGGCGAGAGCGGGCGGCGCGACCAGTCGGTGCGGGTATGGGACTTGGCAAGCTCCTTGCCCAGCAAGCGCTGCACGGCCTGCGCATAACCGATCTGCGCGGGCAGCCCGGCAAGAGCGGCCGCAATCTGGGTGTCGAACACCGGCCGCGTCATCCCGGCGGCCGGCAACAGCACCTCCAGATCCTGGCGTGAGGCGTGCATGACCTTGAGCACCGCGGGGGCGGCCAGCACGCCTGCGAGCGGGGCAAGATCGGTGAGCGCGAGTGGATCGACGCAGACCGCTTCGTTCGGGGCCGCGATCTGCAGCAGGCACAGCTGCGCACGGTAGGTGCGCTCGCGCAGGAATTCGGTGTCCAGGCCGATGCGCGGCTGCGTGCTGAGACGCTCGGCGAGTCCGGCAAGCTCGGCGGCTGTGGTGAGTATTGGCTGCAAACGTGAACTGCGGATGATCTGTACAATCGACTTTGCCCATTATGCGAGGCCCGCGGCGGTATCGAAAGACATGAGGGAACTCATCGGCCTCTTTACCCAGATCGCGCTGCTGCGGCGGGGACCTCAGGACCTGCCCGCCTCCGTGCTGCTGCTGGTACTGACCATCCTCGGCTACCTGTGCGTGAATCTTCTGGTAAACGTCGCACTGCCGCCGGTGAAGGAGCTGCCGCCGCTCACCAGCTGGCTCGCTCAGCTTCTGGTCGGCACGCTGTTCACGCTCGCCTGGTATGTCGTGTTGCTCAGGCTGGTCAGGCGGCCCGAGCGAACCGTGCAGACCGCCACGGCCGTGTTCGGGCTGCAGATGGTGCTGTCACCGCTGTCGGTCGGCTTCGAATGGCTGATGCGCCGCTTCGGCGAGGATCAGACCTGGGAGGTGCCGATCACCAGTGCGGGACTGCTGCTGATTGCGTGGCTGATCGCCGCCAACAGCCACATCGTCAAGGCAGCGCTCGATTGGTCGGGCATGGCGAGCGTGGCACTGGTGATCCTCGAGATGCTCGCCGGCTGGCTGCTGCTGCTGGCGGTGTTCTCTCCCGTCAAGGGCTGAAAGCCAGCGCCGTGCACGTCCACATCCTCGGCATCTGCGGCACGTTCATGGGCGGGCTGGCGGCGATCGCGCGCTCGGCCGGCTTCACCGTCACCGGCTCGGACCGTGATGTCTATCCGCCGATGAGCACGCAGCTCGAAGCGCTCGGTGTCATGCTCACCGAGGGCTTCGATGCCGCGCAGCTCGTCCCGCGGCCGGACGTGGTGGTGGTCGGCAACGTCATGACGCGCGGCATGCCGGTGATCGAGGCGCTGCTCGAGAGCGGGCTGCCCTACACCTCAGGGCCCGAGTGGCTGGCGCGCGAAGTGCTCCACACGCGCTGGGTACTCGCGGTCGCCGGCACCCACGGCAAGACCACCACGGCCTCTCTCTTGGCATGGATACTGGAGCACGCAGGTCTTGAGCCCGGCTTTCTCATCGGCGGGGTGCCAGCGAACTTCGGACTGAGCGCGCGCCTGGGCAAGGGATTTTTCGTCATCGAGGCGGACGAGTACGACACCGCCTTCTTCGATAAGCGCGCAAAGTTCGTGCACTACCAACCCCGCACCGCCATCCTCAACAACCTCGAGTACGACCACGCCGACATCTACCCCGACGTGGCGGCCATCCAGCGCCAGTTTCATCACCTGGTTCGCATCGTGCCCGGCAGTGGCCGGATCGTGTGGAACGCTGCCGATGAGCGCCTCAAGGAGACGCTCGCCATGGGCAGCTGGACGCCGCTCGAGGGGTTTGCACGCGAACCCGTGCCCGAGGCGCTATGGAGCGCGCGCCCGCTGAGCGCGGCGGCGGACTTCTCACGCTTCGAGGTGCTCGAGGCAGGCCGCGCGCTCGGCACGGTGGACTGGTCTCTCATCGGCGCCCACAACGTGGAGAACGCGCTGGCGGCGATCGCGGCGGCACGACACGCCGGGGTGCAGGTGCCGCAGGCCATCGAGGCGCTGCATCGCTTCCAGGGCATCGCGCGCCGCATGCAGCTGCGCGGCGAGGTCGCCGGCGTGCGCGTCTACGATGACTTTGCGCACCATCCGACTGCTATCGCCACTACGCTGGATGGCTTGCGCCGCCGGGCGGGCAATGCGCGGATTGTGGCGGTGCTCGAGCCGCGCTCGCACACCATGCGCATGGGAGTGCACCAGCACACGCTCGCTCCCGCGCTCGCCGCGGCGGACGAGGTGTGGTTGTACACGCCGCCGGATCTTGGCTGGGATCCGGGCGCAGTGCTCGGCGCTCTCGGGGCCCGCGGGCACGCCAGCACGGACATCGCAACACTCGCGCGCGAGCTGGCGCGCGCGGCGCGTCCGGGCGATCAGCTGCTGATCATGAGCAACGGCGGTTTCGGTGGCCTGCACGGCAAGGTCCTGGCCGAGCTTAAAGGCATGGCGCCGCGCAAATGAGCGCGGCGAGCCTGCCACTGTTCCCGCTCGGCACGGTGCTGTTTCCGGGTGGTCCGCTGGCGCTGCGCATCTTCGAGCCGCGCTACCTCGACATGATACGGCGCTGTCTCAGGGAGCCGGCCCCCTTCGGGGTCGTCCTGATCCTCACGGGCGCTGAAGTCGGCGCGGTGACCAGCATCGCCGAGCTCGGTACCACCGCGCGGGTGGTGGATTTCGACACTCTGCCGGATGGGCTGCTCGGCATTTCCTGCGTGGGCGAGCGGCGCTTCCGGGTGCTGCGGCGCTGGCAGCAGGCCGACGGACTCAACCTCGCCGAGATCGATTACCTGCCGGATGAGGCACCCTGCGCGCTGCCGCTGCAGTTCGCGCCCCTGGCTGATCTGCTGCGCGAGGTGTTGCCAAAGCTCGGCGGAGCCTACGCGTACGTCGAGGCGCACTACCAGGAGGCCGGCTGGGTCGCCAACCGCCTCGCGGAGGTTCTACCGCTCAGCCCCGCGCAGCAGCTGCAGCTGCTCGAACTGGCCGAACCGCTGGCGCGCCTCAAGCTTGCCGCGGACTGGTCAGCCGGGCAGCCCACGGCTGCGGATGTATAGGCCCAGGTACTTGCGCCGCACGTAGTTGGATTCGATCAGCGCGAACACCAGTCCCCGCCAGCCGTCGAGAAATCCGAGGCGCAGCAGGTAGCCGCGCATGAAGCGCCACTGCGGATTGATCAGAACCTTCGCAAGTCCGCACCTCTTGCCGGCATCGTACAACGCCTGCGCCATCAGATCCGCGTAGCGCTGCATGCGGTTCTGGTGGTCACTCAGACTGCGGTAGGGGTAATGCTCCAGAGGGCCCCGCAACTTGCCGATGCGCCCGGTGACGCGCGTGTTCTCGTGGATCTCGTAGCCGCTCCAGCCGCCCAAGCGCCGATCGAACAGCCGAACCAGGCGATCAGGATAGGCGTTGCCGTGGCGCAGGAAGCGGCCGAAGTACTGGGTGATGCGCGGCAGCGACCAGCCGGCGGCGCTCGCAAAGCCACCGGCCCGCACCGCCGTCACCTCGGCAGCAAGCTGTGCGCTCACCCGCTCGTCGGCATCCAGGCACAGCACCCAGTCGTGGCGCGCCGTCTGCACCGCGAACTGCTTCTGGGAGCGATAACCTGGCCAGTCGCGCTCGATGACCCGCGCGCCGAGAGCGGCGGCGAGTTCGCGCGTTGCATCGGTGGAGTGCGAGTCGACGACGATGATCTCATCGCAGAAGCCGACCGAGCGCACGCACTCTTCGATGCGGTCGGCTTCGTTGAACGTGATAATGCAGGCCGATAGGCCGCCGCCACTCGTCACGCGTACCCTCACGGTCGGCGCAGGCAACAAAGCCCGTAGAATACTTCAATAATGAGTACGGTCCTGTTCTACGACCCGGTCTGCCCGCAGGCCTATGACACCCGCACGTTGCATCAGCAGGCGATGGGTGGCACCGAGGCGACACTGGTGCGTGTCGCCGATGCCCTCGACGCCTGGGTCGTGCAACGCAACCGCACCGAGGACTGGCAGCGCTACCGCCGCCCGCAGCGCCTGGCCGGCATCACAAGCGTCATCGTCAACCGGGATTCGCGTGCACTGCCGCTGGTGCGCGAGCGCTATCCGCAGGCGAAGGTGTACCTGTGGCTGCACGACCGGATTCGTCCCGGCGGACGGCGCGCGCGCTGGCTCACGGCCAGCGCCGCACTGCTGCGCCAGATGCAGGTGACCGCGATCTGCGTGTCGGATTCCCAGCGCGCCGGAGTCGAGGCCACGTTGCGCGACAGCGATGCTGCCGAGCAGGTGCGCTGCCTTACGATCTACAACCCCATCGATGATGCCCTCTCGCCGGACGGCACAGCGGTGGATGGGCGCAAGCTGGTTTTCTTCTCCTCACCCAACAAGGGGCTGGATTTCACCCTCGATGCCTTCAGCGCACTCAAGCGGGCGATGCCGGATATGCGCCTGGTGGTCGGCAACCCGGGCTACCGCCGCAGCAGCCACAGCCGCCGTGCCGGCGTCGAGTTTCTCGGTCCGCTACCGCAGGCGCGCATGCATGCCGAGGTGCGCAGCGCCTTGTGCACGTTCTGCCTGAACTTCGTCATTCCGGAAACGTTTGGCCTCACCTTTGCCGAATCGCACGCGCTCGGCACGCCGGTACTCGCGCACGACTGCGGTGCGGCGCTGGAGGTGCTGGGCGACCCCGGCCAGGTGCTGCCGGTTCCGCCGGCCTGCCGCCTTTACGAGGCCGTGGCGGGCACACTGCCGGCCTGCTGGCGGCGTGCCCCGGCGCGGCTCGCCGCGGCCGCAGGACTGTTCGATCCCTATATCGAGCGCATCCGCGCCTGGCGCGCAGGCGCGCGGCCGCCTGCCGCGCCAGATCCGCGCTTCCGGCTGAGCGCGGTCACGGCGCAGTGGCGCTCGCTGCTGGCCTAGCTGAGCCTGCGGGCAGCGCGGCAGCGGCCGGCAGCGAGCGCCAGGCCGCGAACACTTCCTCGAGCGGCACTTGATCGAGTCGGTTTGAGCGCGGCGGGCCGCCCACCCCGATCACCGCGGATCCGCCGGGGCTGCGCGGCAGCCACTCGGCCTGCGAATGCGCGCCGAACATCACCACCAGCGGCACTGACAGTGCTGCGGCGGCATGGGCGGGCCCGGTGTCAACCGAGATCATGCTGTGTGCCCGCGCACACAGCGCGAGCAGGCGTGGCAAGGGCAGCTCGGCAGCCGCTACCGCCGGCAATTGCGCGGCCGAGACGATCCAGGAGAGCAGCAGAGACTCTCGCGGCGCTCCGCACAGCACGATCACCGCTTGCGGCAGGCTCGCGTGAAGCTCGTGCAGCAACGCCGCCCATCGCTCGATGGGCCACGCCTTGTCATCTGCAGCCGAGAGGCGCAGCTTTCGGCCGCGCATGGTGCGGCGGTTGCCCGGCTGCACCAGCACCAGGGGCTTGTCGCCGAAGCCCTGCGCCTCGATCCACGCGCTGCACTCAGTGCGGGCCGCGGCGGACACTTCCAGGCGCGGTGCGCACAACGGCGGCGGCGACGGCCAGGGATAGCCGGCAGCGTCGAACACCGCGGGCGTGAGTCTGCCGAAGCTGACCAGACGGTCCACCCAGTGAGCCTGCGCGAGGCTGTTGCCGTTGCGGGTGATGAAGAGGCAGCGCGCAGGCTCGATGCCGCTGAATTTCAGCAGTCGCTCGATGCGCGCCAGTTTTTTCGGGTCGCATTCGCACACGTAGACCGGGCCGGCGCGGCTTTTGCGCAGGGCCGCGAGCGTGCGCCACCAGGCGCGATCGAACAGGAACGCGGTATAGCGGTGCAGGCACGAGATACGCGCCACGTCGCGGTGCGTAGCGTAAATCTGCTGCGGCCAGGGGCCGGCGCCGATCAGGTAACACGGGCTGCCGTAGCGGCGATGCAGAATATCCAGCAGCGCCGACAGCAGGATCATGTCGCCGACCCGGCCGAACCAGATCACAATCGGCTGCACGGGCGGCGCTGACATGACTCCCCACGGTTGGCGATCCACATAAGCTATGCGGGGCAGGCTGCTTTAGGCAAGCGAGACGCACGATCCATGCGGGCACTGTGCTGGTTCCTCGGTTTGATGGTCGCCGCAGCGGCGGCGATCGCGCTGCTTACCTATCCGGCCTGGCTGCTGCTGCACCCGCATTTTGATTTCCCGTTCCATCGCATCGGCGAGCGTATCGGCATGCTCGCGCTGTTGGTGGGCCTGATCGCGCTGGCGCGCCGCCTCAAGGTCGCCGATCGCACAAACCTGGGTTACGGCCTGCCGCGCCGCGCATTCCTGCGCGAGATGTCGCTGGGCCTGCTGCTTGGGGTGACCAGCATGCTCGCGGTGGTCGGCATCATGACGGCGCTTTCGCTGCTCGACTGGAGCGGCGCCTCCGAGATCGGCGCTGCAGCCCTCGCGCGGCTCATTCTGCTGCGCGCCGTGAGCGGACTTGCGGTGGCGTTCATCGAGGAAACCTTTCTGCGCGGTGCGATGCACAGTGCGATCGAACGCGAATCGGGGACCCGCGCGGCCGTGCTCGGGGTCGCGCTGCTCTACGCCGCGACCCATTTCTTTGCGAGCTACCACATCGCGCCCGCCGCGGTAACCGCGCACAGCGGCGTGGATCTGCTGGCCGGCACGCTGCATCTGTTCGCCCGGCCGCTCGGCATCGCCGATGCCTTTCTGGCCCTGTTTGCGGTGGGCGTCGTGCTGGGTCTGGTGCGTGCTGCGAGCGGCAACATTGCGGCCTGCATCGGCCTGCACGCCGGCTGGGTGTGGGTCATGCTGACGGTGCACGAGCTGGCACGGCCGCGTCCCGCGGCACCTCTTGGCTTTCTGCTGAGCCACTTCGATGGCTTCGTGGGCTGGCTGGTGCTGGCGTGGACGGCGCTGCTCGCCGTGCCGCTGTGGCGATTTTACGCAGCACGCAGCGCGCGCGCTGCGTGAGGATTCAGTTCAGCTGCGTCGGCGCAAAGCCATCCTTGCGCAACAGATCGAGCAGGCCGCCGTCACCCACCAGGTGCAGCGAGCCGACGATGACCATGCAGTTGTCATCGCCCTTGAGGAGCTGCTCGATCTGCGGCAGCCAGCGCTGATTGCGCTCGGTCACCAGCGGCCGATACAGGGCCGGGAAGGAGCTGTACTCGCTCGACAGGAGCGTGGCGAGCTTCGCAGCATTGCCGCTGCGCCAGGCGGCAAGGATCTCGCGCATCTCCTCCTGCGAGTCCTTGAGCTCATCCATGGTCTGGTCGAGCATGCGCACCTGGTCCTCGCGGGACAGTGCTTCCAGACCGCCGAGTTCTTCGCTCAGGGTTTCCAGGCCGGCGGTCGGCTTGCCATCGTTCTCGGCGCGGCGCACCAGCTGCTCCTCGACGCCCTGCTGCGGGTCGAAGCCCTGGTGCAGGTATTCCAGATCCGTAAGTTCGAGTCCGACCACCCACGGCGCCTGGGTGTCGAGGATCTCGGTCGATACCCCGAGGTCGGCCGCCACCGAGCTCACGCGTGTGTAGCGCTGCTCGCCGAGGATGCTGCGCAGGCTGGTGCCCCGCGGCAGTGCGCCGTGCTCCATCATCCAGCTGGCCACGGCGAGCGGATCGATCTTGCCGAGGTCCATCTCCATCACCAGCCGCTTGGAGTCGGCATAGGCGTGCGCGAACCCCGGCGGAAGGGTCGAGTCATTTGCGGGCAGCAGATGCACCGAGCCGGCAAGGTAGAGCGTGCTGTGTGGGCCGCGGATCGCCCATACCGGGCTCGCGGCCCCGGCGGTCAGGAAGGGTGCGCTCAGGCTGCCGAGCAGGCAGAGCGCGAGGAGCCACCGCACTGTTGTTCGACCCACATGACCTCCGTCAGCAGCGAGCCGTCGGCGCGCAGTTCGAGCGTGCGGTAAGCCGGCGGGCGGCGGTCCACGGCGAAATCTTCGGCGTGCGGCAGGAACTGCGCGCAGGTCGAGGGCGTCGCAAGCATCCGTACGCCCTTGCGCAGAGAGTCGTAGGCCTGGTGGACATGACCCCACACTATCGCACGGACGTTGCGATGTGCGTCGATCGTGTGCAGGAATTCGGAGGCGTTCTTCAGCCCCACGTGATCGAGCCAGCGGCTGCCCATCGGCACGGGATGATGGTGCAGGCATACCATGCAATGGCGCGTGCCGGCACTGGCGAGCGCCTGATCCAGCATGGCAAGTCGGTCTGCGCTGAGTGCACCGTGGGCAGCCCCGGGGATGCAGCTGTCGAGCAGCACGATGCGCCAGCGCCCCATGTCCACGAACCCGCCGAGCACGAAGGGCTTTGCGGCCAGCTCGCGGCGCATGGCCTGCGGCTCGTCGTGATTGCCGGGCAGGCACAGCACCGGCATGCCGAGCGCGCCAAACACGCGCCGGAAATGCGGGTAACCGGCCGGATCGTCCTGTACCAGATCGCCCGTCACCAGCACGGCATCCGGCGGCCAGTCGCGCGCCTTGGCGTGCGCCAGCGCGGCGTTGAGCGCGGGCAGCGTGGCAACTCCACGCAGCGATTCGTTCTCATCGCCGTAGAGATGCGGGTCGGTGAACTGAGTGAGGCGGACCACGCTCATGTCGAGAAGCGTATCAGAGCTTTTCGGCGTGCTGCAGTGAACCACGTCCGCCATGGGGCGCGCCACGGTGATGAGCACATGACGCATTTTGCGTTTTCGCGGGCAATAATGTGAAACAGGCCACCGCTGCCGGCGGCCTTATGTCCGCCTCGCGGTTCCGTAGCTCAAGCGTGGCTCAGCGATTTTCCGGCAGCGCGGCCGCCTGAGGCCGCTCGTATCCGGCGGATTTGTGCGCGTAGCTCAGCCGTGTCGTTGTCGGGCGACGCTGCGGCTGTTCGTGGGCAGATCCCTTGCAGCGGCGGTTATTCTTGCCGGCGCCGCGCCTCTTGTCCTCAGACCGGCAATGCGCGGCGCCGGTCGCGGCTCATTCAGCGGCCGTTTATGCTCGTCGATGGCTGGCAGAGAACCGGGGGATTGCGGGCTCATTTGTGACACAGACGATCCGCCACTTCGCTGCCCGCTCCAGCGACCGGCGGCGGTCCTTGGCGATCGGCAGGTCCGGGCCAAGGATCTGCCTCGACATCCGTGACGCCGCTCACTGTCCGAAGGCCGATGAAATCCTTATCAATCTGGGTAGTCACCGCGCCGCTCAGGCTGCCGTCACTGGCAGCCGCAAGTAGCGGATCCGGGAGCCCTCCTTAACGAATCCGCGTGCGCACTGCAACCTCAGCTGCGCACAAAAATATGCTGCGGACCTTCAGCGGAATTCTCGCGGTTCGTTTAACGTAGCGGCCCGGGAGCACCCCATTCTTTGGGGCGGCCGCCGGCGCTGAGGCAAACGCATCCATGAGCAATAACAAGATCACCAGTGAACCGCTTGGCGCACTTCGCGTCCTCCCCGACTTCCTGCCGGCTGCCGCGGCTCCCAGGGAGGAGGAGGTCAGGATCACGGTGCTCCTCAGTCGCACGAGCCTCGAGTTCTTCAAGGCCGAGGCGCGCAGACACAACACGCAGCACCAGCGCCTGATTCGCAAACTTCTCGACCGCTATGCGGAAAAGCACTCTCGCAAATAGCCGATGCGGCCGGGATAGGATCAGGAAGCTCTTTACTCGAGGGCGATTACGGACTTCACACCCTTGGTGAGGGTCGAGTTCATGCTTGAGCGCGGCAAGCCGCCCGCGCACTTTCATGACGTAACCGCGCTGTCCGGCGATTCCCGAGCAGCCTTTTGCACCCGACGTTACGCGCGCCCGGGGCGCCGCCACCCGCAGCGCCCGCACCGAGCGGGCAGGTCCTTGGCGCACGCTCGAGCGAGGCCTGGCGCCGCGGTGGCTGCGCATGGCTCCCCCGCAGGCCGCCGCAAAGGCGCGGGCGGGGCGAGGGATTTGAGAGGCTGACGGGGCACTGCTCGCCTATGGGGAAGGGCCCACCGATTCTTGAAAGCTTAGCGCGACCGTCCCGAGGCAGGCAGGTTCTGGCCCTGGCTGAAACAGCCCTGCCAATGATCAGTGACCGGGACTTGAGCGGGAATTTGGGCCATGTTCCCGCATTTGAGCATCGGGCGCGAGTGGTGGAGAATGCGCGCCCCCGCAGCGCGCGCGGCCACACTGGAAGCGCGGCACTGGGCCACCCTTTAAAGGGCCGCAATGACTACACGCCGAGAACTTGCCAACGCCATCCGCGCACTGTCCATGGACGCCGTGCAGCGCGCGAACTCCGGCCACCCCGGCATGCCCATGGGGATGGCCGATATTGCCCAGGTACTGTGGGCGGACTTCATGCGCTACAACCCCGCCGACCCGCGGTGGCTCGACCGTGATCGCTTCGTGCTGTCCAACGGCCATGGGTCGATGCTCCTGTACTCGGTGCTGTACCTGACCGGTTATCCGCTCACGATCTCCGATATCCAGAGTTTCCGGCAGCTCGGCAGCAAGACCCCGGGCCACCCCGAGCACGACCCGGCGCTTGGGATCGAAACCACCACCGGACCGCTGGGGCAGGGGCTCGCCAACGCGGTCGGTATGGCGCTGGCCGAAAAGCTGCTAGCCGGCGAGTTCAACCGCGAAGGTTTCGACATCGTCAATCACTATACCTACGCGTTCTGCGGCGACGGCTGCCTGATGGAGGGCATCTCCCACGAGGCATGCTCGTTCGCCGGCACGCTGGGTCTGGGCAAGCTCATCGTGTTCTACGATGACAACGGCATCTCGATCGACGGCAAGGTGGTGGGTTGGTTTACCGACGACACCCCGGCGCGCTTTGCGAGCTACGGCTGGCACGTGGTGCCCAAGGTCGATGGGCTCGATGGGCAGGCGGTGCACAATGCGATCACGGCGGCGCGCGCGCAGACCGAGCGGCCCTCGCTGATCTGCTGCAAGACCATCATCGGCTACGGCGCACCCGACAAGCAGGGCACCAAGGAGGCGCATGGCGAGGCGCTCGGCGCGGATGAGGTGGCCAAGGCGCGCCAGACGCTCGGCTGGCCGTACCCCCCGTTCGTGGTGCCGGATGAGATCCGCGCGGGGTGGGATCACCGCCGCCAGGGCGCCGCGCTCCAGGGCGCCTGGAATGAGTTGTTCGCGCGCTACGCCAAGGCATTCCCCGATCTGGCGCGCGAGTTCGAGCGGCGTATGCGCGGTGAGCTGGCGGCGGGTTGGCCGGACCTTGCGGCGAAAACGCTCCAGGAGCTGTCCAAGCAGAGCGCGCCGCAGGCGACGCGCCAGTCATCACAGGCGGCGCTCAATGTCCTCGGCGCGGGCTTGCCCGAGATCTTCGGCGGTTCGGCCGACCTGACCGGGTCGAACAATACCCAGTTCAAGAGCGCCGTCACCATCACGCCGAGCAAGGAAGCGGGCGACTATCTGCATTACGGTGTGCGCGAGTTCGGCATGACCGCGATCATGAACGGCATCACGGTGCACGGCGGCTACATTCCCTACGGCGGCACCTTCCTGGTGTTCTCCGACTACGCGAGAAATGCCGTGCGCCTGGCGTGCCTGATGCAGGTGCGCGTGATCCTGGTGTACACGCACGACTCCATCGGTTTGGGCGAGGACGGCCCGACCCACCAGCCGATCGAGCATCTGAGCAGCCTGCGCGCCATGCCGCACATGAATCTGTGGCGACCCTGCGATGCGGTGGAGACCGCCATCGCCTGGACGCTCGCGATCGAACGCCACGGGCCCACCGCACTGGTGCTGACCCGCCAGCCCCTGCCACAGCAGCCGCGCACGCCGCAGCAGGTGGCCGACATCAGCCGTGGCGGGTATGTGCTGATCGACGTCCCCGGCACTGCGGAAGCGCTGGTGATCGCCACCGGCTCGGAAATCGCCATCGCGGCGCAGGCGGTGAATGCCGCCAATGCGGCCGGACGGCGCGTACGCCTCATCTCCATGCCTTCGACCGAGTCGTTCGAGGCCCAGGACGCGGCCTACCGCGAGGCGGTTCTGCCGCGCGCCGTGACGCGCCGCCTGGCGGTCGAGGCCGGCGCAAGACAGAGTTGGTGGCGTTATGTCGGCTCGGCTGGGCGCGTGCTCGGCATCGATCGCTTCGGTGCATCGGGCAAGATCACCGATGTGTTCCCTTACTTTGGTTTCACGGCCGATAATGTCGGGCTACAGATACGAGAACTGCTGGAGGAATGAGCGCATGACGATCAGGGTGGGCATCAACGGTTACGGGCGCATCGGACGAAACGTGCTGCGCGCCCTCTACGAAGGCAAACGCACGGCAGAGGTGAAGATCGTCGCGATCAACGACCTGTGCGACCCGAAGGCCAACGCGCACCTCACGCGCTACGACACGGCGCACGGCAAGTTCCACGGCGAGGTGAAGGTCGACGGCGACTGCATGGTCGTGCACGACGATCGCATCCGGGTTTTTGCTGAGCGGGACCCCGCCAAGCTGCCGTGGGGCGAGGTCGGAGTCGAGTACGTGCTCGAGTGCACCGGGCTTTTCACCAGCAAGGCGAAAGCCGGCGCACACCTCAAGGGCGGCGCCAAGAAGGTGGTGATCTCGGCCCCCGGTGGCGAGGATGTGGATGCCACCATCGTCTATGGGGTCAACGACCAGGTCCTGAAGAGCAGTTTCACGGTGATCTCCAACGCCTCCTGCACGACCAATTGTCTGGCACCGCTCGCCCGGGTGCTGCACGACAAGCTGGGCATCGTGGCGGGGCTGATGACGACCATCCATTCCTACACCAACGATCAGGTGCTCACGGACGTCTTTCACTCCGACCTGCGGCGCGCGCGCTCCGCGACGATGTCGCAGATTCCGACCAAGACCGGAGCTGCCGCCGCGGTGGGACTCGTGATGCCCGAGCTCAAGGGCAAGCTTGACGGTTTTGCGGTGCGCGTACCGACCCTCAACGTGTCACTGGTCGATCTGACCTTCACCGCCAAGCGCGCAACCTCGGTCGAGGAGGTCAACAAGACCCTGCACGAGGCGTCCAGCGGCCGGCTCAAGGGGATACTGGCCTACAACGAGGCGCCGCTGGTGTCGATCGATTTCAACCACGACGCACACTCCTCGATATTCGACGCCACCCTCACCAAGGTGATCGACGGCACGCTGGTGAAGGTGTGCGCCTGGTACGACAACGAGTGGGGATTCTCCAACCGCATGATCGACACGACGGTGGCGTGGTCCAAGGCGTCATGAGGGTATTGCACATGACCGACACGGACCTGCGAAACAGGCGGGTCCTCATCAGGGAAGACCTGAACGTGCCGGTGCAAAACGGTGTAGTCACCAGCGATGCCCGCATCCGCGCCGCGTTGGCTACCATCCGCTATGCAGTCGATCAGCACGCCAGGGTGTTCGTCATGTCGCATCTCGGGCGGCCCAAGGAAGGCGCGGACGATCCGGCGCTCAGCCTGGCGCCGGTCGCGGCCAGGCTGTCGGAGCTGCTCGGAAAGCCCGTGGCGCTGCGCAAGGACTGGATAAACGGTGTCGACTGTGCCCCGGGCAGCGCGGTACTTTGTGAGAACGTGCGGTTTATCAAGGGCGAGAAGCAGGACGACGAGCAGCTCGCGCGGCGCATGGCCGCGTTGTGCGATGTTTTCGTGATGGACGCCTTCGGCACGGCGCACCGGGCCGAGGCCAGCACGCACGGCGTGGCGCGTTATGCGCCGGTCGCCTGCGCCGGCCCGCTCCTGGTGGGCGAGCTTGACGCGCTGGAGCGCGCCCTCAAGGAGCCGGCGCGCCCGCTGGTAGCGATCGTGGGCGGCTCCAAGGTTTCCACCAAGCTCATGGTGCTCGAATCGCTGCTTGAGAAGGTCGACCAGCTGATCGTGGGCGGGGGCATCGCCAACACCTTTCTCGCCGCCACCGGCATCGCCGTCGGCAAGTCGCTGTGCGAGACGGAGATGCTCGACGTCGCGCGGCGTCTCATGGACAAGGCGCGTGCTCGCGGCACCGAGATTCCGCTGCCGACCGATGTGGTGGTCGCCAAGGAGTTTGCGGCCACGGCCCACGCCGACGTGCGTCCCGTGAACGAGGTGCGCCGCGATGAGATGATTCTCGACATCGGGCCGGACACCGCCGATCGCTGCAGCGCGCTGCTGCAGGGGGCCGGCACCACCATCTGGAACGGCCCGGTGGGGGTGTTCGAATTCGAGCAGTTCGGTGAGGGCACGCGCGCGATCGCTCAGGCGATCGCGCGCGGCAAGGCGTTCTCACTCGCCGGCGGCGGCGACACGCTCGCCGCCATCGAGAAGTACGGAGTCGAGGACGGCATTTCCTATATCTCAACCGGTGGCGGGGCGTTCCTGGAGTTCGTGGAAGGCAAGACGCTGCCCGCCGTCGCCATGCTCGAGGAGCGCGCGCGTGGCTGAGCGTCCAGAACCGGCGCCGCTACGGCGCGCCAAGATCGTCGCCACGCTGGGGCCGGCGACCGATGACCTCGAGGTGCTGACGCAGATGATGCGCGCAGGACTTGACGTCGTGCGCCTCAACGCCTCGCATGGCACGGTCGAGGACCGCAGGCGCCGCCTCGCGCTGGTGCGTGCGGCCGCGCAGCGCGCCGACAAGTGCATCGGTGTGCTGCTGGATCTTGGCGGACCGAAGATCCGCATCGAGGGCTTTCGCGAAGGGCGCGTGCAGCTTGCCGACGGCGCGCCCTTCACGCTCGACACGGCTCTCGATCCGAAGGCGGGGAACGCCCAGACGGTGGGGATCGCCTACAAGGATCTGCCCAAGGATGTGGCCGCCGGGGATGCGTTGTTGCTGGCGGACGGCCAGATCGTGCTCGACGTGCTGCGTGTGACGGCCACCACCGTCGAAACGCGTGTGCGCGTCGGCGGGGAGCTCTCCGATCGCAAGGGACTCAATCGCCAGGGCGGCGGAATCTCCGCCCCCGCGCTCTCGGAGCGCGACTACGAGGACATCCGCTTCGCCGCCCAAGAAGGCATCGACTACGTTTCGGTGTCGTTCGCGCGCGATGCGGCCGACATCACCGAGGCGCGCAAACTGCTGCGCGCCGCCGGCGGCACCGGCGGGATCGTCGCCAAGATCGAGCGGCACGAGGCGGTCGAGAACCTCGCCGGCATCATCGAGGCCTCGGACGTGATCATGGTCGCCCGCGGCGATCTTGGCGTGGAGATGGGCTACGCGGAGCTGACCGGCCTGCAGAAGACCATCATTCACCAGACGCGCATCCGCAATAAAGTGGTGATCACGGCGACGCAGATGATGGAGTCGATGATTCAGAACCCGGTGCCCACGCGCGCCGAGGTGAGCGATGTCGCCAATGCGGTGATGGACGGCACCGATGCGGTCATGCTGTCCGCGGAGACGGCCACCGGGCGCTACCCCCTGCGCGCGGTGCAGGCGATGGCGCAGGTCATCGAGGGAGCCGAGAAATACGAGCTCACCCACGCGGTCTCGCCCCAGCGCAGCGGCGAGGGCCAGTTCAAGGGTTCCGAGCAGGCGATCGCCGTGGCCGTGATGTACACGGCCAATCACATGAAGGTACGTGCGATCGTGGCACTCACCGAATCGGGTGCGACGCCGTTGTGGATGTCGCGCATCCGCGCCGATATCCCCGTGTACGCGTTCACGCGCCACGAGGCGACGCGTCGCCGTGTGACACTCTATCGCGGCGTGTATCCGGTCATATTCGACGTTGCCGGCACCGACAGCTCGACCGAGAGCCTGTACCGCGCGCTTTTCACGCGGCTGCTCGAGCTGCAGCTGGTGCAACGGGACGACCTGGTGATCCTGACCAAGGGTGAACTGTCGGGTGTGCAGGGCGGCACCAACTCCATGCAGATCCTGAAGGTCACGCTCGACTAAACGCGCGAGCGGTCACCGCACTCATGCGCATGCTGAAATACCTCGGGGCGGGCGTCGCGGCATTGCTGCTGCTCATCCTGGCGAGCCTCTACCTGACGCTGCGTGCTTCGCTGCCGCAGCTGGACGGGCAGGTCCGCGCGCCGCAGCTGCACGCGAGCGTGCGCATCACCCGCGATGCGCGTGGCGTGCCCACCCTCGAGGCCGCCGATCGGCTGGACCTCGCCTTCGCCACCGGATTCGTGCATGCGCAGGACCGCTACTTCCAGATGGACCTGTCGCGGCGCCTGGCGGCCGGGGAACTTGCGGAGCTGTTCGGCCCTGTGGCGCTCGAGGAGGACCGCAACACCCGGCTTTTCCGTTTCCGCAGCGTGGCGCGGGCGGTGTTGGCGGCGGCGACCCCCGAGCAGCGCGGACTCCTCGATGCCTACGTGCGCGGGGTCAATGCCGGGCTCGACGCTCTTCACTCACGACCATGGGAGTACTGGCTGCTCGGCCAGAAGCCTGCCCCGTGGCTCGCCGAGGACTCGATCCTGATTCCGTTTTCCATGTGGTGGGACCTGCAGGCGAACGGTCTGCACCGGGAGATCGTGCGGCACGAAATCAACGCGCGGCTGGGAGGGGCTGAGTGCGCTGCCGGCTGGAAGTGCGCGCTGCGTTTCCTGTACCCACAGGGCACCAGCTGGGATGCCCCGGAACTCACCGATGCGCCGGCCCTGGCCGGCGCTCCCGTGCCCGATGCCCAGGCGCTTGACGTGCGCGACAGTGAGCCGACGCCGTCCGCTCCCGCAGCCGCCGTGCGCACGCCCGCTTCCGGCAGCAACGGCTGGGCCGTGGCGGGTCGCCTCACGGCGACCGGCGCTGCTCTTGTCGCCAGCGACATGCACCTGGGCCAGCGCGTGCCGCCGGTCTGGTATCACATGCGGCTGAAGCTGGCGCCGCGCGGCGCAAGCCCCGGACTCGATCTGAACGGCGTCACCCTGCCCGGCACGCCGCTGTTCGTCGCCGGATCTAACGGACACATCGCCTGGGGCTTTACCAACAGCTACGGCGACTGGCTCGACGTCACGCCGGTGCCGTGCGAGACGAGCGGCGATGGCGCACTGAAGGGGCTCCGGGGTGAGCTGCCGCTGTCGGTCGTGAGCGAGCAGATCCGCGTTCGCGGCGAGCCGAGCATCGCTCTGGCGGTGAAGTCCGCGCCGATGGGGCTGTTGCTGCGTGTCGACTCGAAGCTGGGCACCTGCTGGTTCGGCTCCTGGCTGGCACAGCTGCCCGAGGCAACCAACCTGAACCTCCTGCAGCTCGAGGGCGCAGGCTCGGTCGAGGAGGCTGTCGCGCTCGCACCCGGCATGGGCATGCCGCACCAGAACCTCGTGGTGGGCGATGCGCAGGGCCACATCGGCTGGACGATCTTTGGCCGCATCCCTGCGGATACCGGCCCGAGCCGCGCCCGCACCGGCGCGCCCTGGACCACCGCCGCTGATCATCCGCGGATCATCGACCCGCCGCTCGGACGGCTGTGGACTGCCAATGCGCGTGTCGCGAGCGATGCGCGCCAGCAGGAGCTCATCGGCGGGGACATCGCATCGCTTGGTTCCGAATACGACCTGGGCGCGCGGGCCGGCCAGATCCGCGATGACCTGCTCGCACTGCCCGGCAACATCACGCCGGCACAGATGCTGCAGATCCAGCTCGATGACCGCGCCGTGTTCCTGGCGCGCTGGCGCACGCTGGTGCTCTCCGTGCTGGATGCCGATGCGCTGCGGGGTCAGCCGCGGCGCGCGCAATTCCGCCAGCTGGTCGATAAGTGGAACGCGCGCGCGAGCGTCGATGCGGTCGGCTACCGCCTGGTGCGCGCCTTCCACGATCGCACGCAGCAGGCGGTGTGGGACATGCTGCTCGCGGCATTGCAGGTGCCCGCCGAGGAGGAGGGCAGCTACCCGCCCGCGCAATTCGAAGGGCCGCTGTGGCAGCTGCTCACCGAGCGCCCGCTGCACCTGCTGGCGAAGCGCTATGCGAGCTGGCCGGATTTCCTGCGCGTCCAGCTCGACGCCACCATCACGGGCCTGCAGGACCGCTGCCCGCAGCTTGAGCGCTGCACCTGGGGGGCGTACAACACGGTGCGCATCCGCCACCCGCTCTCCCGTGCGCTACCCGGGCTCGCCTGGTTGCTCGATATGCCAACCGAAGAGCTGCCCGGTGACCATGACATGCCGCGCGTACAGGACGGCGCCTTCGGCGCCTCCGAGCGCTTCGCCGTCGCCCCCGGGCACGAGGAGCAGGGCTACCTGCACATCCCCGGCGGGCAGAGCGGGCACCCGCTCTCCCCGTACTACCGGGCGGGCTTTCTCGCCTGGGCGCGCGGCGAAGCGCTGCCGTTCCTGCCCGGCCCCCCCGAGCACACTCTCATTCTGACACCGAATTAACCGGCGATCTCGCCTGCATTCAGGCGTTCACGGTTAGACTCATCGCGTATGAGCGAGCAGCGCTTCACCGGCACCGAGCACTATGTCGCCACCGATGAGCTCATGATGGCGGTGAACGCCGCCATCACGCTGGCGCGGCCGCTGCTCATCAAGGGAGAGCCCGGCACCGGCAAGACCCAGCTGGCGCAGGAGATCGCCCGCTCACTCGCGCGACCGCTGTACGAATGGCACATCAAGTCGACCAGCAAGGCGCAGCAGGGCCTGTACGAGTACGACGCGGTCTCGCGGCTGCGCGACTCGCAGCTCGGCGATGAGCGCGTGCACGACATCGGCAACTACATCCTCAAGGGGCGCCTGTGGGAGGCGTTCGAATCGGCAGTGCAGCCGGTGCTGCTGATCGATGAGATCGACAAGGCCGATATCGAGTTTCCCAATGACCTGCTGCGCGAACTCGATCGCATGGAGTTCTACGTCTACGAGACGCGCTCGCTCATCAAGGCGCGCCACCGGCCGATCATCATCATCACCAGCAACAACGAGAAGGAGCTGCCGGACGCCTTCCTGCGCCGCTGCTTCTTCCACTACATACGCTTCCCGGACGAGGCGACCATGCGCGCCATCGTCGCCGTGCACTACCCGGATCTGAAGAAGGAGCTGCTGGCCGAGGCGCTGGCGGCGTTCTTCGAGGTGCGCGCGACGCCCGGTCTGAAGAAGAAGCCCTCGACCTCGGAACTGCTCGACTGGATCAAGCTGCTGCTGGCCGAGGACATCGCGCCGGAGGCGCTGCGCAGCGGCGACCCGCGCAAGGTGATTCCGATCCTGCACGGCGCGCTTTTGAAGAACGAGCAGGACGTGCACTTGTTCGAGCAACTGGTGTTCATGCATCGCCGCGCGCGTTGAAAGTGGCCCCACGTGCTGGTGCGTTTCTTTTTCGAGCTGCGTGCCTTGGGTGTTCCGGTGTCGATCACCGAGTTCCTGACGCTGCTGCAAGCCCTGAATGCGCGCATCGCGCAGGTGTCGGCCCAGGATTTCTACTACCTCGCGCGCGCCTGCCTGGTAAAGGATGAGCGCCATTACGATCGCTTCGATCGGGTGTTCGCACACGTGTTCCAGGGGGCAGAGCTCTTGTTCGCGCAACTTCTGGCGGCGCAGGTTCCGCCGCACTGGCTCAACGGCCTCGCCGAACGGGTGTTCAGCGAGGAGGAGAAGCGGCGCGTGGAGGCGCTCGGCGGCTGGGACAAGTTGCTCGACACCCTGCGTGCACGGCGTACCGAGCAGCAGGAGCGTCACCAGGGCGGCAACAAGTGGATCGGTACCGGCGGCACCTCACCCTTCGGAGCCCACGGCTTCAACCCGCAGGGCATCCGTATTGGCCAGGACGGTTCGCGCCAGCATCGCGCGGTGAAGGTGTGGGAGCGACGCGAGTACCGAAACTTCGACGACAGCGTGGAGCTTGGCACCCGTAACCTCAAGCTCGCGCTGCGCAAGCTGCGCAAGTTCGCCCGCCAAGGGGCGGCCGAGGAGCTCGACCTCGACGGCACCATCGAAGCCACCGCGCGCAACGCGGGTCTGCTGGATCTGAAGCTGGTGCCCGAGCGACACAATGCCGTCAGGGTGCTGCTGTTTCTGGATGTCGGCGGCTCGATGGACGAGCACGTGCGTGTTTGCGAGGAGCTGTTCTCGGCGGCGCGCGGGGAATTTAAGCACCTGGAGCACTTCTACTTTCACAATTTCATCTACGAGAACCTGTGGAAGGACAACCGCCGCCGCCACGAGGCGCTCACCCCCACCGAGCGCGTACTGCGCACCTACGGTCGCGATTACTGTCTCATCCTGGTGGGAGATGCCACCATGAGCCCCTACGAGATCACGCAGCCGGGCGGCAGCATCGAACACTGGAACAAGGAGCCGGGGGCCGTGTGGCTGCAGCGCCTGTGCGCGCAGTTTCCGCGCCTCGTATGGCTGAACCCGCAGGATCCGCAGCGCTGGGGGTACAGCCCCTCGGTGCGCATCACGCGGGATTCGATCGGTGAGCGGATGTTCCCGCTCAATATGGCCGGGCTGGATCTGGCGATCGGCGAACTCAGGCGACCCCTGAGCAGTGTCAGAACCTCGGCAGGGAGCGCCGTCGCGACTTCGGTCACACAGGGGCTGCCGCCCGGGGTTGGATAATAGGCAGCGGTGCACCCCAGCATGGACGACCTTGTCGAAACAGCGTCTCGAACGGCCTACCGACCCAAGGTCGGGCTGGTACTGACCGGTGGCGGCTCGCGCTCGGCCTATCAGGTAGGAGTGCTGCTGGCGCTCGCTGAACTGCTGCCGCGCGCCCGCAACCCCTTCCAGATCATCGTTGGAACCTCCGCCGGGGCGGTCGCCGCGAGCGTACTCGCAGCCGAGGCGCATCACTGGCGCCGCGCGGTCGCCGGGCTGGAACGGGTATGGGCGAATTTCCGCTCGAGCCAGGTCTTCCATGTGGATGCACCGCACATGCTGCGCGCCGGCGCCCACTGGGTGCTGGCTCTGGTCTCGGGCGGAATGGTGCTGTCACCGCCCAAATCGATGCTCGACAACACTCCGCTGCGCGAGCTGCTCGGGGTGCACGTGGACTGCGCCGGCATCCGCCGCAGCATCGCCCGCGGTCATCTGCACGCTTTCGCGCTGTGCTCGACCAGTTACAGCAGCGGCCAATCGGTTGCCTTCTATGACGGTGTCGATTCGATCCGCGACTGGTCGCGCGTGCAGCGCGTCGGCCGTCGTACGCAGTTCGACCTGGATCACCTGATGGCGAGCGCCGCCATACCGCTGCTGTTTCCGCCCATGAAGCTGGGCGAGGACTACTTTGGCGATGGCGCCATGCGCCAGATCCACCCCTTGAGCCCGGCGATCCACCTGGGCGCCGATCGGCTGCTGATTATCGGAGTGCGCGCGCGGCGCGCCGCCGGGGTGACGGCGGATCGCCTGCAGAGCGCGATGCCGAGCCCGGGAGAGATCTTCGGTTACATGCTCGATACGCTGTTCACCGATCAGATCTACGGCGATCTTGAGCAGCTCGAGCGCATCAACGCGCTGGTGCACGCAGCTCCGCAGGCGGCACGCGGCGAGCGGCTCATCGAGACACTGATGCTCGCGCCGAGCGTTGATCCGCGCGAGATCGCCGCGCGTTACTCGGTGGAGATGCCGCCGGGATTGCGCGCGCTCTTGCGCGTGATCGGCGGGCGCGCCGCATCGGGCGATCAGCTGGCGAGCTATCTGACTTTCGAAGCCGGCTATACCCGCGCGCTCATCGAGCTCGGCTACCGCGACGCCATGGAGGCGCGCGGCGCGCTCACCGCGTTCATGAGCGGGGAGAAGCTTCCGCAGGTGATGACCGCGGCCGGCGTCGCGCAGGCAACCTGAGCGCCCGTTTGGACCGCTAGCGTGCCTCGCCGCCGGCGGCCGCGCGCGCCCGCGGCTGAAAGAGCTTCGCGCCCGGCAGCCCGCTGTGCCGCGCCGTGACGTCGCCGAACTCGGCGGCGAAGATTTCCGCGAGGCGATCAACGATGTACACCGAGCGGTGTTGACCACCGGTGCAGCCCACCGCCACGGTGAGGTAGCCGCGGTTGCTCGCCTGATACTCGGGCACGCGGCCGCGCACGAAGCGGGCAATATCCGCCAGCAGCGTCGCCACATTGGTCTGGCCTTCTAGGAAACGCACCACTTCGAGATCGCGCCCGGTCAGGTTGCGCAGGCCCGGTTCCCAGTACGGATTGGGTAGCGCGCGCGCGTCGAATACGAAGTCGGCATCGGCAGGAATGCCGCGCTTGAAGCCGAACGATTCGAAAGTGATCGACAGGCGGCCCGCCGAGCGCTGCTCGACGCGCTTATGGATGATGTCCCGCAGGGCATGGACGGACAGGCGCGAGGTGTCGATCATGAGATCGGCGACCGAGGCGATCGGCTCGAGCAAGGCACGCTCGAGGGTCATCGCCTCGCGCAATCCGATGCTCGCGGTGCTCATCGGATGCTTGCGGCGCGTTTCTGCGAAACGCCGCAGCAGCTCATCGTCGGCGGCCACCAGGAAGATCACCTCGCACTGCAGGCCGCTGCGCCGCAGCTCATCGATCAGCTCCGGAACGCTTGCCACCTCGGCCGGCGTATTGCGTGCGTCGAGCCCGATCGCGGTGCGCTCGTAGGTCGGCTCCGGGGCGCGCACCGTGTAGGAGACAAAGGGCTTCAGCAGTGCCGCCGGGATATTGTCGATGCAGTAGAAGCCGAGATCTTCGAGCATGTGCAGGGCCACGCTCTTGCCTGATCCGGACAGCCCGCTGAGGATGATGATGCGCACGGCGCAGTCTTATCCAGCGGCGGTGCCGCTGCAAGTCCCGACGCTTGGGCGCCTTAAACGCGCAGCGCGCGGCCAGATGTCGGACATCACCGGGTTCAGTCTACGGCTGGTACTGGAGGAGCAGAACCGTCACTGTGCGTAAAGACCTGATCATGCTTAAGCTACAGTCGCTAGGAAGCTGAGCGGCAGCGCCGCAAGGCAGCCGTCAATTCATCTGGCGCGATCAGCTTGCGCGGGTGGTCCGCGCACCGAGCGCACGCCGGCGTCATCACGTGACGTAGATATGTTCGGGACTCAAATCAGCCTGGTAACGCTCATACATTTGCGTGTATGCATTCTCCAGGTGCCTGGTGAACTGTTCGGTATCAAACAGCGGCATCGTTAAGCGGTTCCTGCGCAATTTGTCTTTGAACTCCGCCAGTCGAGCCGGATTACTTGCAAGCTCAATCGCCGTTGCCTCGTATTGCTCCGGCGTCGTGGTGACCAGCTCGGGCAGTCCGATCGCGTTTAGCAAACTTGCGCCGACTCGCGCCGCATACGATTCTCCCCTGCGGGTCAGCACCGGCAACCCCGCCCACAGTGCATCGCTGGCGGTGGCATGTGCGTTGTAGGGCAGCGTATCGATAAACAGATCCGCTGTGCGGTAGCGTGCCAGGTGCTCTGGGGACGACGCCATACGTCGAGCAAACAGCAGACGCCCGGCAGCCACACCCCTCGACTCTGCTTCCTTACGCAGATTATTCGCCGCAGTCTCGTTGACCGCTGCCAGCCATAGGACGCTACCTGTCACTTGCCTGAGTATGCGCATCCACCCATCGAACGTGTCAGGATTTATCTTGAAGCTGTTATTAAAGCAGCAAAACACGAAGCCCGTCGCGGGCAGGCCGAGCTCTGCGCGCGAGAACTCCTTGCCCGCTATCGGTCGCTTGCGATCATTGACTTGGTAGCTGTTGGGAAGATAAACGATCCTCTCCGAGTATTGCTCATGACTCTCTTTCGGAATGAGTGTCTGGTCAGCGACAATGTAGTCAATGTACTGTGCGCCCATCGTGCCAGGATAGCCGAGGTAGTTGACCTGCAGCGGCGCCGCTCGCAGCGCGAATAAATTGGGTCGGCTGCCCTCAGTAAATCCCCCGAGGTCAACCGCGATATCCAGCTCCATAGTCCGGGCCAGCCGCACGACGTCCAGATCCGACTTCACGCGTACATCGATAAAGCGGTCAAAAGCTCGCTCCATCCGCTTTCTCATCTCATCCTGCGTATCCGGCCCGAAGGAAAGAGCGGTCACCTCGAAGCGCGATCGATCATGCCTCTCGAACATTTCAGCGATTAAGAACGCAACCGGATGGTCCCGATAGTCTCCGGAAAAATAGCCAACCCGAATCTTGTCGTGTCGGGGGCGGCGCTTCACAAGCGACGGCAGTACCCGAGATGGGGGATGCTTTTCCCTTACCCAGGTCTCGGCCGCCTTGCGCTGTACTGACAGGGAGTCAACAAGAGCGAGCATCGGGAAGGGTGACGTAGTCCTCTTTCCCTGACCAATCCTGGCAACGACGGCGCTGACTTGCGAGGCCAGGTCACTCCACTCACAGAGCTGCAACCTTGTGTACACCCACAGGCCATATAACCAATCACAGTCGGGGTTAATCCTTAGTGCACGCTCGTAGCTGCCCAGCGCATCTTCAAAGCGTTTGAGCTCCTGCAGTACGCCGCCAAGATTGCTGTGGGCCTGGGCATAGTCCGGCTTGATCTCTAGCGCGCGCGCGTAGCTATCCAGGGCATCGTCAAAGCGTTTGAGCTCCTGCAGTGCGAAGCCCCGGTTGTTGTAGGCCTCGGCATAATCGGGCTTGATCTGCACCGCGCGCGCGTAGCTGTCAAGGGCATCGTCAAAGCGTTTGAGCTCCTGCAGTGCGGCGCCGCGGTTGTTGTAGGCCTCAGCATAGTCGGGCTTGAGTTTCAGCGCACGCTCGTAGCTGTCCAGTGCATCCTCAAAGCGTTTGAGATCCTGCAGTGCGACGCCCCGGTTGTTGTAGGCCTCGGCATAGTCGGGCTTGAGTTTCAGCGCACGCTCAAAGCTGTCCAGGGCATCGTCAAAGCGTTTGAGATCCTGCAGTGCGACGCCCCGGTTGTTGTAGGCCTCGGCATAGTCGGGCTTGAGTTTCAGCGCACGCTCAAAGCTGTCCAGGGCATCGTCAAAGCGTTTGAGCTCCTGCAGTGCGACGCCACGATTGCTGTGGGCGTCGACATTGTCGGGATTGATCTCTAACGCGCGTGCGTAGCTGTCCAGCGCATCCTCAAAGCGTTTGAGCTCCCGCAAGGCATCGCCACGGTTGTAGTAGGCCTCGGCATAGTCGGGCTTGAGTTTCAGCGCGCGCTCAAAGCTGTCCAGGGCATCGTCAAAGCGTTTGAGATTCTGCAGTGCGACGCCACGGTTGTTGTAGGCCTCGGCATAGTCGGGCCTGATCTGCAGCGCGCGCGCATAGCTGTCCAGCGCTTCTTCAAAGCGCCTGACCTCCTGCAGTGCGACGCCACGGTTGTTGTAGGCCTCGGCATAGTCGGGCCTGATCTGCAGCGCGCGCGCGTAGCTGTCCAGCGCTTCTTCAAAGCGCCTGACCTCCTGCAATGCGACGCCACGGTTGTTGTAGGCCCCGGCATGGTCGGGCCTGATCTGCAGCGCGCGCGCGTAGCTGTCCAGCGCATCCTCAAAGCGTTTGAGCTTCTGCAGTATGAGTCCCCGGTTGTTGTAGGCCTCGGCATAGTCGGGCTTTAGTTTCAGCGCACGCTCGAAGCTGGCCAGCGCATCTTCAAAGCGTTGGAGCGCGCCGAGTATGTTGCCGTAATTGCTGTGTGCCCCGGCGTCACCTGGATTTGCAGCAACAGAGCGTCCCAACAAGTCTGCAGCTTCCTCTGTGCGCCCCGTCTGCGCGGCAATGATGCCCAACATGTTCAGTGCATCAAAATAGTCTCCTCGCGCTGCAAGTATATTTCGACACCACTGCTCCGCCTCGGCCCATTGTCCACTGGCATACGCCCGTGCCGCTTGCTGCATGGCTTGCGACATAGCAACAGCTACTTCATCGTTTAGAGCAGCTGGCTCCAGTGGTTGCTCCTTCATAGGATGGTTCTCGTGGCTACGTTCATCGCAAGCGGCGAGCCGTCGGACCGGCAAAGTTCAATTGTGCCGAATTTCCGGACAGTACAAAAGGAGACACCAGAGTTCGAGCCAGCACCGAAAACGCAGGTGCGAAAGCCGGGCTAGGACTTCGAGTACGATGACTTTCTTTGCAAACGGATAACCTCGTTCGTGGAGTTTCGCGGCATGCAGGGCTAGCGCGTCGCGAGTCGGTAATCGGCCCCCGACCCGGCAGGATTCACGCTTTGCTCAGATCTCACGGCGATCTCTACCGCTGATTATTGGGCTTGATCCGTTGAGTATCGAGTTTGTCTCGACACTTGTGCAGGACATTCTCGATCCCCAACTCCTTGATACCAGTCACCGGTTCGCGCTGTGCGAGCGCCTCGGCGGAAAGCGACTTGGGCTCAATCGCCAGCTCCTGCACGGCCACCTGCATCCGGGATGTCCAGGGCCCGGCCCCTGGCGGCAGCACGATGCGGATGACGTTGAATAGGGGTCTTCGCGAAACAGGCCGCGCGCCACGCGCTCCTCGAGGTTCTGGTGGGTCGCGGCGATGACGCGGTCTGGTCGCGCCCGGTCAGCCCGCCGAGGCTGATGATGCGCACGGTGCAGTCTTATCTGGCGGCGGTGCCGCTGCAAGTCCCGACGCTTTTGCGCCTTAAACGCGCTTCAAATGCGCAGCGCGCGTGCCTGCGCGGCATGGTGGTCGTTGCGCTTCTCCTTGTGCTTCTTGATGCACCGATCGAGCTTGTCCGCCATGAGATCGATGGCCGCATACATGTCCTCTTCGGTCGCCACCGCGTGGATGGTGCAGCCGCTCGCGTGCAGGGTCGCTTCGGCCTTCTGGCGTAGCTTTTCAACCGTCAATACACAATGCACGTCGATGACCTGATCAAAATGTCTGCCGATACGCTCAAGCTTCTTTTCCACATATCCTCGCAGCGAGGGGGTGACTTCGACGTGGTGACCGGCGACGTTGAGCTGCATACGTGACTCCTGTTCGTTATATCGGTTTAGATCCTGCGCGGCGCCGCTCGTTGGAGGCCGCGATACCCATCGCCTCGCGATACTTGGCGACAGTGCGGCGGGCGACCGGGATGCCCTCGGCCGAGAGCAGTTCCGCGATGCGTCCGTCGCTTAAAGGGACTTCCGGGTCCTCATCCTTGACCAGTTTCCTGATCTTGGCGCGGATGGCGGTGGAGGAGGTGCCGGAGCCATCGGCGCCCTCGACCTGGCTTGAGAAAAAGTAGCGCAGCTCGAAGACGCCGCGCGGCGTGTGCATGTATTTTCCGGACGTCACGCGCGAGATGGTCGACTCGTGCATCGTGACCGCCTCGGCGATGTCCTTGAGGATCATCGGCCGCATGTGCTCGTCGCCGTGTTCGAGGAACGCCGTTTGCCGCTCGACGATGGAGCGCGCGACCTTCATCAGTGTCTCGTGGCGGATTTCCAGGCTCTTCAGCAGCCAGCGTGCCTCCTGCAGCTGCGCGCGCATCGTGGCGTGGCTGGAGTTGCGCCCGATCAGGCTGGCGTAACTTTGGTTCAGGCGCACGCGCGGCAGCGTCGCCGGGTTGATCTCCACGCCCCAGCCGTGCTCGGTGCGGCGCACGAACACATCCGGCACCACATATTCGGCTTTGCCGGCGCTGACCGTTGCGCCCGGACGCGGATGACAGGAGCGCACCAGCGCAAGGGCGGCTGCGATGTCCTCCTCGCTGGCGCGCAGCTCGCGCCGCAGCAGCGAATGCTCGCGCTCGGCAACCAGAGCAAGATGGTGGCGTGCGATGTCGAGCGCGAGCTGGAAGCCGGGCGTGGCCGGATCCAGCTGTCGCAGCTGCAACTCGATGCACTCGCCCACCGAGCGCGCTCCGACGCCGGGTGGATCGAGCGCCTGTACCCCGCAGAGCACTGCCGCCACTTCCTCGGCCGAACACTCCAGTTCCGGTCGCAGCGTCTGCGCAATCTCCTCGAGGGTCTCGGTGATGTAGCCATCATCGCTGATGGCATCGACGATCGCCCGCGCGATCGCCAGGTCCCGCGGCGCGAGGCTGGCAAGTTCGAGCTGCCACAGGAGGTGATCCTGCAGCGACTGACCGGCGGCGTCGGCATACTCCTGCTGCCGCTCCTCGTCATCGCCGCTCCAGGGGGTTTCGGCCGGTCCGACGCTGTGTTCGCCCCAGCCCTCATCCAGCACCTCTACGGTGCTCTGGGCGCGCTCGGGGGGCTTGGGCTGCTCCGCGGCAGTCACGAGCGTCTCGAAGGTTCCGGTGGTCTCGGACTCCTCCATGGGCTCGAGCATGACGTTCGTTTCGAGCAGTTCCCGGATGTGCGCCTGCAGCTCGAGCGCGGGCAGCTGCAGAAGCCGGATTGCCTGCTGCAGCTGCGGGGTCATGGTCAGTTGTTGACCCAGCTTCAGCTGCAGAGAAGGTTTCAGCATTGGTGACTTGCGGAAGGCGGGTGGTTACGCTTCCAGAATTATCGTGTAACTATCTGAAAAGAAATATCTTTCTCTCTCTCGGCTCTCGGGCTTCAGAGCCGGAACGACTCGCCCAAGTACACCTCACGGACTTGGGGGTTGGCAAGGACTTCTTCCGCACTCCCGGAGGCGATCACCGTGCCCTGATTGACGATATAGGCGCGGGCGCAGACCCCCAAGGTTTCGCGCACATTATGGTCAGTGATCAGCACGCCGATGCCGCGGTGGGTGAGCTCACGGATGATGCGCTGAATATCCAGCACGGACAGCGGATCGACGCCGGCGAAGGGCTCATCGAGCAGCATGAACCGGGGCTCGGCTGCCAGTGCGCGCGCGATCTCGACGCGGCGCCGCTCGCCGCCCGAGAGCGCCATGCCCATGCTCTTGCGCACGTGGCCGATGCGCAGCTCCTCGAGCAGCTGTTCGAGGCGCTGCTCGCGCGCAGCGCGCTCCATGTCGCGCGTCTCGAGGATTGCCATCACGTTGGCCTCGACCGACAGCTTGCGGAACACCGAGGCCTCCTGAGGCAGGTAGCCCAGGCCGAGCTGCGCGCGGCGGTGTATCGGCTGCAGTGTCACGTCCTGATCGCCCAGGTAGATGCGGCCGGCATCACAGGGCACCAGCCCGACGATCATGTAGAAGGCGGTGGTCTTGCCGGCGCCGTTCGGTCCGAGCAATCCCACGACCTCGCCACTGCCGAGCTCGAGGGACAGATCACGCACGACCTGGCGGGACTTGTAGCTCTTGGCAAGTCCCGTGGCTTTGAGCGCGCTCATGGCTGCGGTTTCGGGGTCTGTGGCGCGATGGTGATATGCACCCGCTGATCGGTACCGGGCGAGGTGGCCGCCTGTATCTGCTGCGTGCGGATGTTGTAAACGACGAGCGGACCTGAGATCTCGTTCTGGCCGTCCGAGAGCCAGGTATCCTTCGACAATCGCACGGTTCCGTCACTCACGTCGTAGACGATCTCGTCGGCGTGACCGCGGGCGGTCTGCGAATTGGCCCGCGGCTGCTCGAACTCCGCGGGCTTGCCGTTGATGGTGGCGCGCGCGATGTGGTTGTCCTTGAACTCGACCACGGCCTGATCGGAGCGCAGGTGACCCCCTTCCGCGTCGATGCGAACGTGGCCCTCGAACGTCCAGCGACTGTTGCCGAAGTTAAGGCCGGTGGCGTGCGCGTGGTCGGCAGCTACGCGCATGTCTCCCTGCGAGATCACGACCTGGGTGTACACCAGGGTGTTGGTACGGTAGTCGACCTCGGCCGACGCTGCATCAACATTGACCGGTTTGTCACCGGACAGCACCGCGGAGCGCGGCGCCGACTGCACCGGCACGGGTGCGGGCGATGGCGGTGGCGGCGCGCCCGCTGCCACCGCGCAGGCAGCCGCGCACAGCCAAAGCGGCCATGACTTAAGGCAGGAAAGAGCCATGCACGACCGATTCTAGCTGCACGTGCCGCTCCTTCAAGTTAGCGACCATGCCGGTGGCATGGAGCTCACGTCCCGACATGACGAGGGTCACCGGATCGTGCGTCGTGACGATCTGCGCGTTTGTGTCGAAGGCCAGATGCTCACTGTTCATCTGCGCGGCGTCGTCAGTCCCGGGCAGGACACCGTCGATCTGCACGTTGCCATCGAGCTGCACGATGCCGCTGTCCTGCGCCAGCTCACCGTGCAGCGCCCGGGCGGTCCACTCATTGCCGCTCACGTCGCGGAATCCGAGCTTCACCTGTTGCAGGTCCACCAGCGCCGTATCCGGTTGCTGCTGGATCTGCGCGGCATCGAGGGTATAGACCGCTCGACCGTCCGCACCGGTCTGGATGAGGCGCGCGTTCAGCGCAGAATAGCCCGGGTCACGCCGCACGCCCCCCGGGACGCCTGGCGCCACGGGTTCGCGTTGCGGCCCGGTCAGGATGACGAGGCCGACGATCAGCGCGAGCAGCGCCAGCATCGCCACCAGGCGGTAGGTCATCGCGCCGGTACCCGCGCCCGTTCCCGCCGGGCCCGCGCCCGCGCCTTGCTAGTGCGCAGCGCCAGCAGGTGATCGCACACCTCGCGCACCGCGCCGCGCCCGCCGGGCAGCCGGGTGACGATGTCGGCAGCCCGCCGCACCTCGTGGTGCGCGTCCGCCACCGCAAAGGACAGCGCCGCCGCCCGCAGCAGCGGCAGGTCCGGCACGTCATCGCCCACGCACGCACAGGCCGCGGGCGTGAGTTGCAGGCGTGCGCACAGGCGGGCAAACACGCCGAGCTTGTCGGCGACGCCCTGGTGCACGTGGCGTATGCCGAGCTCGCGGCAGCGTACCACCAGCATCGGCGAGCGTCGCACGGAGATTACCGCCACGGTAACGCCGGCGCGCTGCAGCCGGATGATGCCGTGACCATCGTGAGCGTCGAACACCTTCATCACCTCACCGCGCGGCCCGAAATACAGCCGCCCGTCGGTCAGCACGCCGTCGCAGTCGAGCACCAGCAGGCGGATGGCGGATGATGGCATTGAGTTCCCTCTAGACGACGCCGGCGCGCATGAGATCGTGTACGTTGAGTGCGCCGAGCAGGCGCCCGTGAGCATCGGCGACCGGCAACGCGGTGATGCGGTGTACCTCCATGAGGTGCACCGCTTCGGCTGCGAGCTCGCGCGGGCCGATGCTCTTGCCATTCGCAGTCATCACGCTGCTCATCAGCGCGGCATGCACGTCGATCTGCTTGTCGAGCGCACGGCGCAGGTCTCCGTCCGTAAATACGCCGAGGATGCGCTGCTCGCGATCGACCACCACGGTCATGCCGAGGCCCTTGCGCGACATTTCCAGCAGTCCGGCGCTGAGCGGCGCATCAGGCGCAACGCGTGGCACCGCATCGCCGGTGCGCATCAGATCCTCGACGTGCAGCAGAAGTCTCCTGCCGAGCGAGCCGCTCGGATGCGAGCGGGCGAAGTCCGCGCGCGTGAAGCCGCGCGCCTCCAGGACTGCGACCGCGAGGGCATCTCCCATGGCGAGCGTGGCAGTGGTGCTGGCGGTCGGCGCAAGATTCAGCGGACACGCTTCCTCCGCGACCGCGACGTCGAGCGTCACGTTCGCCGCCCGCGCTAGGGTGGAATCGCTCTTGCCGCTCATGACGATGAGCGGGACGGCGAGGCGCTTGAGCTGAGCCAGCAGCAGTACCAGTTCCGGGGTTTCCCCGGAGTTGGAGAGCGCCAGCACGGCATCCACCCGGGTGATCATCCCGAGGTCACCGTGTCCGGCCTCCGCCGGGTGCAGGAAAAACGCGGGCGTGCCGGTGCTCGCAAGTGTTGCGGCGATCTTGTGCGCGATGTGACCGGACTTGCCCATGCCGGTGACCACCACCCGGCCACGGCATTCCAGGCAGATGCGGCACGCCTGTGCGAACTGCGGCCCAAGCCTTGGCGCGAGCGCCTCGACCGCCCGGGCCTCAATGCCCAGGGCGCGCCGCGCCGAAGCGAGCAGCTGCTCATCGCCGGCCGACCGGTCGGGGGTGGCCGGAGCGGCCGGGGGCAAACTCATAAGCGCCATTATAGGCGTGCAGCGGCCCATGTAATATCGAGTCCATGGACTGTCAAGAAATCGCAAGGCTGATACGCGCCGGCCTACCGGGGGCGCAGGTGCAGGTGCAATCCGACGATAACACCCATTTTGCGGCGCGCGTCGTTGCGCCCGAGTTTACCGGCAAGCGCAGCCTTGCCCGGCACCAACTCGTCTATCGCACGCTCGGGGAGCTCATGGGGCGTGAGATCCATGCGCTGTCCATCGAGGCGCTGACGCCACAAGAGGCTGGGCAGGGCTAGCATGGATAAATTGCAGATCCAGGGTGGCGTGCCGCTGGAGGGCGAGGTGCGCATTTCAGGGGCGAAGAACGCGACGCTTCCCATCCTTGCCGGGGCGCTGCTGGCGCGCGACCCGGTGGTGGTCGCCAACGTGCCGCACCTCAAGGACGTCACCACCACTGTCGAACTGCTGGGCAGAATGGGCGCGACCGTCACCATCGATGAACGCATGCGCATCGAAGTGGACGGATCCACCGTGAAGGAGTGCTTCGCGCCTTACGACCTGGTCAAGACCATGCGCGCATCGATTCTCGTGCTGGGGCCCCTGCTGGCCCGCTACGGGCGTGCCGACGTGTCGTTGCCGGGCGGTTGCGCGATCGGCGCGCGGCCGGTGAATATCCACGTTGCGGGGCTGCAGGCGATGGGCGCCGACATCACCATCGAAGGCGGCTACATCCGCGCGCGCGCCTCGCGGCTGAAGGGCGCGCGACTGGTGCTGGACACTGTGACGGTCACCGGCACGGAGAATCTGATGATGGCGGCGACGCTCGCCGACGGGGAGACGGTCATCGAGAATGCGGCGCGTGAGCCGGAAGTCGTCGATCTTGCCAATTTCCTGGTGGCGATGGGTGCGAAGATCCAGGGCGCCGGGACTGACAAGATCGTGGTGACCGGAGTCCGAGAGCTGCGCGGCGCGCACTACGAGGTGCTCCCGGATCGCATCGAGAGCGGCACTTACCTGGTCGCCGGCGCAATCAGCGGCGGCCATGTGCGCATCAAGAGCACACGCCCCGATCACCTTGATGCCGTGCTCGCGAAGCTCAGGGAGGCGGGCGCGAAGGTCGGCGTCGGCGACAACTGGATCGAGGTGGACATGCGCGGTCGTACCTTGAAGGCAGTGGATGTGCGCACGGCGCCATACCCTGGCTTCCCGACCGACATGCAGGCGCAGTTCGCCGCGCTCAACACGGTTGCATCCGGGGTCGGCACGATCACCGAAACGATTTTCGAGAACCGCTTCATGCACATGCTGGAGATGCGTCGTCTCGGAGCGGAGATTCGCCTGGAGGGCAACACTGCCATCATCCACGGCGTGGAGAAACTGACCGCCGCGCCGGTGATGGCGACCGACCTGCGTGCCTCGGCGAGCCTGGTGCTGGCAGGGCTCATCGCCGAGGGGCGCACCGAGGTCGAGCGGATCTACCACATCGATCGCGGCTACGAGGCGATCGAGGAGAAACTCGCGCAGCTGGGAGCCCAGATCCGGCGCGTGCCCAATTAGGAGAAACAAGATGCGCATAGGAATGATCGGACTCGGGCGCATGGGCGCCAGCATGGTGCGGCGCCTGCAGCAGGGCGGTCACGAATGCGTGGCCTACGACCGCTCCGCCGAGGCGGCGAGGGCCGTCGCGGCGTATGGGGCGCAGGCGGCATCCTCACTCGAGGAGCTGGTGCGTGCGCTCAAGCCCCCGCGGGCGGTGTGGATCATGGTGCCGGCGGCGATCGTGGACTCGGTACTCACGCAGCTGCGGCCGCTGCTCACTGCGGCGGATGTGCTCATCGACGGTGGCAACTCCAACTATCGCGACGACATCCGCCGCGCGGACGAGTTCAAGCCCGCCGGCATCCGTTACCTTGATGTCGGCACCAGCGGCGGTGTGCTCGGCTTCGAGCAGGGCTACTGCCTGATGATCGGCGGTGAGCGTGAGGCGGTCGCGCTCGTGGAGCCGGTGCTCGCCACCCTCGCCCCGGGCGGCAAGATGCCTGCCGCGGTCAAAGGCGGCACGGCCGCCTCCCCGGCGGCCGCTGCGCTGGGCTATCTGCACTGCGGCGCATCCGGGGCGGGCCATTTCGTGAAAATGGTTCACAACGGCATCGAATACGGTCTGATGGCGGCCTACGCGGAGGGCCTGAATATCCTGGCGCACGCCGATGCGGGGCTTAACACCGCCGCGGCGGCGGATGCCGAGACCGCGCCGCTGTCGAATCCGCGCTTCTTCCAGTACCAGCTCGATATCGCGGCGATCGCCGAGGTCTGGCGTCACGCCAGCATCATTTCCTCGCGCCTGCTGGATCTCACCGCATCGGCCCTGGCCAAGGACGGGAAACTCGAGCATTTCGCCGGCCACGTGGCTGATTCGGGAGAGGGGCGTTGGACGGTGGAGGCAGCGATCGAAGTGGGCGTGCCGGCCCAGGTGCTGAGTGCCGCGCTGTATGGACGTTTCGAGTCACGCGGCCGCGCGGATTTTGCCAACAAGCTGCTGTCCGCGATGCGCCTGGGATTTGGTGGTCACGTCGAGCGGCCGCCGTGACGCGCTCCGCGTATATCTGACACGAAGGACCCATCATGGAACGTCGTGACTGCGATGCCATCGTGCTGTTTGGCGCGACTGGCGATCTGTGTTATCGCAAGATCTTTCCGGCGCTTTATCAGCTTGTGCGCCGGGGTGTCCTCACCGTGCCAGTGATCGGCGTCGCCCGCCAGGGCTGTGATGTGAGCTGGCTCGTTGCGCGCGTGCGCGCGAGCCTCAAGGCCTTCGTCGCGGACGCCGATGAAGAGGTTGTGAAGCGCTTCGCGGGCCTGCTGCGCTACGTGGATGGCGACTACAACAATCGCGCCACCTTCGATGAGCTGCGCAAGGCCCTCGGCGATGCACAGCGACCGCTGCATTATCTTGCCATTCCGCCGAGCATGTTCGAAATAGTCATCGGGCACCTGAGCGGTTCGGGCAGTGCCCAGGGCGCCCGTATCGTGGTCGAGAAGCCCTTCGGGCACGACCTCGCCTCGGCGCGTGCGCTGAACCAGATGCTGCACAAACATTTCCGGGAATCGAGCATATTCCGCATCGACCACTACCTCGGCAAGGAAGCGGTGCAGAACCTGTTGTTCTTCCGCTTCGCCAACTCCTTTCTCGAGCCGGTGTGGAACCGCAACTTCGTCGCGAGCGTGCAGGTCACTATGGCCGAGACGCTCGGCGTCGCAGGTCGCGGGCGCTTCTACGAGGAGACCGGCGCGATCCGCGACGTGATACAGAACCATCTGCTGCAGATCGTGGCGCTGCTCACCATGGAGCCACCGGTGAACGCCGAGGGCGAGTCGCTGCGCGATGAGAAGGTGAAGCTCCTCAAGGCGGTGCGCCCGCTCACCGCGCAGCAGCTGGTGCGCGGGCAGTTCACCGGCTATCGCCAGGAACCGGGCGTCGCCCCCGACTCGCAGGTCGAGACCTACGCCGCGCTCGCGCTGCAGATCGACTCCTGGCGCTGGAGCGGCGTGCCGTTCTACCTGCGCGCCGGCAAGTGCCTGCCGGTGACCGCAACCGAGGTGGTCGTGGAGCTGCGGCCGCCTCCGGCCAACGTGTTCGGGGAACTTGCGCCCGAGCAGCCCAATCACCTGCGCTTTCGCGTTGGACCCGATGTGGCCATCGCGCTCGGGGCCCATGTCAAGAAACCCGGTCCGGTCATGACCGGTCGGGACGTGGAGCTTTATGTCGCCGAGCAGCAGAGCGATGACATGGACGCCTACGAGGTGCTCATCAGCGCGGCTCTCATCGGCGACACCTCGCATTTCGCACGCGAGGATGAAGTCGAGGCCGCCTGGGCGATCGTCGATCCGGTGCTCAATGGCGCCCCGCCGCCGCTGCAATACCTCAAGGCGAGCTGGGGTCCGCCACAGTCGGAAAAGCTGATCGGGGGCAACTGCGGCTGGCACAACCCCGGCGCGAAACCGCAGGACTGGACGCGTTCCTGCGGACGCAGCGCTGAGCGCTAAGAGCGTGCCGCTGAGCATCGAGGATATCGCCGCATCTCCCGCATGGCTGCCATTGCAGGCGGTGGAGGGCGCCGCGATGCAAGCCGTGCAGCTTGATGAAAGCGCCTACCGTGCGGCCACCTTCCTGGATCAGCGTCTGCTGCAGCAGGGCTACCCGCAGCAAAACTGTGCGCTCACCGTGCTGCAGGACGCGGCGCGCCAGCTGACGGCGCACGCGCATTTCGTATTTCATACCGGACACGTGGGTTCGACGCTGATCTCGCGCCTCATCGGCGCGCAGCAGGCGTTTTTTTCGTTACGCGAGCCGGCGCTGTTGCGCGCGCTGGCTGCCCCGACAGCTGGCGGTGACGGGACGTTTTTGCTGCCGGAAGCGCTGGCGCTGCTAGCGCGCACCTGGCGCACCGAGCAGCGCGCGGTCATCAAAGTGACCAGTTTTGTGAGCGAACTGGCCGAACGCATCTTGAGCGCGCAGCCACATTCAGCCGCGATTTTCATGTTCGCGCACCCACTGGCCTATCTGCAGGGCATCCTCGCTGGCGCGAACTCACGCACCGAGAACCGGCACCTGGCGCCGGCGCGGCTGCAACGACTGCAGCAGCGGCTGGGCGCTGGCGCGTTGGGTGCTGCGCCACGCTCGGAGGGCGAAGTGATCGCCATGAGCTGGCTGTGCGAGATGACGGCGCTGCAGCAGGCGGCCGTGCGCCATCCAGCGCAGGTGCTGTGGGTCGACTTCGATGTCCTGCTGGCAGCGCCGTGCGACGGACTGCAGAGGATTTTCGCAGCGCTCGGGGCGGCCGTTGCGCCCGCAGAGCTCGAGCGGCTCGTGGCAGGACCTTTGATGCGCCAATATTCCAAGGCACCCGAACACTTTTATGATGCCGTACTGCGGCGCACACTGCTCACGCAGGCAGATCAGGAGCATCAGCAGGAAATCCGCTGCGGCATGGCGTGGCTGCATCAAGCGGCGCGGGAACAGCCAATGATCACAGCAGTCTTGGAGCGAGATCGACATCTATGAGAAGCGGCGCGCCCAGCGGCGCAATCGTCGCACTTTCCGCGCTGCTGCTGGCGGCGAGCGCGCTGGCCGGTGATAGCGAGATGCAGCGCGTTGCGCGGGTGCTCGCGCAGACACCGCTCATCGACGGTCACAACGACCTGCCCTGGGAGCTGCGCGAGCGTTTCGCTGGCGATCTGAGCAAGGTTGACCTCGGCGCTTCCACCGCCGCGCTGGTGCCGCCGGCCGGGGCGCCCCCGCTCATGACCGACATTCCGCGCCTGCGCCAGGGGCTGGTGGGGGCACAGTTCTGGTCGGTCTGGATCCCGGTGGACATCAAGGGTCCGCAGGCGGTGCAGATGACGCTCGAGCAGATCGATCTCGTCAAGGCGATGTGCGCGCGCTACCCGCAGGACCTGGCAATGGCCTACACCGCGGCCGACATCACCCGATTGCATGCCGCGCACCGTATCGCCTCGCTGATCGGGGTCGAGGGCGGCCATCAGATCAACGACTCACTCGCCGTGCTGCGCGCCTACTACGAGGCTGGTGCGCGCTATATGACCCTCACGCATTCCTTCAACACGGCCTGGGCGGATTCGGCCACTGATACGCCCCTGCATCACGGCCTTACGCCATTTGGCAAGGAGGTGGTGCGGGAAATGAATCGCCTCGGCATGCTGGTAGACCTCGCCCACGTGTCAGAGGACACCATGCGGGCCGCGCTCAGCGTGAGCGAGGCACCGGTCATTTTCTCGCATTCCTCGGCGCGCGCGCTGGTCGATCACCCGCGCGACGTGCCTGATGAGGTGCTGCGGCTGGTGGCGCGCAACGGCGGCGTCGTGATGGTCAACTTTGCCCCGGATTACGTTTCCGATGTCCGCCGACGTTGGGATGCGGAGCGCGCGGCGGAGCGGGCGCGCGAGAACAGCCCGCCGTTCGGCGGACTGTACATCGGCCAGCCCGAGCGCAGCGCCGCCGCGCTCGCCGCCTGGGAACAGGCGCACCCCAAACCCCCGGCAACGCTGGCAGACGTCGCCGATCACATCGAGCACATTCGCCAGGTCGCCGGTGTCGAGCACGTCGGGCTCGGCTCGGATTTCGATGGCATCCCCGAGACGCCGGTGGGCCTTGATGGTGTCGACAAGTTCCCGATGCTGCTTGCGGAGCTGGCGCGTCGCGGTTGGAGCGACGCACAGCTGGCCGCGGTCGCAGGCAAGAACCTGCTGCGCGTAATGGCACAAGCGGAAGCCGTGAGTGCCCACCTGCGTACCACACGGGCGCCATCGGCCGCCACGATCACTCGATCGGATGCGCCAGCGGATGCGGCCGTACGTTAGCCGCGCCCCCGCTTGCTGCGATTTTGCGCGCGAGAGCCCATGACATGATCGGTGACCGCCATGCTGCCCGCGCAGTCCTGCGCTTTATACGACAGTACCGCCGCAGATGGTCCTGACGCTCGAAGCGCTGCGCGAGCGAGCAATCGCATTGCATCGTACGGGTCGCTTCGTCGAAGCGGAACGGGACTACGCCGATGTACTGCGCCAAAACCCTGCCGACTTCGATGTGCTGCATCGGCTGGGTGTCATCGCGCATCAGACCGGCCGACATGAGCGGGCTGTCGAGCTGATCCACCGCGCGATCGCACTGCAAGCAACTGCGGCAGCTTACGTTACTCTTGGCTCGGCACTGATGGCTCTGCGTCGTTGCGCCCAGGCGCTCGCGAACTACGATGCCGCGCTGGCACTGCAGCCGCAACTCGCAATCGCCATGAGCTGCAGTGCCGCGGCGCTGCGGGAACTCGGCCGCCCGCAGGAGGCGCTGGTACGCGCGGATGCCGCGATCTCCCTGCAGCCCACCGTGGAGGCCTACTGTCACCGTGGCGCCTCGTTGAGCGACATGGGACGCTTCGCTGATGCCGTCGTGAGCTTCGATCAGGCGCTTGCCTTACAGCCGCACTGCGTCGAAGCACACAACTACCGTGGCATGGCGCTACTGCAGCTGCAGCGCCCCAGCGAGGCGCTCGCAGCTTTCGACCTGGCGCTGTCGCAGCGGCCGCAGTCAGCGGAACTCCTCAACAACCGCGGCAACGTGCTGCGCCACCTGCGACGTTTCGCCGAAGCGCTCGACAGTTACGAACGGGCGATCGCACTGCAACCGGGGTTTGCAGCAGCGTATAACAACCGTGGCCTCGCCCTGCAGGGGCTCCACAGGTATCGCGAGGCCGCGGGCAGTTACGAACGCGCGATCGCGCTGCAACCGGATTTTGCGGCGGCCTACAATAACCTCGGCACGGCGCAGTGCGAGCTCGGCCAGCCGGCGGCGGCGCTCGCCAGCTGCGAGCGCGCGCTGCAGTTGCAACCCGGCATGCCCGGAGTTTACGGCAATCTGGGAAACGTGCTGCGAGACCTGCAGCGGCCGGAGGAGGCGCTGGCACAATATGACCTCGCGTTGCTGGAGGCTCCGCGCAGGGCCGAAAACCACTGTCACCGCGGCAACGCCCTGTTCGATCTCGGACTGCTCGCGGCCGCGGTTGCGAGCTACGAGCGGGCGATCGAACTGAGCCCACAACTTGCGCTGGCACATTTTAACAAAGGCATGTGTCTGCTGTTGTCGGGTCAATTTGCGCAGGGATTGCCGGCGTATGAATGGCGCAGAAAGCTTGCCGACGCGCCGCGGCCACCAACTTCCGCGCCAGACTGGCTGGGCGAGGTGGAACTTGCGGGTAAGACGCTGTTGGTATATGCCGACCAGGCACTCGGCGACACAATTCAATTCTGCCGCTATGTGAAACTGGCCGAGGAACGCGGCGCGCGCGTGACTCTGGCCGTGCAACCACAGCTGCGCGAGCTATTGACGCAACTCAGTTCGACAGCGCGAATCGTAGCGCTCGGCGATGAGCCGGGCGGGTTCGACTATCGCTGCGCGCTGGTGAGCTTGCCGCTCGCCTTCAGTACCACGCTTGCGAGTATTCCTGCCGCGGTGCCGTACCTGCGCGCGGATGCGCTGCGCGCGGAGCGGTGGCATCAACGAATCGGCTCTGCGGGCTTGAAAGTTGGCATTGCCTGGCAGGGCAGTCGCAACCGCATAGACATCGGCAGGTCGGTGCCGCCCGAAATGTTCGCGCGCCTTGCTGCTATCCCGGGGGTGCGACTGATAAGCCTGCAAAGGGACGACGCACCTGACCTGCCGGTGCAGGTGCTCGGCAACGACTTCGACACGGGGCCGCAGGCTTTTCTCGACAGCGCAGCGGTCATGAGCCATCTCGACCTCGTCATCACCTGTGACACCGCGCTGGCGCATCTGGCCGGGGCGCTGGGCCGCCCGACCTGGGTTGCACTTAAGTACGTGCCTGATTGGCGTTGGCTGCTGGAGCGTGCTGACAGCCCGTGGTACCCGAGCATGCGACTGTTCCGTCAGTCGCGACGCGGCAACTGGGACGGTGTGTTCGCTTCCATCCATGAGGAGCTGGCGCGCTTCGTGCCGGCGAGCCGCCCAGAGCCGCCGCGCTGAGGGTCTGCCGGCGGGGAACTTTCAAGCCTCGGGTCGCGTGCTCAGCTCGCCGCGCGCAGCGACAGCCGCTGTCAGATCTCCGAGGGCTTCCTTGAGCGGTCCGAGCCAGGGCTCGAAGTTGCGCCAGTGCTCGACGCTTGCGGTGAAAAGCGGCTGCCGCACCTGCTCCGAGCTTACCGTCTGGATGGCGCGCCGCGTCTCGTGGAAGCGCAGGCATTGCACTTCGAATGGCAGCTCGCAATAGTCGAGCAGCCGGCGTACCTCGCCCTCCAGGTCCCGGACCACGTCCTCGTAGCAGACGCGGTGCATTCGGCCCGGCAGCACCGCCTCGTAATGCGCCATGAGACTTACGTAATCGCGGTAGTAGTGACCGAGATCCTCGAGGCTGTAGGTGAACCAGGCGCCCCGCTGGAAGTGCTGCTTGAAGTTGGCAAAGCAGCAGCCGAGCGCGGAGCGTCGCGCATCGATGATGCGCGCGTTCGGCAGAATCAAATGGATGAGCCCGACATGCAGAAAGTTGGCTCCCATCTTATCGATAAAGCGCGGGCGATTGAGTGGGCGATGCGCCCGCGTCTGCGCAAGATAGCGCTCACCGAGGGCGGTGAGCTCGGCGCGCGTCAGACGCGCAAGCGACTGCGGGTAGCTGGGGGGCTTGCCGGGCTCCTCGTCGCGGTCGCCCAGATCCAGTGCGAAGCGCATCACGTCGGTCAGCTCGCGCGTGCCTTCCACCTGAGAGTGACTGGCGAGGATTTGCTCGAGGAGCGTTGAGCCGGCGCGCGGCAGGCCGACGATGAAAATGGGGTCCGGCGACGGACATCCCCACCCCGCACGCGCGGCAAAGAACTCGCGGGTGCAGAGCGCCCGACTACGCTCCACGAAGCGCCTCGTGTTCGCACTCTCGTAATGTACGACGGCTCGCCGCAGCGCGTTGCCGCGAGCGTAGTGCTCGAAGGCGGCGGCAAAGTTGCCGGCATCCTCGCTTGCCTTGCCGAGCGCGATCTCCAGCTGCGAACGCTCCTCGTTGCGCAATCCTTCCCGCGCCACCTGGATCCTCATGGCCTCGATTTCGTCGCCGCTAAAGCGATAGGTCTTGAGATCCGCAAGTGCCATCCAGGCCCCGCCGCAGCGGGGCTGCAGTTCGAGGCACTTGCGGTAGGCGTCGATGGCTTCGCGATAGCGACCCGCGGTGCGCAGGCTATGGCCATAGTTCAGCCATACCAGCTCGTCCGCAGGGAACTCGCGCGCCAGGGCCTCGAGGATCTCGATGGCTGGCGTGGTGCGCCCCAGGAGGTTGTACGCCATGGCCTGCAGCGAGCGAAAGCGCGGATTGCCCGGCTCGGCCGTCAGCAACCGCTCAAGCAGCGGTAGCATCGGCTCGCCCATCAGCTGCAGGTGCAGGATATCGACGAGATCGTGGCGCGCGCGGCTGTAGCCGGGCGCGATGCGAAGGCATTCTCCCAGCAGCCGCTCGGCCTCCGCGTAGTGTTCGCGCGCTGCGGCGACTTGCGCGAGCATGCGCAACGCCGCGACATCCTGCGGTGAGTGTTCAAGCGCACGCTGCAGCAGTGCTTCCGCGGTATCGAGACGCTCGTTGGTGAGCGCGGCGGCGGCCTCTGAGAGGCGCACCTGTTCTGGCACGAGCTTATCGAAGCGCCCGTAGGCGGCATCGCATGCGGCCGCATCGCCGCGTGCCGCATGCAGCAGCGACAGCTCGCGCCACGCTTCCGCAAGATCCGGCGCCAGCTTCACCGCACGCTCGAGCGCAACGAGCGCCTCGGGGTGGTGGCCCGCGGCGCGCAGCGCGCGCCCGAGCTCGAGGCTGATCACCGCGGAGGCGGGTTGTGCCGCGGCCAGCTCCATGAACTCAGCGACAGCCGCCTGCATGTCCCCGCAGGTACGGTGCGCGGTGCCCAGTAACAGGAGCGCTGCCGGATGTCCCGGATGCGCGCGCAGAATCTGCGCGGCTTCGCGCGCGGCGGCGCGCGGGTCGCTCTCCAACAATGAGGCGACGCGTATCAGCTCGAACTCCACATCGCTTGTCCGGTTCAATACCCTCTCCAGGCCCCACCGGGCCGCGCTAGAATCACCATGCAAATGCGACAGACGATAGGGGACCCTCTTGAGCGACGTCAATGCCACTACCGGTGCCGCCGCCCCCGACAATGCCACGGTGCTGCGGATGATCCAGGCATCCAAGGGCGCCGCCGCTGCCGGGCGCGCCAGCGAAGCGGATCAGCTGCTGGCCCGCGTGGCGCAGCTCGCGCCCGCACACCCGGCGGTGCTGAATGAGCTGGGCCTCAGGATGATGCAGCGCGGGGAGGCCGCCAAGGCGCGCGAGCTGTTCCAGAGGGCGACCCTGGGTGATCCCAAGCATCCGGCCCTATGGTCGAACCTCGCCTCCAGCCTGCACGCTCTCAACCTCCTGTCCGAGGAGCACGACGCCATTGAACGTGCGCTCGCGCTCGAGCCCCGTCATCTGCCGTCGCTGCTGCAGAAGGGCATGCTGTTCGAGCAGAGTGGCGATCCGCGTAACGCTGCGCGTGCCTACCGCAACGCACTGGCGACACTGCCCCCCGGTGAGCAACCGCCCGAGACGGTCGCTGCGGTGATCGAGCGCGCACGCGCAGTGATTGCACAGGACGACGGCGCGCTCGCCGAAGCGATTGGGCAACGTCTCGCCGCACTACGCGAGCTGCATGGCAAGCGGGCTTTCCGGCGCGTGGAGCATTGCATCGATCTGCTCACCGCTAAGCGCACACGCTTCATGCCGCAGCCGACCTTTATGTATTTTCCGGAGATTCCCGCGGTCGAGTTCTTCGAACGCGATGATTTTCCCTGGCTGGATGCAATCGAGTCGGCCAGCGCTGACATTCGCGCTGAACTCATGAGCGTGCTGGTCGCGGATCGGGAAGGACTCGAGCCTTATGTGGCCTATCGCGACGGGGTGCCGCTCAACCAGTGGAAGGAGCTCAACAAATCGCGGCGCTGGAGCGCGTACTTCCTGTGGAATCAGTCGGTCCCGCAGCCGGCGCACTTGGCGCGCTGTCCACGCACGGCGGAACTTCTCAGGGGGACGCCGCAGTGCGACGTGGCGGCGCGCGGGCCCACGGCATTCTTCTCGATACTGGAACCCCGCACGCGCATTCCGCCGCACACCGGCGTGACCAATACGCGGCTCACGGTGCATCTGCCGCTCATCGTGCCGCCGGACTGCAGCTTCCGCGTTGGCAGCGAGACGCGTGAGTGGGTTCCTGGGAAGGCATGGGTGTTCGACGATACTATCGAGCACGAGGCATGGAACGATTCGGACACGCCGCGCGCACTGCTGATCTTCGATATCTGGAACCCGCTCCTCACCGCGGCGGAGCGCGACCTGATCCGTGCCGCGACCGAGGCCGTTGGCGTGTACTACGGCGCGACCCCGCAGGACCCGCTGTGAGCCCGCCATGCCTGCAATGCCGCCGGCGTGAGCTGCGCATGCTGTTCGCGGTGCTCGGGCTGGCGCCAGTGCTGAGCGGCTGGGGTGCGCAAGTACAGCCGCAAGTTCCGCAAAGTGCGCTGCGTGCCTGCGCCAGTATCGTGGCTGATGCCGAGCGCCTCGCCTGCTACGACCGACTGGTGACGCCCGCCGGCGCGAATCCGGCGCCGGCGCCGGCCGCTGCCACACCGCCGGCGGTAGTCGCGCCATCTTCCGCTGCGCCAGCAGCCGCACCGCCGGCGGTAGTCGCGCCACCTTCTGCGGCGCCAGCAGCCGCACCGCCGGCGGTAGTCGTGCCGCCTTCTGCGGCGCCAGCAGCCGCACCGCCGCCCACGCAGTCTTTTGGAATGTATGCGGCCGAACATCCCAAGCCACCGGTGGCGGTGGCGGCGGCGGCGCTGGAGGCAGCCGTCGTCGCGTTGGGCACGAGCCCGAGCGGCAAGATGACGGTGCAATTCGAGGGAGGGGCGTTGTGGGAGCTCGAAGAAGCCGACCCGCTGCTCGCCGTGGGTGACGTCGTCACCATAAACCGAGCCGCGCTCGGTTCCTACCTCATGCACACCCCTACCCGGCGCACCCACCGCGTGCGCCGGCTGCGTTGAGCTGAACGGCGCAAAGAAAACGGCGGGCCTCGTGGCCCGCCGTGCTCAGTCAACAGGCTGCGCCTCAGAACTGCGCCGAGATATGGGCGAACAGGTAGCGCCCCATCGCGTCGTAGACTCCAGGGAAGGTGTTGCCGTTGCAGTTGGCGCCAGCCGGGCTGCTGGTGGAGCAGTCAGCCCCGGTCACCAGGGGTGGAA
>Ga0209624_10000113_pt1 | contig 74686 bp, 70 predicted proteins | sample JacPinW_OM2H0_O1_FD_188565 | JGI IMG/M metagenome (GOLD analysis project Ga0209624, IMG submission 188565) | Forest soil microbial communities from Algoma, Ontario, Canada - Jack Pine, Ontario site 1_JW_OM2H0_O1 (SPAdes) (version 2) | ecosystem: Environmental > Terrestrial > Soil > Boreal... | reverse complement strand
CGACGATTCTGGCGCGAATCTCCCGGGAAGAACTGCAGCAATTGCTGCATGGCTACGGCTGGACACCGTATTTCGTGGAGGGTCACGAACCGGTGCCGATGCATCAGGCGATGGCTGCGGCCCTCGATACCGTCATCGGGGAGATTCGGCGAATTCAATCGGACGCGCGGGAGCACGGTAAGACGGAGCGTCCGCGTTGGCCGATGATAGTGCTCGCCTCACCGAAGGGTTGGACCGGGCCGAAGTTGATCGATGGGAAGCCGAATGAAGGAACCTTCAGGTCGCATCAGGTGCCCTTGTCCGACCCCTCGAAGAGCCCCAAGCATATGCAGCAGCTGGAAGAGTGGCTGCGCAGCTATCGTCCGGAAGAGCTGTTCGATGGCCAAGGCCGCCTGATGCCGGAATTGGCGGAGTTGGCGCCGATCGGGACGCGCCGCATGGGCGCGAATCCCAATGCCAATGGCGGCATGCTGCTCCGCGACCTGCGGATGCCCGACTTCACGGACTATGCGGTCGAGGTGGCCAAGCCGGGAATCTTAGGTGTCGGCGATACCCACGTGCTGGGACGATTCCTGCGCGATGTGGTGAAGCTGAACGCCGAACAACGCAATTTTCGCATCTTCGGCCCCGACGAAACGCTGTCGAACGGCCTGGAGTCCGTGTTCGAGGCCACCGATCGGCAATGGCTGGCTGCCACCGCCGACAACGATGAATTCCTGGCCCGCACCGGGCGGGTCATGGAAATGTTGAGCGAACATCAATGCGAGGGCTGGCTCGAAGGCTATCTGCTCACCGGGCGGCACGGGTTGTTCAATTGCTACGAGGCTTTCATTCACATCGTCGATTCCATGTTCAATCAGCACGCCAAATGGTTGAAGGTCACCGCCGGCCTCGCGTGGCGCCGCAAGATCGCATCGCTCAACTATCTGCTGAGCTCGCATGTGTGGCGCCAGGATCACAATGGATTCACGCATCAGGACCCCGGTTTTCTCGATCACGTGGTCAACAAGAAATCCGAAATCGTGCGGGTCTATCTTCCGCCGGACGCCAATTGCCTGCTGTCGGTGATGGATCACTGTCTGCGCAGCCGCCACTACGTCAACGTGGTCGTGGCCGGCAAGCATCCGGCGCCGCAGTGGCTGTCCATGGATGCCGCGTTCAAGCATTGCAGCGAAGGCATCGGGATCTGGCAATGGGCCAGCAACGACAGCCTGACCGACCCGGATCTGGTGATGGCCTGCGCCGGGGATGTGCCGACGCTCGAGACCCTGGCGGCGGTGTCCATCCTGCGCCGGCAGCTCCCTGAATTGAAGATTCGGGTGGTCAACGTGGTCGATCTCATGAAGCTTCAGCCGACTTCGGAACACCCTCACGGCTTGAGCGACGTCGAATTCGACTCCTTGTTTACCGTCGACAAGCCGATCCTATTCGCGTTTCACGGATACCCCTGGCTCATTCATCGCCTGACCTACCGCCGCCACAATCACGAAAACCTGCACGTGCGGGGGTACAAAGAGGAGGGCACCATCACCACGGCGTTCGACATGACGGTGTTGAATGACATGGATCGCTTTCACTTGGTGATCGACGCCGTCAGCCGGCTGCCGCAGACGGGCAGCCGCGGCGTCTATCTCCAGCAGCAGCTGCGGGACAAGCTCATCGAGCACAAGCGCTACATCGATCGCTACGGACAGGACATGCCGGAAATCAGGGATTGGGTGTGGCCGGCCGGCGGGGATCGGATCCCCGCCCGCTGAGGGCGAGGGTACGTCAATCCTGCAGCCAGAAGCGAACGCCAAGTTCCTGCAGGAATTCCCTCCCACGAGCGCCCTGCAGCAACGCCAGCGTCGATAGCAGCCCGGCTTCCGTGCAGCTGCTGGCGGCGACGGTCACCGACCGCGGTGCGTGCGCAACCGGCCAGCCCGTGCGCGGATCCAAAATGTGACCGTACCGTACGCCGTCCTTCAAGAGGTACCGGCGTGAGTCGCCGCTGGTTGCGAGCGCGCCGTGCTCGAGATCCAGAATCATCGTCGCTTCTCGATCGGCGTCCGGCCGTTCGATGCCGACTTGCCAAGGACCGTGCGGCGGCGGGCGATTGGCGCGCAAATCGCCGCCGAAGTTGATCAGAAAGGGGGCGGACCGGGCCGCCGCCAGTAAGTCATATGCGCGGTCGACCGCGTACTCCTTGCCGATACCGCCGAAATCCAATTCCATTTCGGAAGGCAGCACGAGGTGCGGCGGTCGCCATTCGAGCTTGTCGAAGCCCACCAGGGGCAGCAAATTCCGGATTGCATCCGGTTCGGGAACGCGATCGGAGCCGTCGAATTTCCAGGCACGCCGCAATACTCCGGATGTGATGTCGAAGAGACCATCGCTCAGCTCGAAGCATCGGCCTGCGAAGTCGATGAGCGAGGCCGTTTCCTCGTCCACCTCGATACGGGTACCTCGGTGTTCGTGTATCCAGGCAGTGACGCTGTCGTTGCGGTAGCGGCTGAATTTCCTTTCTACGCGCAGGGCCTCGCGTGCGGCCAATGCCCCCATCTCCAGCGCCGCGGAGCGATCCGTGGATGACAACAGCACTTCGCAGGGGCTCGCCATGGCGGTAAAGCGGACCGCCAGGAGATTCTCCCCCCGCGCCTCGACCTTGAGCGCCTCATCGGGCGCATTGACCGCACTTGCTGCCACCGCTGCATCGCCGCTCGAGTTTTAGAACCGCCACCCGACTTGTACCAGGACCGCCTTGAGTCCCGGGTACAGGTCGAGCCCCGACAGGGCGGCGGGCACTGCCATCCGCTCATCGAAGGTCTGCTGATAGTACTCCGCGCGCACGCTGAATTCGGATTCGGCGCGGCCTCCCAGCCCGGGGAGCTTCTGGGCGTATTTCAGGCCGTACGTCAGCGCGTGGAAGGCACCCAGGCGAGAATCCGCCGATTCGTACCCGGTGGCCGGCTGCTGCGTGCTCAGGATGAACGGTGTGTAGAAGTCGGCCGCGGTCTGACGATACCAACGCAGGGTGGGTCCGATGTATTTGTCTCGGTTGGACAATGACCAGCGCAGGTGCAGCTGCGCGGTGTCCGAACGAATCCCCCAGTCATCGCTCATGTAGCGCAGCGACAGGGCGGTCGAGAACTGTTCACTCCAGCCCACTCGGTTTTCCCAGTAGGCGCTCTTGCGCGTGCGTTGATCCGGGCGGCTCTCGAATTCATAGCCCGTGGTATTGCCGGCACTGTCGATGATCGACGTGATCTTGTATGGATCGTTCAAGTATCCTTTGAACCGATCGACCGAGAGGTTGAATTCAGTCAGCCAGATTCGGGTCATCACCTGGGTGATGCCGAGCAGCGCACCGACCCCATCCTTGGTCTTTCCCCCGGTCTTTTCCAACAGCGCATAGTCGCTGCCCGGCACCGGCGCGCCCCCGATGGGACTCAAGGAGTCGTACTCGTTGCTGATTCCGAACGACACCGTGGTGTTCTTTTCGTTGAAATCGTGCGCTATCGAAGCGTTCACGGTGACGGAGAAGAAATCGTGCTCATCGGACAGCTTGGCGCCGACGCTCAATTCATCCACCCGGGTGACCGGCAGCGTCCAATTTGCGCCGACCGCGATGCGTTCGTCCTGGTAGTGCGGATCGACCGGCAGTTGCCCGGGAGCGGTGATATACGAGTGTGAGGCCTTCCCGGACGGCGATGAAAAAGTCTGCGCCGTATGGCTGGTCAACGCTCCGTTGGGGCTGCTGCCCGACAGACTGTCGAAAGTCGCATTGAAGTTCAGTGCCTGCCCGTCGGCAAAAACTTTGGAGACGTCGACGACGGGTTCGATCGCCCGAATGCGTCCATTCTCATGGTAGTAGGCGAGGGCGGAGTCCACCGACCAATCCTCCAACAGCCCGCTATCGGCAGGAGCCGTACCGGATTGCTGAGCGCGCGCGGACGCGGCGCCGAGCAAGGCGCAGCTTGCGGCCATCAATTGCCGCCGCGCATTCGCCGCCTTGGGCCTGCGGGCCCCCGGCTTCAGTTGCACCCGCAACCTCCGCCCGCAAACGAACGGCCGCCCGAGGATGCCTCCTTGCTGAAATACAGATGATCGTCGATGGCTGCGTCGAGCGGATTTGCATCGAGGCGCATGTCTTCGCGCGCCAACACATCCCGTTGCCAGGGTTGGACACCCAACGACGCGCATCCGCTCATGGCCGCGGCGCCGAACAACAACAGCAGGAAGCCAGGGTATTTGAGTCTCAAGATCTCGTTCCTTTTGGTGGGAGTCATTTTTCGGCCAATATCTCGCGCAATTGTTTCTCGTAGGCGGCTTCATCGGCCGGCCTGAACCCGATATGAGTGAAGCGCACCACGCCGTGCCGATCGACAACCAGGCCGGTCGGCATGCCTTGAACCTTGAAGTGCTCGGCGACGGTACCCTGCGGATCGAAGCGCACGTCGAAGCTCGGACGGAATTGCGCGAGGAAGCGATCGGCGTCGCCGCGATTCTGATCAAGATTGACGGCAAGCACCGTGAGGCCGCGGCTCTCGTAGGTGTTCTTCATGGCCTGCATCCAGGGAAAAGATTGGCGGCAAGGCGCGCACCAGGACGCCCAAAAATCCAAATAGACCACGCGTCCGCGAAAATCCTGAATGTCGACCGCCGGCGAAGCGTCCGCCGGCGGCGATGCGTTCGCCGCTCCGACCGACAACAGGCCGGCGCAAATCAATGCATGCAGTGTTCGCGGTTCGCTCAATCTCGCTCCTCTCGGCGGGCTCCCCGCAACTCGGTGTACTTTGTACTGCAAAGTTAAGCGGTGTCAAGCATGAAAAGATACATTCTCGACTAAGATGACGGCGAGCAACACGTCAGGGTTCGAAATGAGAATCATTTCATCGGCGAGCATTTCAGCGGTCGGCTTGTTGTCGCTGATATTCGCGTCCGCCGTTTGCGCGCAGACGGACGAGATTCAAGTTTATGACGCCGAGATCGCCGCGCCCGGCACGTTCAATTTGACCTGGCACGACAACTTCATATCCAGCGGCAGCACGACGCCGAGTTTTCCGGGGGGAATCGAGCCGGACAAGTCGCTCAACGGAGTCAGCGAATGGGCGTACGGCGTTGCCCCTTGGTTCGAGGCTGGATTGTATTTCCCGCTGTATTCGATCACCCGCGACAATGCGGTTCTGTACAACGGGTTCAAGCTGAGAGCGTTGTTCGTTTCACCGGACGCGGCCGATCGCGACATCTTCTACGGTATGAATTTCGAATTCAGTTTCAACACGGCGCATTGGGACGAACGGCGCTACACCTCCGAGATACGCCCCATCATCGGCACTCACGTCGGCCGTTTCGATTTCATCTTCAATCCCATCGTCGACAACTCCTATAACGGATTCTCGAACTTGGAATTCGTACCGGCGACCCGCGTGGCCATGAAGATTTCCGATAGCTACAAGCTGGCGCTCGAGGAATACGACGACTTCGGCCGCATAAGCCATTTTCTTCCCGCGGGCAAGCAGTCGCACCAATTGTTCGGGGTCTTGGACATTCACACCCGGCGGTTCGACATAGAAGCGGGCGTGGGAGCCGGCCTCACCGATGCGTCGGATCATCGCGTGATCAAATTGATCTTGATGAAGGATCTTTGAGAGGTCTTTGGTGGGCATTGACAGTGTGTCAATAACTGACTATTATTCAAAACATGTCATACATTGCTGAACGTCGTGGAGAGGAGAAGGAGCGTCGCCGGGCGGAAATTCTCGACGCCGCCGAAGCCCTATACGCGAAAAAAGGCTGGGATGCGCTGACCGTCGATCAGGTGGCGCGCAGCGCACGCCTATCGCGCGCGCTCGTGTATGTCTACTACCGCGACAAAGAGGAACTGCTCTTCGCCATCGGCGAGCGTGCCATGGCCCTGCTGCGCGATCGCTTTACGGAAGCCGCCGCGGGTCATGCTCTCGGGCTCGACAAGGTCGAGGCAATCGGCCGCGCCTACATGGGGTATGCCTATGAATTTCCCCACTATTTCGACTTCTGCACGCGCTTTCAGGCGCATTCCGTCGCGGCCGACCCCGGGTCGCACGAGGGTGCCTGCCGCACCACCGGCGATGAGGTGATGGGCGTGGTGGTGCGGGCGATCGAGGCCGGCATAGCCGACGGCAGCATTCGCACGGACATCGGTCAACCGGTGATGTTTGCAACCACGCTGTGGGCATTCACGCACGGCATCATTCAACTGGCGATGGCCAAGGGCAGCGATCTGGCCCGGTTCGGAATCGCTGTCCCGGATATGAGCAATTACGCCTTTGGACTCATACGTACGGTCGCGCAAAACGCGGCCGCCCGGAAGGCCTGAGCCCCCTTTTTTAACCGAGTATTGACACATGTCTAGTTTATCTACAGGTGAGATTATTGGGATCGCTCTGACCGCATTGGCGCTCAGCGCCTGTCAGCAGCGGGCGCCTGCCGCAGCGGCACCCGCCGTGGTCGTGGCACTGCCGGTGCACGCCGATTCCGAAGGCAGCGCCGCCGACGGCATGCGCTACCCCGTAGAAACGGCGGCGCGTTACTCCACGGTCCTGTCGTTCCGTGTCGCTGGCAAACTGATCGAGCGGCGCGTGCGGCTCGGCGATTCGGTTCGCCAGGGACAGGTGATCGCCCGTCTCGATCCGGTTGACGCCGAAAAGGGGGCCGCGGGCGCTCAGGCCGTGTTCGACGCGGCCGAGCATCGGCTGACGTTTGCCAAGCAAACGCTCGATCGGGACCAGGCGCAGTTCGCGCAGAACCTCATTGCCGCCAATCAGCTGGAGCAGACGCAGGATGCCTACGCCGCGGCGCTGTCGGGCCGCGAGCAGGCGGCGGCGCAGCTCGTGGTGGCACGCAACACGCTGCAATACAACTCGCTGTCGGCCGACCATGACGGCTTGATCACCAGCGAGAACGCCGATACCGGTCAGGTGGTCTCCGCCGGGCAAGCCGTATATGGACTCGCGTGGACCGGGGACACCGACGTCGTTCTGGACGCCGCCGCCGCCGACTTAGGAAGGATTGCCGTCGGTCAATCCGCGCAAGTCGTGCTGTCGGCGTTGCCGGGCCGCCGCTTCGAGGCGCGCGTGCGCGAAGTGGCGCCCGCCGCCGATCCGCAGAGCCGCACTTATCGAGTCAAGTTGACCCTCACGGCGCCCGGCGCGGCGGTGCGTTTCGGTATGACGGGGGACGCGATCTTGTCGCCGGCCGGGGCCGCGGCCGGGAGCGCGGCGCCGCCGCTCCTTTTCCGCGTGCCGGCGACGGCCATCTTTCACCACGGCAAGGACCCGGCGATCTGGGTCATCCGTCCCGATTCGACCCTGGAATTGCGCGCCGTGACGGTCGACCGCTACACCGAGCGCAGCGCCGCCGTGAGCAGCGGTTTGAAGGACGGCGATCAAGTGGTGCTGGCCGGCGTGCACACGGTTTATGCGGGCGAGCTCGTAAAGTCCATCAAGCCTCTGTTCGACGGCGAAGGCGATGCCCCGCCCACCGCGGCCGGTCCGGGCCGTGCGGCAGCCGCCCGATGAGCGAGTCCTTCAACCTATCGAGCTGGACTCTGCGGCATCAAGCACTGGTTATTTTCGTGCTCGTGCTGGTGACGCTGTTCGGCGTGCTGTCGTACGGCAGGCTGGCGCAATCCGAGGATCCGCCGTTCACCTTCAAGGTCATGGTGATCCGCACGCTCTGGCCCGGCGCGACCGCGCGACAGGTGCAGGAGGAAGTGACCGATCGGATCGCCCGCAAGCTGCAGGAGACACCCAACGTCGATTTTCAGCGAAGCTATTCGCGGCCGGGTGAATCGACGCTGTTCTTTACCATCAAGGATGCGGCTCCGCCGTCGCAGGTCCCGGAAACCTGGTACCAGGTTCGCAAGAAAGTCGGCGACATCGCCTATACCCTGCCCACCGGAGTTCAAGGGCCTTACTTCAACGACGAGTTCGGCGATGTCTACGTCAACCTCTATGCGTTGGAAGGCGACGGCTTCTCGCCGGCGCAACTGCATGATTACGCCGAACGCCTGCGCACCGAGTTGCTGCGGGTACCTGATGTCAACAAAGTCGACTTCATCGCCGATCAAGAGCAGCGGGTCTATGTCGAGATCGCAAACGCGCAACTGGCCAAGTTGGGCCTGACGCCGCAGCAGATCGCCGATGCCGTCGATGCGCAAAATTCAGTGTCGGGCGCGGGGCTGTACACGACCGCGGACGATCGGGTCTATGTTCGGCCGAGCGGTCAACTCCAGGATATCGACAAGCTGGCCGAGACGCTGATACGAGTGAACGGCCGCGTGATCCGTCTCGGCGACATTGCGGACATCCGGCGCGGATATACGGATCCGCCGAGCGAATTCATGCGGGTCGGCGCAAAAACCGTGCTCGGGATCGGCGTGACCATGGCGGCGTCGGGCGACGTCATCGCGCTCGGCAAGAAGCTCGATGCGGAAACCGCCCGTCTGGGGACCGCGCTTCCCGCCGGACTCAAGTTGGTGGAGGTGGCCAGCATGCCTCGCGCGGTCGGCCGGTCGATCGACGATTTCGTCGAAGCGGTCGCCGAAGCGATTGCCATCGTCCTGGTGGTCAGCTTGATCAGCCTCGGATTCCGCACCGGAATGGTGGTCGTGATTTCCATCCCGCTGGTGTTGGCGGCGACCGCGCTGGGCATGTACCTGTTGCACATCGGCCTGCACAAGGTATCGCTCGGCACTCTGATCCTGGCGCTCGGCCTGCTGGTCGATGACGCCATCATCGCGGTCGAAACCATGGCCGTGAAGCTCGAACAAGGCTTCGACCGGCTGCACGCAGCCGCATTCGCGTACACCAGCACGGCGTTCCCCATGCTCACCGGCACCCTGGTCACGGTGTCGGGCTTTCTGCCCATCGCGCTTGCGAAATCGGCGACCGGCGAGTACACGCGTTCGATCTTCGAGGTGTCGGCCATTGCGCTGCTGCTGTCTTGGCTGGCCGCGGTGGTCGTGATCCCGCTGCTGGGTTATCACATCCTGTCGGAGCATCCCACGCGGCGCGCGTTTGGGTTTCACCGCGATTCGCAGCAGAGCGCGAATATCGACCAAGGTTCGAGTGGGGCGCCCGCCGAGCATCACGATGTGTACGACACTGAATTTTATCGCCGTCTGCGCGGTTGGATCGGCTGGTGCGTCGACCACCGCAATCGGGTGCTCGGCATCACGCTCGCGCTGTTCGTGGCCGGATTGGCCGGATTCACCCTGGTGCCGCAGCAATTCTTCCCGAGTTCGGATCGCCCCGAACTGCTGGTCGATCTTCGTTTGCCGGAAGGCGCATCGCTCGCTGCGACGCTGCGCGAAGCCCAGCGCTTCGAATCGACGCTGGGCGCGCGGCCGGAAATCGATCACTACGTCGATTTCGTCGGTGCGGGCGCGCCGCGCTTCTACCTGCCGCTCGATCAACAGCTGGCAGCGCCGAACTTCGCGCAATTCGTGGTGACGGCCAAGAGCGTGAAGGACCGCGAGAAACTTGCCGGGATTCTGGCCGAGGCGCTGCGCACGGATTATCCGTCGCTTCGTACCCGGATCAGCCGGCTCGAGAACGGTCCGCCGATCGGCTTCCCGGTCCAGTTCCGGGTCAGCGGGCCGGAGATAGGCACCGTGCGGCAGCTGTCGGAGGAAGTCGCCGGGGTCATGCGCGCCAACCCGGACACGACCAACGTACAGTTCGATTGGGATGAGCCGGCCGAACGTTCGGTGCACTTCGAAGTCGATCAAACCAAGGCTCGCCAGCTCAACATCTCGTCGCGCGACATCGAGAACTATCTGCAGATGTCGTTGACCGGCTTTACCATCACGCAGTTCCGCGAGCGCGACAAGCTCATCGGAGTCGATCTGCGGGCGCCGCAGCGCGACCGCGTCGATCCGTCGCAGATCGAGCGGTTGGCGATTCCGTCGCAGGATGGAACCGCCGTGCCGCTCTCTGCCCTCGGCCGCTTCACCTATGGGCTGGAATACGGCGTCGTGTGGGAGCGCGATCGGCAGCCCACGATCACGGTGCAATCCGACGTGCAGCACAACGCGCAGGGGATCGATGTGACGACGCGGATCGACAAGGCGCTCGCCGCTCTGCGCCTGCGTCTTCCGGTGGGATACCGCGTCGAAATAGGCGGCGCCGTCGAGGAGAACGCAAAGGCGCAGGGCTCGATCAATGCACAGATGCCGCTGCTCGCGGTGGCCGTGCTGGTGTTCCTGATGATTCAGCTGCAGAGCTTCAGCCGCGTCATGATGGTCGTTTTGACCGCTCCGCTGGGATTGATCGGCGTGGTGATTGCGCTGCTGCTGTTTCGCATGCCGTTCGGATTCGTGGCCATGCTCGGGACGATCGCCATGTTCGGAATCATCATGCGCAATTCGGTGATCCTGGTGGATCAAATAGAACAGGACATCCATCTGGGACACGGCCGTTTCGAGGCGGTGATCGGCGCGACGGTCCGGCGATTCCGTCCGATTACGCTCACGGCGGCGGCGGCGGTCCTTGCGCTCATTCCGCTGCTGCGCAGTAATTTCTTCGGTCCCATGGCGACTGCGCTGATGGGCGGCATCACGGTGGCCACCGTGCTCACGCTGTTCTATCTGCCGGCGCTCTATGCACTGTGGTTCCGCGTGCGCCGGGACGAGCCGTCGCCGGAGGTAGCGACATGATGATGCGAACAAAAGCAGTCAGGAGCGCCGCGCTCGTCGGCGCGGCGGCGCTGACGATGAATGTCGCCGCGTGCGGGGCCTTCGGTCCGGATCGAGAGCCGCCGCGGATGCCTTCACCGGTGCACTATGCGGCCGACGCATCGCCTACGCAGCTGCCGGCCGCGGACGGCGTTGCCCAGCAGCTCAGCTTAGGCATGCGGCCCGTCCCCCGGTGGTGGACTCTGTATCAATCGGATGCGCTCGATGCATTGGTCGAGGAGGGGCTGGAGAAGAGCCCGTCCCTGGCAGCCGCGCAGAGCACGCTCAAGGCCGCACGCGAAGGTCTGCGTTCGCAGATCGGACAGTCCATGCTGCCGAGCGTCGATGTGGGTTTCAGCCCGACGCGCCAACGCACGCTGGGTCTGCCGATATTGCCGCAGGAGACTTTCCTGGAGAATGTATTTGCCGCGGAAGTGAGCACCTCGTACACCTTCGACTTCTTCGGTGCCGCGGTGCTCGCCAACCGCGCCCTGGCGCGGCAGATTCAGCAGCAGGCCTACCAGCTCGAATCCACCCGGCGCGCGCTCGCGGCCAACATCGTGGTGGCTGCGATCAATGCCGCTTCGCTGCAGGAGCAGGTGACCGCGACCGAAGAGCTGGTCGCATTGGGCGAGCAACGTGCCCGCCAAACGGCTGCGCGCTACCGGCTGGGCAGCGCTTCGCAGGACGAGATGCTGGCCGCAGAGCAGGATGCCGCCAATGCCGCGGCGACGCTGCCCGCATTGCGCTCGCAACTGCTCGCCGTGCGCCACGCGGAGGCTGTGTTGCTCGGGCGAACACCGGACCAAGCGCCCATGCCGTTATCGCTGGATGCGCTGCACCTCCCGGACCGCGTTCCCGTCTCCGTTCCCTCCGATCTGCTGCATCAGCGGCCCGATATTTTAGCGGCCGAAGCGGCGGTGCGTGCAACGGCGGATGAGGCAGGTGCGGCGGCCGCGTCCATGTTTCCGTCGCTGACACTGTCGGCAGCGTATGGCCGCGGAGGGTTCGATTGGTCGACTTTCACCTCGCCTGCCGGGGCGATTTGGAGCGCCGGCGCCTCCCTGACACAGCCGTTGTTCCACGGCGGGGCGCTGCTCGCCCGCAAACATCAGTACGAAGCGACTCACGATGCAGCCGTGGCACAATACCGGCAGACCGTGCTGTCCGCATTCCAGAATGTCGCCGATACCCTGGTATCGCTCGAGGAGGACGCCAATACTCTCGCCCAGGCGCAGCGCGCCGCGGCCGCCGCGCACTCCGTGCAGCTCGACACGGAGTCGCGATATCGGTTGGGCGCATCGCCTTTCTATGCGACGCTGACGGCAGGACAGCAGTATCGGAGCGCCGGCATCCAGAGCGTTCGCGCACGCGCGGCGCGGCTTGCCGACACCGCCGCCTTGTTCGAGTCCATGGGCGATCCGCCGGCTCGCGCGCCTCAGGAGGCTACGGCCTCGATTTCATCGCGTTGATCCTTCAGGAACGGACGGTCGATCTGCTCCGCGTAAAGATCGATATCTCCCGAAGTCACGCCGCAGCGCTGGAAGTGCTCCTTCCAGCCGCCGACGATGCGCGCGACGGCGCGTACCTCTCTGACGGCGGCATCCTTTTCGAGGGAGAACATGAGCGACATCGACAGCGCATTGGCGAGCGTGGAATCGGCCTCTTGCTCGCCGACGCGCATCTGTTGAAAACCGAGTGCCTGACCGGAGGGCAGAACATCGAAGGCGGGCGAGAGCTCGTATTGCTGCGAGTCGGTCACGCGCAGCGCGTGGTTCTTTTCATGGTCGTCGGTGTTGTCGATCAGAATATTGAATACCATGCGCCGGAACAGCTCGCGCATGTGAGCGACGTACGTATCGTCCCGGGTCACGCCCCGGCGCCGAAGCAACTGCGCCAACTCCGGATAGCCGAACCGTTCAGCCGCGGCGCGCAAGGCCACGCACGCCGAAAGACAGTGCGCCCTCAGTCCTCGATTGCGGTCGAAGCGCTTGACCGCGACGGCGTGACCGTGCGTGAGCCTCACCGGCATGGTGGGCGCCACTCGTATGGCGGCTTTGCGCGCAAGCGTCATGGCCGCGTGTTCGATCAGAGGTACATCGGTCGGATCGCCGTCCGCGAACTTGATGACCCATTGTTCACCGGCGATGTCGAGGAGGGCCTTGGGTCGTGCGCCCCCCATGGTCACGCCGGGCGAGATGAGGCGCTTGTGCTCCGCAGGAACGGGCTCGTTGTCTTGAACCTTTCTGATCAATTCGTGGATTTGATCCGCGTCTTCGAGCGTCGGCAAAGGACCCAGGCGCCGCGGTAGGTATTCATCGGCCGAGGTCGATACACCCAAGGCGCCGAACCGGTCGTCGCCCGCAAAGTAGAGATATTCGAGCAGCGACAGCCGCGCGGGCCTGTCGATGTGGCGAATCACGCGCTCGCCCCAGCGGTCCGGGCGAGCGTCGTCCACGGCACCCACGGCGAGGCCTTTCTCTCCCGGGAGGAACTCTTCGTCGATGAGCGGCAGGTCTTCGCTGAGCGCAAAGCCGCGCCGCAGCCACCGGTCTCCATACCGCAGCGACACGCCCTGGGTGGAGCGGATCAGCGCGAGGTCGCCGATGGGCACGGGTTGCTGCGGTTGAGTGAGCAGCCAGAGATACAGACGATCCGTGGGCTGGTATTTCGCGGCGGGCCCGTGGTCAGCCATGGGGGAGCTTCTTGCGGCCCAGCCGGGCTTCGGCCGAGGCGGCGGACCTCACGGCGCGTCGCTGCAGGGCGCCGCGGACATCGCTCTCCAGGGCACCGCGGTCGCTGCCGGGAGCAGCAAGGTCGGGTAGGGCGCTCACCCTTCCGATCAGCCACAACGCAGTCGCATAGATGCCGGCGCCCACCCCAGGATCACCCCGTTCCAGGCGGATCAAGGTGGGAACCGATACGCCGATTCGCTTCGCCCAGGCTCGCTGCGACTCGCGCCGCCTGGCTCTGGCGATGCTCAAGTTTTCACCCAGGCCACGCAATGCTTGAACGGCGGCCGGCGGCAGGGTGAGCAGAGCCGGTGGACTCTTTGGCATAACAAAGAGTTTATCGATTAGCGCGATTAGGTCAAGTTAATGTTACTTATGGTCGTTTTCACAGGTTCAGGCGGCCGCCTGGACCAGCCTCGAGGACAGGGAGCGCCACCACGCGGCCGTCAGCAAGTCCGTGTGGTGCTGCTTGAATACGGCGCACAGCGCCTGCGGTATGGAGAGGAAGGGCAGCCACTGTTCCGGGAATACATCGTGCGGACCGCAGTGAAACCAAGGCTCGGCGCTCGTTTCCTCTTCCTCGCAGCTCGCCTGCGGCAGGTCGCGGAACGCACAATCGGTGACCAGACAGATCTCGTCGTAGTCGTAGAAGATCACCCGGCCGTGACTGGTCACGCCGAAATTTTTCAAGAGCAGGTCCCCGGGAAAGACGTTGCTCACGGCCAGATCGCGCAGGGCGTTGCCGTAATCGATGATGGCCGACTCGGCGGCCGCCGGATCGGCCTCGCGTAAGAACAGGTTGAGCGGGCGCAGCCGGCGCTCGATGTAGCAATGTTCGACGATCAAATCCTCGCCCTCGATACGGCAACTTTGGCCGGCCTCGTTCAGCAGCTCATCGACCAGATCGGGCATGAAGCGTGCGCGCGGCAGCCGCAGGCGCTTGAATTCCTGCGCATCGACCAGGCGGCCGGCACGATCGTGACGGAACACGAATTGATAGCGCTCCATCACATCCTCGCGGGTGCAGGTCTTGGGCGCTCCGGAGCGGTCGCGGATCACCTTGAACACCAAATCGTGGGAGGGCAGGGTGAACACAATCATGACCAGGCCGCGGTCTCCCGGTGCGTGCACGAAACTGTCGATCGACTTGTCCAGGTGCCGTTGCAGGGCGAAGTAGCGCTCGGTCTTGCCCTGCTTGGCGCGCCCCAGCACCGTGTACAGCTCGTCGATGGACTTGCGGGGCATGAACGATCGCAGCAGCGTGATTGCCGCGCTCACTACCGGCAGATCCACGTGAAAATAGGAGCGCGCGTAGCCGAACAGCGAACCCACGTCGGCGCGCGACAGCATCACCGCATCGACCTGTACGCCGCCCGATGAGTTGGTGAAGGACAGAACCAAGGGCGTGATGGATCCATCGCCGATCAGGCGGCCGACGACGAAGGCGTGCATGCCGCGGTAGAACACAGGCTCGATCAGCTCGATGGACTCGGGCTGCCCGCTCTGGCGTCCCGTCTGGAAATACCGGCCGATTTCGGCGCTGATGCGATGCACCGCCGCGTCCTGATCGGCAATGGCGGCGCCGAAGGGCAGATCGGTGAGCACCTCGCGCACCGCCGTCGGCATCGAGCCGCCCACCCGGTAGACGCGGATCGGCACCGCGCCCGAGGCGCGGCCCACGTTGGTCGCGCAAAATTCGACTTCCTTGTTGACGCCGACCGTGCCGAACAAGTCCCGGGTGACCGAATTGAAAAAAGTGCGGTAGAAATCGCTGTCGGGGCGCCGGGCGACGGTGATTTCGTAGGCGCGTTTGATGTCGATCCACAAGGCCACGTCCGTGCGCTTCGTGCGCAGCCGGGCCGCGACGGCCGCCACCGCGCGCGCCACGCGCAGCTCATAGAGTTCGATGCGGGCGACGGCATCGAGCTGCCCCGCGTGCCAATCCTCGGCGAGGAAATTGAGCGCCGCACGCCGCGTAATGCGGCCGAACTCCTCGTTGTACTGTCGAAAATGCTCCGCGATCAGCGCGGCATTATCCTTCGCCGTGGCCTCCTCGTGGGCCGCGGGAGCGGCAGCGGATGTGACGGCGGCGCTCATGTGCGGCTTATGCCGTCGCGCGCTGCGGCCCCGGCTTCACTGCCGTGAATTGCTCGGTCTCGGTGCTGCCGGCCATTGCACCCGTGGAATGTGCCCCGGCCGTGATGGCCGTTTGCACGGCGTCGAAATAGCCGGTGCCGACGAAGGCTTGGTGCTTGGTGGCGCGGTAGCCCGCGCTTTCCTGACTGAACTCGCGCTGCTGCAACTGCGAGTAGCCGAACATGCCGTCCGCGCGATAGGCGGCGGCCAACTCGAACATCGACAGATTCAACGCGTGCCAACCGGCCAGCGTGATGAATTGAAAGCGATAGCCCAGTGCCGCCAAATCCTCGCGCCACCGCTTCATGGCCGCGGCGTCGAGCTTGGCCTGCCAATTGAAGGAGGGTGAGCAGTTGTAGGCGAGCAATTTACCGGGAAATTTGGCGTGAATGGCGGAGGCGAAGCGGCGCGCTTCGGCCATGTCGGGCTTCGAGGTTTCGCACCATAGAAGGTCCGCATACGGGGCGTACGACAGGCCGCGGTCGATGGCCTGCTCGATGCCGGCTTTGACGTAGAAAAAACCTTCGCTCGAGCGCTCCCCCGTGAGGAAGCGGCGGTCGCGGGGATCGTTGTCGCTGAGCAGCAGGTCGGCCGCGTCGGCGTCGGTGCGTGCAATGACCACCGTGGGCACGTCGAGCACGTCGGCCGCCAGACGCGCGGCAACCAACTTGTTGACGGCTTCGGCAGTGGAGACTAAGACCTTGCCGCCCAGGTGCCCGCACTTCTTGGCCGAGGACAATTGATCCTCGAAGTGCACGGCCCCGGCGCCCGCGCGGATCAAGGCTTTGGTCAGTTCGAAGGCGTTCAAGTTGCCGCCGAATCCCGCCTCCGCGTCGGCGACGATGGGAACCAGCCAGTCGATGGCGGATTTGCCGTCCATGTGATGAATTTGATCGGTACGCAGCAGCGCGTTGTTGATGCGCTCGACCATCTTCGGCACCGAGTCGACCGGATACAGACTCTGATCCGGGTACACCTCGCCGGCGGTATTGGCGTCGCCCGCCACTTGCCAGCCCGAGCAGTAAATGGCTTTCAAGCCCGCCTGGACGGTTTGAATGGCCTGATTTCCGGACATGCAGCCCAAGCCCGCGACCACCGGCTCGCTGTGCAGTTGGCGCCAGAACTTCTCGGCTCCCAGCCTCGCCAGACTGTGTTCGATGTGCACGGATCCGCGCAGGCGCGCCACGTCGGCCGCGCTATAGGGGCGGTGGATTCCGGTCCAACGATCGTTCATTTTGTCGCTCAATTCCATTCTCCTGGCGGTTAAGAGAGGCGCACTTGCCTTTCGGATTGTGGAGAGCATAAAGTAGGCATAGCGCAGATTTACACATTAGAAATTTGACAGTGTCAATTTCACATGGAGTACCCATTGAATCCTGGCGATCCAATGCTCGCGCAGCGAGCACCTAGGGGACGGGGTCGCAGCGACCCCGTAGATTCGGCGCGAAGCGCCTGGGAATCCCCCGTAGATTCGGCGCGAAGCGCCTGAAAATATGGGACTGATCCGGCAGGGACACTTTCTCGGGACGAAGCTTCGGTCGCTGCGCAAGCGCAACGGCCTCACCCTCGATGAGCTCTCGGCCCGCTGCGTGCAGATCGATGCGGCCGGCGCTCCGTCGGTGTCCTACTTGAGCATGGTGGAGACCGGCAAACGCATGCCCTCGCCCGACATGCTGGACATGCTCGCGGGCATATTCAGCAAGGACGCGCGCTGGTTTCTCGACGAGAACACCGAAGTCGAGGCCGCTCCGGCGCAGCGCGAACGCGGCGGCCTCGAGGCCATGCCCTTGGAGCCGGCGTTCCTGTTCACTCACGAGTTGCTGCAGAACGCCCTGCCGGAACTGCTGTCGCAGACCGGGACTACGGGACGGCAATTCGCGCAGCTGCTGATTCGAGTCTGGCAGGAGACCCGCCACAACAATTTTCCCGACATCGAACGCGCGGCCGAGGAGTGCGGCAAGCGCGAAATGCCGCTCACACTCGATGCCGTGATGGCTATCTGCAAGCGCCACTCATTGAACGTGCGCTGGTTCGACGGCGATGCGCGCAAACCCAACGGAGCGCTGGTGCGATCTCAATTCGAGGCGCCGGGGACGGTGCTCATCAACAAGCGCCTGCGCAACCAGGAGGAGCGCCTGAAGTACGAACTGGCGTTCATCATCGGCCACAAGATTCTGCACAACGGCGACGGCGCCATCTCGCCGCACAGCGCGATTCATTCCGGCGACGGTGAGTCCTCCGGTTCCGCGGCCGGCATGGGCGCGCAGGATGTGCTCTATGCCTGGCGCGATTTCGAGTGCAGTTTTTTTGCCGGGGCGCTGCTGTGCCCGCGCATTCCCTTCAGGCGATTCCTGATTCGCGAGGCGCATAGCGTCGCCGCCTGCACCAAGCTCGGAGTCACGCCGGCGCTGGTCATGCGCCGTATGACCGCCGTGTCGCCCTACCGTCACTGGCATTTCTTCGACGCGTATCCTCCGGGTTACTTGCGCGCCGTGTATCGCGGAAACGGCATCCCGCTGCCGTGGGGCAATATGAGCCTGGTGTCCGATCCCTGTCCGCGCTGGGCGGTGTTTCGCCTGCTGCAGACCACTCCCGAGACGCCGCCGATGCAGAGGCCCAAGTCGCAGATCTCGGTAATGCAGGACGGCAAGCGCGCACGGCTGTACTGCTGCCATTCGCTGCTGACTCGCGACGCGCTCGACGAAGTGCACGTGCTGTCCGTGGGCGTCGACCTGTTGCCGGCGCTCGACGCCCAGGGCTTCGACGGCGAGGAGATGGTCGGCATGGTGGCCGAGGCTTGCCGGCACGGCGGCGGCGACGGCGTGATTCCCCAGCAGGCGGTCGCCGCCATTCGCGCCGCCTCGCAGGTGCTCAACATCGCATGGATCGCCGAGGCGCTCGACTCGCCGGCCAGCGTCATCTGCCCGCGCAGCGGCGCCTGTCCGCGGCAACCCCAGGGTTGCGTTTAGAAAACGCGCTCGCCCGCCAACCAGGTCTCGAGCACGCGAATCTTCCAGATGTCCGCCGGGGGAATCTTGAACAAGTCGCGGTCGATGACGATGAAGTCGGCCCACTTGCCTGGCTCGAGCGAGCCCAGGCTCTGTTCCTGGTGTTCCGCGTAGGCCGCGGCCAGCGTGAATGCGCGAAACGCCTCGAGCAAAGTCATGGCCTGTTCCGGATGCCAGCCGCCCGGCGGCTGATTGGAGTGATCGCTCCGGGTCACCGCCGCGTGCAGGCCGAAGAAGGGATTGTCGGACTCGACCGGGAAATCCGAGCCTCCGGCAATCACCGTGCCCTGATCGAGAAAGGAACGCCAGGCATAGGCACCCTCGAGGCGCTGCGGGCCGATGCGCGCTTCGGCCATGTTCATATCGCTGGTCGCGTGGGTCGGCTGCATGGAGGCGATCAGATCCAATTGCTTGAAACGCGGGATGTCGGAGGGTGCGACGACTTGGGCGTGCTCGATCCGATTACGCAGCGCCCGGCCGCCGACGGTGCGGTAGGCCGCCTCGAAGGCATCGAGTACCTGGCGATTGGCGGCATCGCCGATGGCGTGGATGTTGACCTGGTAGCCGGCGCTCAGGGCGGTTTCGATCTTGTGTTGCATCTCGGCGTTCGTCATGAACAAGAGACCGGTTTGCTCCGGCTTGTCCGAATAGGGGGCGAGCATCGCAGCTCCCCGGCTGCCCAAGGCGCCATCGGCGAACAGCTTGACCGAACGTATGGTGAGCCGGTCGTGCGCATAGCCCAACAGCGGTCCGTCTTTGGACAGGGCTCTGAAGTCCTCGGCGGTATCGGCAATCATGGCGTAGACCCGCACTGTCAGTCGTCCCTGATCGGCGAGTTTTCTGTAGGACGCGATGACGTCCGCGCCGACACCGGCATTGCCGACGCCGACCAGGCCCACGGAATTCATGTGCCTCATCGCGGCTTGCAGGGCCGCCAGACGTTCGGCCTCGCCCAGTTTCGGTATGACCGCCTCGACCAAGTTCATCGCCTTATCCACCAAGACCCCCGACGGGTTGCCCGCGGCGTCGCGCTCGATGCGTCCGCCAGTGGGATCCGGAGTGTCCTTGGTGATGCCCGCGGCTTGCAGCGCCCTGGTGTTGAGCCATTTCGCATGGCCGTCGATCCGGTCCAGCGCCGCCGGCCGATCGTCGACGGCAGAGTCGAGTTCTTGCGCAGTCGGAAATCTTCCTAAGTTCCAGATGACATGATTCCACCCGCCGCCCACCACCCAGGCGCGCCGCGGATTGGCCCGCGCATAGGCGCGAATCTTGCGCTCGGCTTCCTGCAGGCTCGCGGTGCCAGTCAACTGACTTGCACACTCTCCAAACCCAGATCGAGAACGTGACCGTGCGCATCGATCAGCCCGGGCAGCAGCGTTCTTCCGTGCCCGTCGATCACGCGAGCCTTCGCGTACTTCGAGCGCAGCGCGGCAGCGTCGCCGATCTCGAGAATTTTTCCCGCCTCGAACGCGAGTGCGCTGAACGGCTCGAGTTTCGTGCCTACCAGGGTGTAGCCGTGAACATTGGTGACGATGGTGGGCGCGCTGCGCGCAGTCGGCAGCGCAGCTCCAGGCAGGGGAGCAGTTCCGGCCGCAGGCGCGGCCGCGGCCGCGGCGACGGCCGTGCCGACGGTCAGAATGAGGGCGATGATCGAATGTTTGAGTGGCGGATTCACGATATTCCTTGGATGGCCGTGGGTCACTTGCCCAGCGGAACGTCGGTGATTGTACCGTGCCTGAATTGCGCCACGGTTTTGCTCGAGGGGTCACCCGAGGGAGTAAAATGGCGACATGCAAAGCAAGTGGAACGTCACAATCAAAACCCCGATGGGCGACAAGTCGGGCGTCCTCGATCTGAAGGCCGAGGGGACTACGCTGACCGGATCGCTGTCGGACGGCTCTCAAAACGTCCAGATCGACGACGGCAAGGTCGTGGGCAACACGCTCTACTGGTCGGCGAAGATCACCTCGCCGATGAACATGAAATTCAAGTTCACCGCGACGGTCGATGGGGACCGCATCAGCGGCGTTGCCAAACATCTGCTGGGCAAGGCCACGTTCACCGGCACTCGCGCGGGCTGATGCACTGCGGCGAATGAATTGAACATTATCTGCGGCCGGGCGCATCGCCGGTAGCCAATCCTCAGGGTTTCCCGCCCTACAGCTGGAGCTCCGCGAGCCGATAGCTAGGGTTGGACATGCATACCTTGAAACGCTTTTTTCGACGCGTCGACGGTCCGCTGCTGCACGGGACGCTGGCGGGATGCGTCGTCATGGTCATTTCCTCGCTCGGCCTGTTTTATCTCTGGCATGCGGCGCGGGAAGCGCAGTTGGGCGCCGTACGCACCGAGCTCGTCCAATTGGCCCGCGTCGCCGCGACGTTGGTCGACGGCGACCGGCACCAGGTGCTCGAGTCGCAAGCCCAAGCCGGCGGCTCCGATCACCTCGCTCTGCTCGCCCCTCTGGTCAGATTTCACAAGGCCACGTCCGGCATCATCTACGTCTACACCGCCATCCTCGACAAGAACCGCATCTACTACGTCCTGGGCACCGACTACCTGTATCGCGTTGACGGCGACAGCATAACGCCCGATCCGATCATGACGCCGCACGACACCTTGGATCCGACCCTGCGGCGGGCGCTCGAGCGGCACGAAGTCGCGGTGAACGATGAACCCGTGAAAGAGGCGATACGCAGCTACATGAGCGCATACGCACCCTTCTATGACTCGCAGGGCCGCTTCGTCGGAGTGACGGGCGTGGACATGTGGGTGCATGATTTCGACGCACGCATCGGCGCGATCCGCCGCGCCGGCATGGGCGCCTTGGCCGCCGTCGCCGTGCTGTCCGTGCTCACCGGCACGGTCGTGTTTCGCCTCAGCCGCACGGCCCTGCGGTCGCGGAGGCGCGATCGACGGGTTCAGGCTCGGCTGGCGACGGCAAAGAGGCAGGCCGAGGTTCATGCACGCCGCGCTGAAGCTGCGTCGAAGGCCAAGAGCGATTTTCTCGCCATGATGAGCCACGAGATCCGCACGCCCATGAACGGAGTGCTGGGCTTCGCCGATCTGTTGCTCGAAACACCGCTCAATGCCGAACAGCGGGAATTCGTCAAGACTGTGCAGAGGTCGGGCGATTCGCTGCTCACCATCATCAACGACGTGCTCGACTACTCGAAGATCGAAGCGGGCCGCATGACCTTCGAGCACATCGACTTCGACCTGCGCTCGGTGTGCGAGGAGGTGCGCGCAATTTTGCGTGCGGGAGTCGTAAAGCGGAATCTCGCGATGAGTCTCCACTATGAGGCGGAGCTGCCGTCCTTCATCAAGGGAGATCCTGTGCGCATCCGCCAGGTCTTGCTGAATCTGGCGAGCAATGCCGTCAAGTTCACCGAACGGGGCGCGGTCCGCATCGAGGTTTCGCGGCTGGACGGGCCGCAAATCAAGATCAGCGTCGCCGACAGCGGCATCGGCATCGCCGAGGAGCAGATGAATCGAATGTTCCGCCGCTTCACGCAGGCGGACTCCTCGACGACTCGGCGCTACGGCGGTACGGGTCTGGGGCTCGCCATCAGCAGAACCTTGGTGGAGCTCATGGGGGGCGCGATCGGCGTCAGCAGCGAACCCGGCGTCGGTTCGACTTTCTGGTTTACTCTTCCGCTCGTCGCCGCGGACGCGCCGCCGTTGCTCGCGGACGAGGTGCTGTTGCCGGCGGACGAGGCGCGGGTGCCGATGCTGACGGGCGCGGTCGGCGAACCGGCGGCCGTCATGGCGTCCGCCTCGGGCGGCGCGGAGGAGAGCCGCCTGCTCCTGGTCGAGGATAATTTCGTCAATCAGCGCGTCGCCGTCTATATGTTGACCAAGTTGGGATACCGGGTCGATGTGGCTCCGCATGGACGAGAGGCCATCGACATGCTCGGCAAGTTCAACTACGCGCTGGTGTTGATGGACTGTCAAATGCCGGAAATGGACGGTTTCGAGGCGACCCGAAGCATCCGCGATCGCAATTCAACGGTGCGCGATCATGACGTTCCGGTGATTGCCATGACGGCGAACGCGTTTCCCGAAGACCGCGCACGCGCGCTTGCCTGCGGCATGAATGATTTTCTGGCGAAACCGGTGGATCGCTCCGCGCTCGCCGCCATGCTCGCGAAGTGGCTGAAGCTGCCGGTCGATCAGGAATCGCGCGCGGCCGCGGGCTAGTGCGGCGGTCGGCTAGCGCGGCGGTCGGCTAGTGCGGCGGTCGGCTAGGACTCTGCGCCGTCGCCCAACTCGCCGGTGGCGGTCTGCACGTAGTTCTGCATCCCCATCTTGTCGATGAGCCCAAGCTGCTCTTCGATGAAATCGATGTGCTCTTCCTCGCTCTTCTGGATGTGAACCAGCAGCTCGCGGGTGACGTAGTCCTTGACCGATTCGCAGTAGGCGATGGCGGAGTCGTACAGGGGATGTGCGGCCATCTCGAGTTTCAGATCGCACAGCAGGATTTCCTTGACGTCCTCGCCGATGAACAACTTGCCGAGATCCTGCAAGTTCGGCAGTCCCTCGAGGAAAAGAATCCGCTTGACCAGCCGGTCCGCGTGTTTCATTTCATCGATTGATTCCTCGTACTCGATCTTGCTGAGGCGCTTCATCCCCCAGTTGTCGAGCATGCGCGCGTGCAAGAAGTACTGATTGATGGAAGTCAGCTCGTTCTTGAGCGCTAGGTTGAGGAACTCGAGAACTTTCGCGTCGCCTTGCACGGTGACCCCTTGTGAAATGGCGCGCGGTGCGCGCCGACCGGATCGATTGTAAGCCGGGGTGGGTCTTTAGGGCATCAATTGACGGGAGCGTCTCAGGCGGCGATTTCCGCGCCGGGTTGGGGGAACAGCCCCAACCTGGGGGAATCACCCCTGGCGTCGAGGGAGGCGGACAGCGCCACCTTCGCCTCAGGGACGCACTTGCCGCAGCAAGTACCCACTCCAAGGTCGCGAGTCAGGTGGCGCAGGCTGGTGGCCCCGTTCTTCACGGCGGTGCGGATATGGCGGTCGGATATGGCCTTGCAGACACAGATGATCATGGCGCTATTGTGAACGCGAATGCGAATGATTGTCAATACCATTCGATTTGACCTAATCTTGGGGGGGCGGGCCGCCCCCCGCGCCAAGCGCGCCGGCCCATTGCATAATGGGGGTTTGGACTCGCAGGCCGCCATCAAGAGTTAACCAATGAAGATCTTTTCCTGGAACGTCAACGGCATTCGCGCTGTGCTCAAGAAGGGGCTGTTCCAGCCGTTTCTCGACTCATACCGCCCCGATATCGTCTGCTTGCAGGAAACCAAGGCCGAGCGCGGACAGTTCGAAATCGACTTGCCCGACTATCGCGAATATTGGAATTCCGCCGTGAAGAAGGGCTATTCGGGTACCGCGATCTTCTCGAAGGAAGAGCCGCTGTCGGTCGTCAACGGCTTTCCGAACGAGTTTGCCAAACGCTTCGCGTTCGCCGACGAACTTCAGCGGGACAGCGCCGAGGAAGGCCGGGTCATGACGGCGGAATACAAGAATTTCTATCTGGTGACGGTCTATACGCCGAACGCCAAGGACGACCTCAGCCGCTTAGGCCTGCGATTCAAACATTGGGATCCGGCCTTCCTCGCCTATTGCAAGCAGCTGGAGAAGGTCAAACCGGTCATATTTTGCGGCGATCTCAATGTCGCGCATACCGAGCTCGATCTGGCGAACCCCAAGCCGAATCGGGGTAAGAAGGGTTTCACGGACGAGGAACGCGCGGGCTTCCAGAATTTCGTGGACGCAGGCTTCATCGATACTTTCCGGCTGTTCACCCAGGGCAATGGGCACTATTCGTGGTGGAGCCATTTCGCCAATTCGAGAGCGCGCAACGTCGGATGGAGAATCGACTACTTCCTCGTGTCGCAACAGTTGCGCGCCGCAGTGAAGAGCGCCGAGATTCATCCCACCGTCATGGGCAGCGATCATTGCCCGGTCAGCGTGACGCTTGCCTGAAGAATCGGGTATCCCAATGACTGCAGGTGCGTGCATGCGAGAGTTCGTGCTTCTGGCGCTGGTGATGTGCGCGGCGCCGGCGGTCGCGGGCGGGCCGCCCAGCCGCTACGGGGTCGATGCCCCCGAGCTCGCGCATCTGGGCGACTTCGCCGTGGGAGTGAGGACCTTGCACTTGGTTCAGCACCATCAAGCCGATGTGCTGGCGTACGACGCCGCCAAGGGCGAGGCTCCCTGGGTGGATCGCGACTTGACGGTGGACCTTTGGTACCCGGCGCAGCCGTCGCCGAAGGCGCGGTCTGTGGTGTATACGGCGGAATTGCCCCGGGAGCCGCCCGCGGCGCCGGCCAGATTTTCGATTCCCGGCATCGCGGTGCGCGACGCGAAGCCCACAGGGTCGAACCTGCCCTTGGTGATCGTGTCGCATGGCTACAGCAATGATCCGGCCGCCTTGACGTGGTTGACCGAGAACCTTGCATCGAAAGGCTACGTCGTGGCCGCCATTCACCACGTTGACCCGCCCATCTCGGATCGAACCCGGCTGGCGGAGCCCGTGATTCGCCGGCCTCTGGATATCGCCTTCGTGGCCGAAACGCTGCAACGGCGCCTGGGTACCGATCGACTGGTGGATCCGGCTCGCACGGCGCTGATCGGCTACTCCATGGGCGGCTACGGCGTCTTGGTTTCGGCGGGCGCGGCTGTCGACCCCGACGGCGGCGCGGTCAAACTCGTGCCCGGCGGCCTGATGAAGCCCTATGCGCGCGGCGGCGCACTCAGCGGCTCCATCGTCGTCAAGGGTCTGCGTGCGGTGGTGGCGATTGCACCGGCCGGAGGCGGCCCTCTGGGCGCATGGGGCGCACAGGGCGTGAGCGCAATCACGGCGCCGCTGCTCCTCATCGCCGGCGACAACGATCACACGGTGGATTACGCCACGGGGGCACGCGCCTTTTTCGACCAGGCGAGCGGCGCGCACCGGTACCTTCTGACTTTCAAGGAGGGGGGACATGAGATCGGATTGAGTCCCGCGCCGGACTCCATGCGGGGGCGACTGTGGGATGAGGATTGGTTCGAGGATCCGGTGTGGCGCAAGGATCGCATCACCGCCATCAATGCACACTTCATCACCGCGTTCCTGGATCGCTACGTCAAGGGCGATGAAAGCCGCGACGCCTATCTCAACGTACCGGTGACCGAATCGGACCTGGGCGCCTGGCCCGCCGCTACGCCGCCCGCGGCGTATGACGCATTCAGTCCGGGCACCGGAAATGTCAGCGTCTGGAAGGGCTTCCAGCGCAATCACGCAACCGGCTTGGAGCTGCTGCAGGCCGGAGCCTCCGTGCCGTGACCCATCGCTCCCTGCCGCAGGCGGCGCCCGAGGAAATCGGTCTCTCGTCCAGCCGTATTGCCCGCTTGGGGTCGGTGCTGCGCGCCGAGATCGAGCGCGGTCGCGTGCCCGGCGCGGTGGCGCTCATTGCCCGGCGCGGCCGGCTGGGTCTTTTCGAGAGCTTTGGTGTTCGAGATCCCGCCACCGGCAGCCCGATGAAGAAGGACGACATCTTCCGCATCTACTCCATGACCAAGCCCATCACCTCGGTGGCGGCGATGATGCTCTGGGAAGAAGGACGATTCCTGCTCAGCGATCCCATCGCCAAGTACCTTCCCGAGTTCGCAGAGTTATATGTCGCGGTCGAGCGCGGCGAAGCGATCGAGCGGGTACCGGCGGCGCGCACCATCACCATCCAGGATCTTTTGCGCCATACCTCCGGCCTGACCTACGAGTTTCGGGGACCGGGTCCCGTGCAGAAAATGTACATGAGCGCCAAGGTGTACAGCCGTTCGCAGAGCAATGCCGATCAGGTGGCGACGTTGGGCAAGCTGCCGCTGCTGCATCAGCCGGGAACACAGTGGGAGTACAGCCGTTCCACCGATGTGATCGGCCGCCTCATCGAAGTGCTGTCGGGGCAGACTCTCGGCGATTTTTTCGAGAAGAATATTCTGACGCCGCTCGGCATGGTCGACACCGCCTTTCACGTGCCGCCGCGCCATCACTCGCGCCTGGCGGAAGCGTTCGCCCAGGATCCCGATAGCGGAGCGGCGGTTCAGCTGGTCGAAGTCCGCAACGCGCCTGCCTTCGAGTCGGGCGGCGGAGGCCTCGTGTCCACCGCGGGCGACTACGCGCAATTTTTGCAGATGCTGCTGAACGGCGGGACGCTCGACGGGATTCGATACTTGAGCCGCAAGACCATCGAACTCATGACGGCGGACCACCTAGGGTCCATGACAGGGGCGCCCGACCTGCTGCTCCCCGGCTACGGATTTGGGCTCGGTTTTGCGGTTCGCCTACAAGCCGGCATCTCTCACGTGCCGGGGTCGATCGGCCAGTACTTCTGGGGCGGTCTCGCCGGCACCACATTCTGGGTCGACCCGGCGGAGCAGCTATTTGCGGTACTGCTCATTCAGGCACCCGGCCAGCGCGACTATTTTCGCACCCTATACCGGGATCTGGTCTACTCGGCAATCGACGACTGAACGGGATGGGCAATGCGGGAACACTGTCGCGAGGATGCACGTCACATTCTGTGTCATGGTGTAAGGGTTCACCTGCCGTGACGCTTGAGAGATGACCTTCATCACGGCACTGTCATTGCTAACAAGACAATAATGCGCTCCATATGGTGCTGCACTGCGGTCGGTATGACCGGATATGAGAAAAATTAACAAATTCCTGCTCTTCGGGGCCGTTTTGCTGTCCTCCCGCTTTGCCTTCGGTGCGGAGGGCAAGTCCTTTGCCGACCAGCTGGAGATGCTCGAGTGGTCGGATCCCGAGCGGGCGGTACAGATCGTCGATGCGGCGCCCCCGCTGCCCGCCGATTCCACGGCGTCGGAAATCGAGATGCTGGAAATCCGCGCCATGGTGTATGCGAACAGCAGCCGGGACGAGGACGTCAACGCCATCGAGCGGCGCCTCGACGTCATTGCCTCGGCGGGAGACGCGTCGGCCCTTCGCGCGGGCCGCTTCGTGCGGGCGTATTCGGCGCGCCGGCACGGCCAGTACGCGGCCGCCGAGGCCGAACTCAAGGGCATCGACATCAACTCGATCGACTCCGATTCCGAGCGCTACCGGATCGTCACCTTGCGCGGTCTGGTGCTGCGCATCCTGGGGCAGGACGAAGCGGCGCTGCCTTATCTCGAGCTGGCGTTGGATCTCGCGAACAAGATGCACGACGAGCTGCGCATCGTGCACTCGATGCTCTCGCTGGCGCGAATCTACACCGACAGCGGCAATTTCGATCGAGCCATGGTGCAGCTGGCCGCAGCGCGCAGGCTGGCGACCCGGTTGGGCGACGAGACCTCGCTGGTCGAGACCGAGGAGCGCACGGCCGACATCGCGGATCGCCGCGGCGATCGTGTCGAGGAGCGGCGCGCGTCGCTGGCGGGGCTCGATCACGCCAAGCGCTCCGGAAGCAGCAAGTGGCTCGAGCTGGCGCTGGTCAACCTCGGGGATTCGTATTTGAAGACCCGCGACTTCGCGGAATCACTCAAGTACTCCAAGCAGGCGCTGCCCATCATGCAGCGCACGAATCAGCGCGACGATGAGCAGATCACTCTGTTCAACGAGGGTCTGGCGTATATCGGACTCGGCAGCATCAAGGCCGGCGAGAAGCTCGCCGAAGGGGCGATCACCGAAGCGCTGGCGGGCAGCGACCTGCTGGATGCCAAGGAATTGCTCCGGGAGTATGCCGATGCGCTGGAGCACGCGGGCTACTTGATGATGGCGATCCAGGCCTATCACCGCTATGACGCAATCAGCGAGAAATTCATGACGAACACGCGGCAACGCGCGTTCCTCGAACTGTCCGCGCAATTCGACGACGAGCGCAAGGCGCGGGAGCTCGAGCTTCTGCGGCGCGACAACGCGCTCAAGGTGTCCGAGATGCGCGGCCAGCGGCTGCTGCAGCAGCTCATCATCGCGGGTGCGCTGTTCATCGCCGTCATCTGCGCGGCGCTCGTCTGGGCGTTTGCCCGGGTGAGCAAGGCGAACGATCGGCTTCGCTTCAGCAGCGAGCACGACCCGCTGACCGGTCTGTCGAATCGGCGCTACTTCAACGAGTGCGTCTTGGCGGTCGACGGCGGGCGGCCGGTCGGCGGCTGCGTGCTGTTGGCGGATCTGGATCACTTCAAGCGCATCAACGACACCTACGGACATCCGGCCGGGGATGCGGTGCTCGCGGCGATGAGCCAGCGGCTCGCGACGGCGCTGCGCGAGAACGACAAGCTGGTGCGCTGGGGCGGCGAGGAATTTCTCGCGATGCTCGGGCCGATGACTCCGGCGCAGGCGGATTTGACCGCCGAAAGACTGCTGCAGGCGGTGCGCCGCGACCCCGTTCTGTGGAACGGACATTTGATCCGCTGCACGATCTCCATCGGCTATGCCTGTTTTCCGATGGCAGGCTCGGCTACCGACATCTCGCTCGACAGCGCGATCAGCCTCGTCGACAAGGCTCTTTACGAAGCGAAGCGCCGCGGCCGCGACCGCGCCTGCCTCATCAAGGTCGTGCGCGCCCGCGACGAGAAGGATTTGACCACCATCAGTTCCGAATTCGAATCCGCCACCAGCGACCGCAGAGTTCAGCTGGTCGAGATTCTGGGCGCTGCCGCCTAGCGAAGACGGCCTCGATCTCCTAGGGATTGTCCAGGAAGGTTTTGGCTGCGGCGAAGCAGAACGGCGCCACCAGCACGGTGTGGTACACCTCGGCGACCGCGAGTTCGCCGCCGTCGGTCGCGCCTTGCTCGACGGCGGTTGCGGCAACCGCAGCCTTTGCGACGGCAAAATCTTTCTTCAGTCCGGCGTAGGGGTCGTTGGCGGACGCCGCGGACTCCAGATCCAGCACGCTGATCGGCGCGGACGCGGGTGCGTGCGCCGCCCAATAGCTCTGCATCAGCTGGGTGTTGAGCCAGAAGACCAGGGGATCCATGGCGCCGCCGCACAACAACACGGGCGCGGTCGGCACCCAATTGCGCAGATCGTTCACCTTCAACGCCTGGCGCCAGGGCAGGCCGGGAGTTGCCGCGGGAATGCCGGTGGTGGGCACGGGCCAGCCGCCATCGGGATTGGACTGCGCATCTTCGAGGTAGCTCAGGCGATAGCTATTCTGCAGCAAATTCCCGGCACCGAACCCGAGTGCGAACACCTCGGCGAGATTCGCCGGGGTTGAAGGCGGCGTGTCGGCCGCAAATGCGGGGGCGGGCGGCGTCGCGCTGAACAGCACGTATTCCGGAAGCTTCCCCTCCGCATAAAGCTGGCTGCGCGGCGTCGTCGTCGGGAGCAAGGAGTCGATTCCGCTGGCGTACTGGCTCTCGAATACCTCGGAGGGGTCGCTGTAGATGTTGCCGTAGGCCTTCTGATACGCAGTGAGCAGCAGTGTCGAGGACACCGGCGCATCCCCGTTGACCTCGCCGTAGAACACGGCGTCGACGAATGCGGCCAGTGCGTACGGCCCCGACAGGGGCGCGGCCGCCGTAACCTTCATTCCCGCGGCTTGCATGGCGCGCTGGGTCGCCATCGCAACATAGCCTCCCTGCGAATAACCGGTGATGAAGAGCTGCCCGTTGTCCTGGGTGAGCGTTGCGGAGGCGAGCGGCAGCGCCGTGCGCGCCGCGGTCAACGCGTCGATCATGTCCTTCGATTGCTGATCGGCGATGAGGTAGGGATGATAGCCGAGAGTCGATGTGTCATAGCCTGCGTAATTGGGTGCGACGACGATGTAGCCCTTGGTCGCAAATATCGCGACCAGGTTCAGTGTTTCCGTATTCTGCAGATTGTCCATCGTGAACGCGCGGTCGGTGGTGGTGCCGTGCGCATAGAGGAGAATCGGCCGCGGCCCGGTGCAGTTCGCCCCGAGCCCGGTGGGCACCATCATCACGGCGGACGCAGTGGTGGGTTCATTCGCCCCGCCCACGGTCTCGTACTGGATGTGATACATGAGAAGGTCGCAGACCGGTGCGCCGCTCACCGACAACAGCAACAGGTTGGTCGCAAGGTTGAGTTCGGCCAGCAGATTCACCGTCGTGAGCGTCGATAGAAGCGAGGGCGGACTCTCCAGCAGCGTTCCACGCGGCGGCGGCCCCGTGTCGCCCGAGCCGCTCGAGTTCGAGCCCCCCATGCCGCCGCCGCCGCAGGCGGTGATCAGCAGCACAGCGGAAAGAATTACAAAACGGGGGGTAGTCGAACGCATACTGCGTTCTTAGACCCCGCGGCGCGAGGCCCGTTCCATCCGACCCCGTAGCCTGCCTGGACAGGCTTCTATGCTGCGTCGTGAAATATCAATCCCAGCGTGCGCCGAAAACCGCGATGCAATTGGGAGACGCCGTGGCGGACTTGCACTCGCGCCGGGCCGCGAATGCCTTGAACGGGCCGCTCCCTGACCGGAATGACGGCAAACGCTCCCTGAGTCAGCGGCACCACGATGGGCCTCGCTTGGCGGCGCGGACGCTGCTCGACGAGTATCAACTCACCGCCGTCGAAATCGACTCCCGGCCGATCGAGCAGAAGTATGGCCTGAAGAGGGAAATGGATCTTTCCATACAAATCCTGATGCAGGCAGTTGGAGTCGCCTGGCCCGTAGCGCAGCAGCAGCGGGGTAGGGCGCGTCTGGCCGGCGGCGGCGCAGCGCGCCGCCACGGACTCGTGATCCGCGGGCCAATCCGCGGCGCCTCCCAAGCGCGACTCCCATGCATTGGCGATCGGCGCGAGGCGCGCGTACATCGCGCGCCGCAGCGCGTCCACGAGGCCGGGTAGGGGGCGCGCAAAGTATTTGTACTCCCCGCTGCCGAAGCCGTGCCGCGCCATCGTCACCGTGGAGCGAAATGTGCCTTCTGCCGCTGTGTACAGCGCCGCGAGCTGCGCGCAGGCGGCGGCATCCACCAACGGCGCGGTGATGGCGAAGCCTTCCCGATCCAGGCTCTCCTGCAGCGCCCGCGGCTCGAGCGCCGCGACGGCCTTGACGGACGCCGCGGACTCGGGGGACACGGACTCGGGGGACATGGAGTCGGGGGACATGGACTGGGCGGTCCCGGGCGATGAACGTCGCGGCAGATTCATGAGGCGCGCCGCCGCTCCTGATCGATGAGTACACGCTTGCGCTCGAGCCCCCACCGATAGCCGCCGAGTGCGCCGTCGCCGCGCAGCACGCGATGACAGGGCACCAGCACGGCGACGCGGTTCGCAGCGCAGGCCGAGGCCGCCGCGCGCACCGCCTTCGGCGCGCCGATGCCGGCGGCGAGTTCCGAATAACTCACGACGCGGCCCTCGGGTATTTGCAGCAGGAAACGCCAGACCCGAATCTGAAAAGCCGTGCCGCGTAAATCGAGAGGAAGATCCGGCCGCGGCGCATTGCCCAGGATGTGCGCCTCCAATGCCTGCATCCAGGCATTGAGCTCGGAGGAATCCGTCATGGCCGACGGTGTAAGCGCCGCATTCGGGAATTCACTCGTCAGCTGCGCGATCAATGCGGATGTGTCCGCGCCGAATTGCGCGAAGCACACACCGCGTTCGGTGGCCGCCATCAGCAGGGGTCCCATGGCCGTGGCGCGCACGGCGTAGGCGATGGTCTCACCGGCTCCGCCCCGGCGATACACCGACGGCGTCATGCCGAGGTTGCGCGGCGCATGGCTGTAGACCCGGCTGGTCGACTCGAATCCGGCGTCGGCAATGGCGTCGAGGACGCTCTTGCCGGCTTTCAGGCCTCCTTTCAGCCGGCGCAGCCGCGCAGCATCGTGGTACATCTTCGGCGACACGCCGAGCGCCGCCTTGAACCGGCGTTGCAAATGCGCGGGCGACAGGTGCGCCCGCTTGGCCAATCGCGCCAGGGTCAGAGGCTCGCTCGCATGTGCTTCGATGTATGCGGCGAGGGATTCCATCACGCGCGCGGCGCGGTCGCCCGCGTCGCGGGGCCGGCAGCGTTTGCACTCTCGCAGGCCCGCGGATTCGGCCGCCGCCGGATCCCGGAAGAACCGCACGTTCTCGGGCTTCGGCCGGCGAGACGGGCACGAGGGCCGGCAGTAGACTCCCGTCGTCATGACGCCGTACACGAATGCTCCGTCGTGACTTGCGTCGCGCTGCGCCAGCGCCACGCGCATGGTGTTTTCCGGCGGCATTTCCGCGATATATGTGGATTTGTCGTTCATTTCAAGCGTCCTCGTAGGTTTCGAGAGGTGAAAGCTACAGGCATGCAGAATCGCGGACACTCCGATTCTTGCGGTCTCATCGCCGAAAATCAGCGGCGCGGCGGTCCGCCCCGGCGCAGCAAGGTGAGGGCCAGAATCGCCGACGCCAACATGAGAAACAGGCTCACCGCGTTCAGCGCCGGAGTCGCCCCTTCGCGCATGCGCCCGTACATCATTACCGTGAGGGGCGTGTCCGCGCCGACCAGCATCAAAGTGGTATTGAAGTCCGCGAACGACATGAGGAAGGAGATGGCCGCCGACCCCAAGAGCGCGGGGCGCAGATAGGGCAACAGAATGGTGCGGAATACCGCCGCCTTGGAAGCGCCGAGATTCAAAGCCGCTTCCTCGAGCGTGCGGTCGAAGCGCCTCAGGCGGGCGCTGATGGTGAGCGTCGCGATGGTGGCAATGTAGGAAAATTGCCCCAGCACGACCAGAGGCAGCCCGGGCCGCAGAAAATCGAGATCCAGCCCGAAAGTGTCGTCGGCGAACTCGGCGATGCGGCTCGCGAAGGCGAGAATGGATATGCCGAGGATGACTCCGGGAATCACCAGCGGCGCCAGCATCATGACGGAGAGGGCTTGTTTGCCCCAGAAGCGGCCGCGCTCGAGGAGGAACGCGTTGGTGGTGCCCACCACCGCGGACAAGGCCGTCACGCAGACGGCCACGAGGCAGCTGGTCCAAATGCTGCCCAGCAATTCGCCGTCGGCAAACAGGCCGATGCGCCCGAGCGCGGTATTGCCGAGAAACCAATCGAGGGTGAAGCCGTGCCAGGGCGGCGCGGGGTAGGGTGCGTCGTTGAAAGCGAATACCGCGACCACCGCCAACGGCAGAAACAGGAACACGAGAAAGGCGGCCAGATACAGCGCCGTGGCGGTGCGCAGCCAGAGAGGTCTTGGCAGAGAAGGGATCACGTCTGCCTCATTACATCGCCGAAGCGCTGCCCGGCGAGCCTGAGACCCAGTATCACCAGCGCCGTGGACAGCGCGAGCAGCAAGAAGCCGAATGCGGCTCCCTGTTCCCAATTGAAGCGGGTGATGAACTGGGTATAGATCTGCTCGGTGAACCACTGCGAGTTCTTGCCGCCGAGCAGCGTGGGCGTCAGGTAATTGCCCAATGTCAGCATGAACACCACGATGCATCCGGCGGTGATGCCGGGTGCGGCGTGCGGAATCACGATGGTGCGCAGAATGGAGAGTCCGCCGGCGCCCAAGTCATAGGCCGCCTCGATCAGCGAATTGTCCAGACTCTCCAGGCTCGACACCAGCGGCACCACCATGAAGAGCAGCGAGGTGTACACCAAACCCACCAGGATGGTCGCGTCGCGATACAGAAGTTCGACCGGCACGTCCGTCAACCCAAACTTCACGAGCAGCGCCGGCAACACGCCCGATTCTCTGAGCAATATCATCCAGCCGAGCGTGCGTACCGTCTCGCTGACCCAAAAGGGAATGAGGCAGATGATGAACAGCAGCGAACCCGCCCGTCCCCGTGCCAGCTTGGCGATGATCCAAGCGACTGGAAATGCCAGCAACAGCGTCAGAAGCGTGGCGATCACCGACATCACCGCCGTGCGCACGAACACATGCCAGTACAAGGGCTCGGTAAAAAAAGTCCGGTACTGGGCCAGACTATGCACGTATTCGCGGGGGCCGACGCGCTCGCGGAAGGACAGCAGGGCAAGGTCGACGTGAGGCAGGATGATCAGAGCGCCGAGCCACAGCAGCGCGGGCGCGAGCAGCAAGCCCAGCGCGAAACGTCCCTGCCAAAGACGCGCGTTAAGCATCCTGCCCCGCCGCACCGGCGCGCGCCGCAAAGCACACCGCCCGCGAAGGATCGAAGCTGAATGCCACGTGTTCGTGGGGCTTCAAGTCCGCAAATTGCCCGGTTTGGGGCAGGGCGATGCGGAATTCGCGGCGAGTCCCGGCCTCCTGCAGCAATACCGCCGAATTCGCGCCGTCGAACAGCACGCTTTGGACTTCGCCGGCATGCAGCGGATGCTCGGGCGGCAACTCCGCGGCGCTGCGCGCGAGCATGGCCACTTCCGGGCGCACGAACACCTCGACGGCATCGCCGGCGGCGATGGCGCCGCTTTTGAGCGCGCGCACCACCCAGCCGTCGGCGGTGGCGACTTCGGCGAGCGCGCCGTCGGCGCGCGTGGCTCGGCCCGCGATCCGATTGTTCGCGCCCACGAAGCCCGCCACGAACGGCGTTTGCGGACGATAGTACAGGTCCTGGGGCGTGCCCAATTGCTCGAATCGCCCGTGACTCATCACGCCGACGTGGTCGGACAGCACCAATGCTTCGGACTGATCGTGGGTGATGTACACGAAGGTCGTGCCGAACGCCGCCTGCAGCTGCTTGAGTTCTATTTTCATGTGTTCGCGCAGCTTCAAATCGAGCGCTCCCAAGGGCTCGTCCAGCAACAGCAGGGTGGGCTCCAGCACGAGGCTGCGCGCGATGGCGACGCGCTGCCGCTGGCCGCCCGACAGCTCATCGACGCGCTTGTCCGCGGCATTGCCCAACCCCACCCGCTCCAGCATGGCGTGACTGCGCTTGACCCGTTCTGCCTTGGGTATCCCGCGCCGCGCGAGCCCGAACGCGACGTTCTCTCCCACGGACATCATGGGAAACAACGCCAGCTGTTGAAACACCATGTTCACCGGCCGCCGGTTCGGCGGCACGGCGCGCATGCTGCGGCCGCCGATGGCGATGTCGCCGCCGTCCGGTTCGATGAACCCCGCAATCATGCGCAGCAGGGTCGTCTTGCCGCAGCCGGACGGGCCCAGAATGGAAAAAAAGCTGCCGCGTTCGACGGAGAACGACAGCGAGTCGACGGCGAGGTGATCGGCGAAACGCTTGACGACGGCGTCCGCCACCAGATCCGGAGCGCTCAATTCGCGGCCTTCACACGGTCGAGTACGCGGCCTTCCAATTCCTCGAGGCCGGGAGGAATGGCCGGATACCAATGGATGCTCTTCAGGTCGCCGTTGGGGAAGGCGGCGGCGAACTGCGCTTTCAGGCGCGCATCGATGAGCGTCGCCGTATTGTTGGCGGCGGAGAAGCTGCCGACCGACTTGATGACTCGCGCGGCATTTTCCGGGCGCATCGTAAAATTGATCCAGGCATAGGCCGCTGCATCGTTGCGGCCGCGCGCCGGCAGCGCGAAAGTGTCCAGCCAGCCGAGAGCCCCGGAGCGCGGCACCACGAATTGAATGTCGGGATTCTCGCGATTGAGCGTCCATCCGCCGGTGTCCCACATCATGGCCGCGATGACCTCGCCGGTGCGGATGCCGTTCAGCAGTTGGTCCTTGTTGTCGTAGAAGAACTTGAAATTCGCCTTGCACGCGATGAGCGCGGCACCCACCTGATCCATGAGTGCGCCGTAGGCCTTCGGATCTCCGTACAGCGCGAATGGATCCTTGCCGGCGGCGAACGCGAAGGCCATGAGCGTCGGGCGCTTCAGGCGGACGGCGGTCTTGCCCTTGAGGTCGGGGCGGCACAAGTCGGTGTAGTCGGCGATCTTGGCCCGCTTGGCGTTGACCACCAGGCCGTCGGTGCCCCACAGATACGGCAGCGCATACACTTTGCCGTCCATGGTGGTGTTCTTGCGGACGATGTCGAGGAATTGCGGCTGAAACTGCTCGAGCTTGATCTTGGTCAGATCGAGCGGCTTGTATATCCCGAATTCGCGCTGCGCGGCGACGATGCGATCCTGGGAAGGTTGCGCCAGGTCGTAGCCCGCGCCTCCCGTTGCGCGAAGCTTGGAGATGATCTCCTCGTTGTTCGACAGGGTCACTTCCACGTCGATGCCGGTTTCTTTCTTGAATGCGGCGATCAGGTCGGCCGGCACGTAATCGGCCCAGCTGATGATGCGCAGCTTGTCGGCGTGGGCGACGGCGGCCCCCAGCCCCAAGACGAGTACAAGCGAGGCTCTCAAGATGGCTTTCATTGATTTCCCCTTTCTCCCATGCCCATCTTACCGAATCGGCCGGTGCCCGTGCGTTCCGTGGCAAACTAGCCCCATGCTCGAGCTCAATCGCCGCCATTTAAGCATGGCCCCCGCGGCCGGCGACGACGAGGCGCGACTCGAAGGGAGCGCACTCAAAAAAGTTCGCAATCGCCTCATCCCGTTCCTGGGTCTGCTCTATTTCGCGGCATTCATCGATCGGGTCAACGTGGGCTTTGCCGCGCCTCAGATGAACCGCGACCTGGGTTTTTCGCCATATGTCTATGGTTTGGGCGCGGGCATCTTCTTCATCGGCTACGCTCTGTTCGAAGTCCCGAGCAATCTGATCCTGCACAAAGTGGGAGGCCGACGCTGGTTGGCGCGGATCATGCTGACCTGGGCTCTGGTCGCGGGTGCTATGGCGCTGGTGAAGGGCGCGGCCGGCTTCTACAGTTTGCGATTCCTGCTGGGCGTCGCCGAAGCCGGCTTCTTCCCCGGAGTCGTCTACTACCTGACCTACTGGGTGCCGGCCGCCGGCCGCGCCAGGCTGGTCGGACTTTTCATGACGGCGATCCCGATCAGCACCGCTGTCGGCGGCCCGCTGTCCGCGGTCATTTTGCGGCTCGACGGGGTTCTCGGCCTCGCGGGATGGCAGTGGCTGTTTCTGACCGAGACCATTCCGTCGTTGGTGCTGGGGCTCGTCACGCTCTTCTACCTTCCCGACACTCCCGCGGAGGCCACGTGGCTGACGACCGACGAACGGTGCTGGCTCACCGCGAAGTTGAAGGCGGAGAACGCCTGCCGCAACACTCATGTGGGCGCCACCGTATGGAAGGCGCTGACCAACTCGCGAGTGCTGGCATTGAGTCTCTGCTATTTCGGCGTGGAGATCGGCTTGTACGGCGTCATTCTTTGGATTCCCCAGATCTTCGCCCATGCCGGCATTGCAGCCGGCCGCGTCGGCGCGGTGGTGGCCGTCCCCTATGCGGTCGCGGCCTTGGGCATGGTGTGGTGGAGTCGTCGCTCGGACCGCAAGAAAGAACGAGTGTGGCACATCGTCACCGCGTCTTTGGCCGCTTGTCTGGGTTTGGCGGCCAGTGCGGTTCTGGTCGAGTCGCCGCTGCTGTCCGTCGGCGCCATCTCGATCGCCGCCGCCGGCACGCTCGCCATCCTGCCGATATTTTGGACGCTGCCGTCGGCGCTGCTGAGCGGCGCCGCGGCCGCGGGCGCGATTGCGCTCATCAATTCCCTCGGCAATATGGGAGGCTTCGCCGGACCCTTCCTGATCGGCTGGATACGGGACTCCACCGGCAGTTTCACTTGGGGCCTGCTCGCCGCTGCCGGGGGTGTGCTCATGACGGGTATCATCGCCCTGCGGCTGGGGCACGATTCAGCGGCGGAGCACGGCGAGGCGGCCGCGGTGGCATAATTCAAGGTTTACCGCAGGACTCAAAGACATCATGGATATCCAGCAGTTGGAAATTGCGTATGTACCGACCACGGGTGTGCGGCGCGTGCATGAAGCCCCGATCGTGCTCGCCACCGAGTCCAGTCTCGAGGGCTACGGCTGTCTCGTCGACGATCCGAAAACCTATCCGATCGAGATCGTACCGTGGCCGGCTCAGGGATGGCGCGCCATCGACCCGAATACGGGCGATCAGGGCGGAGTCACCGAGGGTACGTTCGAATTCTGCTGGAGCGGAGAGACTCTGTACGCGCGCAACAACGCCGTGGGAGACAGTTATCTTTTCGGCTGGAGCAATTGGCCCGAGGAGGCGGCGACCGGTCCCACGGGCCGAGCGCGCGAGCGCGCGCTCATTTGGCGCGCCAACTACCACCCGGACGGGGGCCAGCTCTTTTATCCCCTCAATGGCCAGAGTTTCGTGATCCCGCTGGCGCTGCCCGGGGACGATGTGACGCCGGAGAAATTCCGCACCTTTTGGTGCGACGGCGGGCGCGGACTCTACCTGCATCCCAATGTGTGGCATGGGGCTGTGGTGCCGTTGGACGACGAGGCTGAGTTCCTCGACCGCCAGGGCCGGGTGCACGCCCGTGTCTCGGTGGATTTCGTCAAGGAGTTCGGTGTGTACCTCTCGGCCCCCATGCGGCGGCCCGGATGACGCGCAAAAAGACCGCGTTTCTCTTCGATCTCGACGGCACCCTCATCGACAGCGTTTACCAGCACGTGCTGGCGTGGAAGTCGTCGCTGGATCAGGAGGGGATTCCGCTGTCGGTATGGCGCATCCACCGCAAAATCGGCATGAGCGGCGGATTGTTCGCGAACATCCTGCTGCGCGAAACCGGATTCGACAATACGCCGGAACGCCTGGATCGTCTTCGAGTGCGACATGCCGAAGCTTACCGGGCGCTGTCGGCGAGCGTACAGCCGCTGCCCGGCGCGCGCGCACTGCTCGATTACCTGACGGCGCAGTCCATCCCCTGGGCCATCGCCACCAGCGGCCGCATGGAGACCGCCGGGCCGAATCTGGCGGCGCTCGGCGTCGATCCGTCCCGGGTGCCGGTGGTCACGCGCGATCAAGTGAAGTACGCCAAACCGGATCCGGATCTGTTCCTCACCGCGGCCGAGCGGCTCGGCGTCGATATCCGCGACTCGCTGGTGCTCGGCGACAGTATCTGGGACATGATCGCCGCCCAGCGCGCGCGCGCGCTGGGCGTGGGACTGTTATCCGGCGGATACGGCGAAGAAGAGCTGGCGCGCGCCGGCGCCTTTCGCGTTTATGAAGATCCGGCGGATCTGCTCAACCACATCGATGAAGTCGCCGCTCGCCCTTGAACGGCTGCGGCACAGTTCATGGAGCTCAGGTTCACGGCACGACGGTGGTGAATAGATAGACGACGAACACCGTGAGCAGCACGATCCCATGCAGGATGATGGTGCGCCCGGTTCGGAGCGCGAGCGTGGTCACGAACAGCGAGAGCATGAGCAGCAGCGTGGATTTGGAGTCTATCCCCAAACGCAGATGAGTATTCATGCCGAGCGAGAGGAAGCTGACCGCGGGTATGGTCAGGCCGATGCTCGCCAGCGCCGATCCCAACGCAAGATTGAGGCTGGTCTGCAGGCGATTCGCCCGCGCCGCGCGCAGCGCCGCGAGCCCCTCGGGAAGCAGTACGATGCCGGCGATGATTACGCCGACCAACGCATTCGGCGCGCCCATTCTTTCGACTCCGGCCTCGAGGCTGGGGGCCAGTTTCTTGGCCAGCACCACCACCGCGCACAGGCACATCAGCAAGAGCGCCGAGCTCCAGGCGGTCGCCGCATTGCTCGGCCGCGGACCGTGCTCGGCCGACGTCTCGGACTCGCCGTGCAAAAAGAACTGCCGGTTCCCGACGGTTTGCGTGAAGACGAAACCGCCGTAGACCACCACCGTCACGACGGCGATCAGCGCGAGCTGACTGCGCGAATAGTACGGGCCGGGAGTCGTGACGGTGTAGTTGGGGAAGACCAGCGTCAGGATGACGATCGCGCCCAGCGCGACCAGCGCCGCGCCGACGCCGTCGAGGCTGAAGCTCTGCTGCCGGTGCTTGATGCCGCCGATCAGCAAACACAGGCCGATGATGCCGTTCAATATGATCATCACCGCCGCGAACACGGTATCGCGCGCCAAGCCCGCGGCTTCCTCGCCCCCGGCGGCCATCAGAGACACGATGAGCGCGACTTCTATCAGCGTCACCGCCAGCGCGAGTACCAGGGTGCCGAAGGGTTCGCCCACTCGGTGCGCCACGCTCTCTGCATGATGGACGGCAGCGAGCACGCTGGCGATGACACCGGCGGCGATGAGAGCCACCATGATTCCGCCGCCCGCTCCCAGTACCGAGGCGAGCAGCACGGCTCCCGCGAAAATCGGTGCGGCGATGGTCCAGAGGGGAATTTGTCCGCTGGTTTGCATGCGATTCGGCTATTCTCGCAGGTCTGGTTCAAAAATCGACGGGGAAGTAATGAACATTAAGCGATTGTGCCGCCTGAGTCTTGTCATGACGGCCGGGACCCTCTGCACGGCCCTGACCGCGGCCGGCGACCCGGTACCGGCGAGCGCGCCGCCCGCGGTTCGCGTCCAGGCACGCGAGATATTCGCGCACATCGTCGGCATCGAAAGCTCCATCGGCAAGGGGAAGGTGCCCCTGGTGGCGAAGTATCTGGCCGAGCGCTTCCAGGCCGGCGGGTTTCCCGCTGCCGACATTCACATCCTGCCGCTGGGGGAGACGGCCTCCTTGGTGGTGCGATACCGGGGCAACGGCCGCGGCGGGCGGCCCATCGATTTCATGGCACACATGGATGTGGTGACCGCTAAACGCGGCGATTGGCAGCGCGATCCCTACCAGCTCATCGAAGAGAACGGTTTTTTCTTCGGCCGCGGCACCTCCGATGTCAAGCAGGAGGTCGCGCTCTTGACCGCGACATTCCTTCGGCTCAAGGCGGAGGGCTTCGTACCGACGCGGGATCTCATCATCACGTTCAGCGGCGACGAGGAGACGGAGCAGGCCACGGCGAGGGATCTCGTCACCGAGCATCGCGACCTCGTGGATGCCGAATTCGCTCTCAACGGCGACGGCGGCGGCGGGGTGCTGAGCGAGGGCAGCGCCAAGCCGCTCATTTTCTACGTGCAAGGCGCCGAGAAGAGCTCGGCCGAGTTTCTCCTCACCACGCATAATCCCGGCGGCCACAGTTCCGCACCTCGTCCCGACAATGCCATCTACGAACTGGCCGACGCGCTCAAGGCGCTGCAGCACTACGAATTTCCCGTCAAGTGGAACGAATGGACTCTGGGCGATTTCAAGGCGGCGAGTCTGGTGAATCCCGGCCCGCTGGGCGCTGCGATGGCGAAATTTTCGGCGGATCCGGGCAACGCGGTAGCGGCGGCCGAGATCGCCAAGGATCCTGCCTTCGTCGGGCGGTTGCGCACCACGTGCGTGGCCACCATGCTCGCGGGAGGGCATGCGGAGAATGCGCTGCCGCAGTCGGCGACCGCGACCGTCAACTGCCGCATCTTTCCCGGCACCAGCCCCGCCGACGTACAGAAGACATTGCAGGGCCTGGTGGGTCCCAAGGTCGAGGTGCGGCAGGGCTACGACGCACTGGTGTCGGACGCCTCGCCCATGCGCGCCGACGTGATGAGTGCGGTCGCCAAGGCCGTGCAAGCCGCGGATCCCGGTGCGCCGGTGGTGCCGACCCAGGCGGCATATGCCACCGACGGCGCCGTATTCCGCAACGCCGGGATCCCCACCTACGGGGTGGGCGGAGTGTTCATCATGGACAGCGAAGAATTCGCCCACGGCTTGAATGAGCGGATCCGGGTCAATGAGTTCTACAATGGGTTGGTCTATTGGGATGTGTTGATCAAGGCGCTGGCGGGCTGAAGGCCCGCTGCCTCAGCGAGGACAAGGCCATGTCGAACATTCTGGTACCTGACTGGCGCACCGAAGGCGTCAAAGTCATCAAGAGCGACCGGCTCGACAGCAACACGGCGCAAACCCCGGGCATGCTGCGGGCGGCGGCCGTGAACGCCGCGCGGGGCGCGCGGAAGATCTGGGCCGGTACGGTGATCATTCATCCCAATGCCAAGACCGGCGCGCATCATCACGGCCCGCTGGAGAGCGTCATCTACGTGGTGCGCGGCGTGGCGCGCATGCGTTGGGGCGAGCGCCTGGAGTTCGTCGCCGAAGCCGACGCCGGCGATTTTATTTTCGTGCCGCCCTACGTTCCGCACCAGGAGATCAATCGCTCCACCGATACACCCCTCGAATGCGTGTTGATGCGCAGCGACAACGAATCGGTGGTCGTCAACCTCAACATCGACGCCGCCGAGCGCGTGGAAGAGGTGTATTGGATCGATCCCATTCATCGCGCGCAAGCCATTTGAAAATTTGCTGGCGCGCTAGAAATCTCTTGCGACGGTCGGCCGCTACAGTGTTTTCAGGTCCTGCGTTTCGCGCCGCAGATCCTTGAGATAGGTTTCCAGCTCGTCCTTGCGCGCCGGCACCATGGCCTTGCCCGCGGGGGAGAACACCCGCGCCGGGACGCTGCGCAGATTGTCCTCGAGCATCTTGACCGCCTTGGGTCCGTCGGGATCCCCGCCCTCCGGATCGACCAGCGCCGTGACTCTCGCGACACCGATGGCGCCCAGCCAGTCGAGCGCATCGGCATCGTGCAGGTACAGGGCCTCGGGACCGACCGGTTCGCGGTAGTACATGTGGGTGCGAATGGCCCCGCGAACCGCGTCGAGTTTCGCCATCGGGAAGCCCGTTCCCTGAAGGACGGTGCCGACGATGTCGGCCGCGACGTCCGAATGATCGAGTTTGGGTTTCTCCCAGGGCTTGAACGCCGCCATGTCGTGCAGGTAGGCAGCGGCGAACAACACATCGTCGTCCAACGCCGCATGATCGGCGGCGGCCAATTCTCGCGCCAGCGCATAGTCGCGCTGGCAGTGCGAATAGCCCCATGCGGGATTCCTGAAATGCTTGGCTGCGAAATCACGGACGGTCGCGTGCCAGTCGGTTGCGGCCGGCGCCACCGGCGTAACGGGGGCGGCCGTTGCGGCTTGGACGGCCTGCGCGTCGGCCGCCGCCGCCGCCGGCGATGCAATCGAGCATAGGATTGCACCCGCGGCTCCGATGAACAGAGCGGCTGCGCGCGCCCAACGCCGCGCCTTATGAGAGTTCGGCATTATTTTCCCCTTGCGTGTTCGTATCGGCCGGCGAGGCGCGCTCCTCGGCAATCGCCTTCTCCATGATGTCGCGAAAGCTGGCGAGCGCGGTGTCCATTCGCATCGCCAGCATGGGCGCGTCGAGCGCGAAGCCGTGCGATTGCTGAAAGAAATAATGCGAGGTGGTCTCGGTCTCCGGAGTCACCGCCTGGCACCCGAAGAACTGCGCCGCGTCCACCCGCGCGCCCTGCGGCGCGCCGGTGCCGGTCGGAGCGCTCCCGGAGTCCATCAGCAGTACCCCGGGGATGACCACAGCGTAGACATTCCAGCGGTCGACGTTGCCGGGCCAGGTTTTCAAGTTGCGAAGGAAGGGTGCCGGTTCATCGTCGATCAACCAGCGCTCGACGCGTACGCTGCGCCCGTTGCGCGTGACCTTGGGCCGTATGCGGGCGTACTTGGCGCTGCCGCCGAGCGTGGTTTCGTGTACGAACGACAAATGCGAAAAATCGAGCAGGTTGTCGGTGATGAGCAGGTAGTTCGCCGCGTAGTGCAGGTAGCCCGGCGTGCCGCGCCACCCGGCATCGTCCAGAGTGTGCGTGTCGGGGATTTGCGAGGGGTCCGCCTTGTCCGCGTCGCCCATCCACACCCACACCCATTTGAAGCGCAGGGGCACGCGGGTGATGGTCCGCGCCAGCATGCCGTCGGCGGCGATCTCGTGCGACCAGGCCGCGACGTACCAGGTGTTCTCGAGAAAGTGGTTTCCAGTGCTCATCGCGTCTCCCGTCATCGAACGATGCGCGGCTGCTATATTAGTGAATATCCGGATCGATATCGCAGAATTCAGGCGGGTGGCGGATGCTGGCTGACGCGGGTTTGTCCTCGATACCGTGCGACGTTTCGCCCTTTCGACTGAGCGGTGCGGTGTACGGCGCCCTGCTGAACCATCGCTCGGCGCTGGCGGCGCTCGGCGAGGCTGCGAACCTGCCGCCCTACGGTGCGCCGCCCGTGGCTCCCGTGCTCTACATCAAGCCGCGCAACACGCTGGCGCTGCCCGGCGAGATCGTGAGAATCCCGGCGGGAACGCCGGAACTCGAGGTCGGCGCGTCCTTGGGATTGGTGATCGGCCGCACGGCCTGCGGGGTTCCCGCAACGTCGGCCCTCGAGTTCGTGGCGGGCTATCTCATCGTCGCCGACGTGAGCGTTCCGCATGCGAGCTTGCACCGGCCGTCGATCCGCTTCCGGGCGCGGGACGGATTTTGTCCGCTGGGACCCACGGTCATTGCGCGCGCCGCGGTTGCGAATCCCGATGCGCTGACCGTTCGCGTATTTCGCGACGGGACATTGGTGCATACGGCGAACACGGCCGATATGATCCGGCCGGCCGCGCGGTTGCTGGCGGACGTCACGGAGTTCATGACCTTGAGCCCAGGCGACGTGCTCGCGCTGGGCGCGGCCGCGCCGGCGCCGCGGGTGCGCTCGGGCCAAACTTTGAGGATCGAGATCGACGGGGTGGGCAGACTCGGCATTCCGTTCATGGACGAGGAGGCATGATGCGCGCGCGCGTGGCCTTCGCGGGGGCCATTCACGATGCGACTCCGGCACGGCCGGGCCGGCCGGGCGAATGGCAGGATCCGGAGGAATTGACGCTGGCCGACGGGCGCATCGTCGACAGCGCCGACGTGGTGTGGTTGCCGCCCTTTGAGGCCGGCACGGTGATAGCGCTCGGGCTCAACTATGCCGACCACGCCAAGGAACTCCGGTTCAAGCATCCGGAGGAACCCTTGGTGTTCCTCAAGGGCCCCGGCGCCTTGCTCGGCCACCGCGGCATGACCCGCCGCCCGGCGGACGCGAAGTTCATGCACTACGAGTGCGAACTGGCGGTGATCGTGGGCCGGACCGCGAGGCGCATCCCGCGCTCGTCGGCCTTGCAGCATGTGGCGGGGTACTGCATCGCCAACGACTACGCCGTACGCGATTATCTGGAGAACTGGTACCGCCCCAACCTGCGCGTCAAGAATCGCGACGGCGGCACGGTTCTCGGGCCCTGGTTCGTCGACGCGGCGGATGTCCCGGATCCGGGCAACTTAGGCTTGCGAACCCTGGTCAACGGCAAACTTACCCAGCAGGGCAATACCCGGGACTTGATATTCGACATTCCCCAACTCATCGAGTATTTGAGTTCGTTCATGACCTTGCGGCCCGGCGATGTGATTCTTACCGGCACCCCGGAGGGCGTCGTCAACGTCATGCCGGGCGATGTCGTAACCTGCGAAATCGACGGTCTCGGCCGGCTGGTCAACACCATCGCAGCGGATCGCGAATTCGGCCGTTGAGAGGCGCTATGCAGATTCAACATTTGATCGACGGTGCCGCAGTCCCGAGCGCGGACTACTTCGAGACCCGCAATCCCGCCACGCAGGAAGTGCTGGCGGAGGTGGCGCGCGGCGGCGAGCGGGAAGTGGATGCTGCCGTATCGGCCGCCAAGGCGGCATTCCCGGCCTGGGCGGGCAGGGCCGCAGGCGAGCGGGCTGCGCTCTTGCGCAAGCTCGGCGATCTGATCGCGCAGCACGTTCCGGACATCGCCGATACAGAAACGCGGGATACCGGTCAAGTGATCGCGCAGACCGCGAAACAGTTGGTTCCGCGCTCCGCCGACAATTTTTACTACTTCGCCGAAATGTGCGTGAGGGTGGACGGCCATACCTATCCCACCGCGACCCACCTCAACTACACGCTGTTCCATCCCGTGGGTGTCTGCGCCCTGATTTCGCCATGGAATGTGCCGTTCATGACCGCGACCTGGAAAGTTGCGCCGGCGCTCGCCTTCGGCAACACCGCCGTGCTCAAGATGAGCGAGCTGTCGCCGCTGTCGGCGGCGCGCCTCGGCGAATTGGCATTGGAGGCAGGCATTCCCGCCGGCGTTCTCAACATCGTGCACGGGTTGGGGGTGGAGGCGGGTGAACCTCTGTGCAGGCATCCGGATGTCCGGGCGGTTTCCTTCACGGGTTCGACGGCCACGGGCAACCGCATCGTGAAGGCTTCCGGCCTCAAGAAATTCTCCATGGAACTGGGCGGCAAGAGCCCCTTCGTCGTGTTCGAGGACGCGGACCGCGAGCGCGCCCTCGATGCCGCGCTGTTCATGATCTTTTCCAACAACGGCGAACGCTGCACGGCCGGCTCGCGCATTCTGGTGCAGAAGTCGATTTACCCCGAGTTCGTCCGCCGGTTCACCGAGCGCGCGCAGCGCATCGCGGTCGGCGATCCGCTCGATGAGAACACCGTGATCGGACCCATGATCAGTGCGAATCACTTGGAGAAGGTGCGCCGTTACATCGACTTAGGGTCCAGGGAGGGCGCGACTCTGATGTGCGGCGGCGTCGACGCACCGTTCTCGAACGGGCCGCTCGGGCGCGGCAATTTCGTCAAGGCCACTGTGTTCGCCGACGTCGACAATCGCATGGCGATAGCCCAGGAGGAGATTTTCGGGCCGGTCGCCTGCCTGATTTCGTTCGAGAACGAGGCCGACGCCGTCGCCAAGGCCAACGACATCGCGTACGGTCTCAGCAGCTACGTGTGGAGCGAGAATCTCGGGCGGGCGCATCGCGTGGCGGCCGCGATCGAGGCCGGCATGTGTTTCGTGAACAGCCAAAACGTTCGCGACCTGCGGCAGCCGTTCGGCGGCACCAAGGCCTCAGGGGTCGGGCGCGAGGGCGGGACGTGGAGCTACGAGGTGTTCCTGGAACCCAAGAATGTCTGCGTGAGCTTGAGGCCGCACCCCATTCCCCGCTGGGGCGCCTGAACCTGCGCCGCGTGCCGCCCCCATGAGCCTGTACCAGATGCAAAAATTCCTGTTCGACGTCAATCGCGACCACGAGCTGCAGGAAGGATTTCGCGCGAATGCGCCGGCGGTGCTCGACCGGTACTCTCTCAGCGACGAGGAGCGGCGCGCGATCGAAACGGGAGACATCGGCCTGATCTACGTGTTGGGCGCCAATGGACAATTGCTCATGCACTTTGCCGCGCTTCTCCGCATGCCCTGGGCCGACTACATCGCCGCCATGCGCGCAGGCGTTTCCCGTCACGGGCCGGTGCGCGCGGGGGTCTACGCCATGACGACCGCCTTGGACGACGAGCCGCAGCGTCCATGAGCCTGGTGTTCGCCGGCATCTGCAGCCATGCCCCCGGCATCACCGGGCGCGCGCACATGGCCGATCGAAGCATCGCCGAGGAATTCCATGGCGCTTATCGTGCAATGGCCGACGAACTCGCGGCGGCTGGACCGGAGGCCCTGATCGTCGTCGCCGCCGAGCATTTCGCCAATTTCTTCATGAACAACATGCCGGCGTTCGCGGTGGGCATGGCCGAGAGTTATGAAGGGCCCATCGAGGACCCGCAGTGGCTGGGCATTGCCCGCACCGGTATTCCCGGCAACGCGCCGCTGTCGAGGCGATTGATCAGCGAAATGATGCAGAGCGTGGATGTCGCGTACGCCGAGGAGTGGAAATTCGATCACGGGATCATGGTGCCTCTGAGCTTCCTAACCCCGAAATTCGATCTGCCGGTCGTTCCGGTCAACATCAATTGCCAGGGACCACCGTTGGCGCCCCTGCACCGCGCCTGGGCGCTCGGCGAGGCGCTGCGCCGCGCCGCGGATCTCGCGCCGGAACGAATCGCCCTGATCGGCACCGGCGGCATTTCGCATTGGCCGGCCACGCCGGACTCGGGCAAGATCAACGAGAACTGGGACCGGGAGTTTCTGCGCCGCTGGCAGGCCAATGACAAGCCGGCGCTGCTGTCGTACACCGACGAAGCGACGTATCGGGACGCCGGCCAGGGAGGATTCGAGATTCGCACCTTCATCAGTGTCGCCGCGGCCGCGCAAGGCCCCGGCCGGCTGCGGTATTACCGGCCGATTCCGATCTTCGCGGTGGGCTGCACCGTCGGCACCATGGACATCGAGACATGTCGCACATGACTTTGGAATACAGCGCGAATCTGCGCGATGAGGGTCGATTCGGCGAGCTCTGCCGCGAGCTCGCGCAATTCATGGTCCGGTTGCGCATCGAAGGCCAACCGGTATTTCCGCCCGGCGGCGTTCGCGTACGCGCCATCGCGTGCGAGGAATTCTGCATGGCCGACGGCTCGCTGAGCGATGCCGGGTTCGTCCATGCGGTATTGAAAATCGGCGCCGGGCGCAGCGATGCCGCGAAAAAGGCGACCTGCGCCGGCCTGTTCGACATCATGAAGGCCCATTTCGCGCAGCGGTTCGCGAAGGCGGGGCTCGCGCTGTCGCTCGAGCTCTGCGAGTTCAGCGAGACCGGCACCCTCAAGCACAACAATCTGCACGCACGCTTCAAGACGAAATAACATGCTGCCCTCCGACACCGTTCGATTGCTGGCCCGGCGCCTGTACGAGGCGCGCAAGAGCCGCGTCCAACTCCGGCATTTCTCCTCGGAACATCCCGGCATGACCATCGAGGACGGGTACGCCATTCAAAGCGAATGGGTGAGAATGGAGATCGCGGACGGGCGCAGCGTCAAGGGGCGCAAGATCGGGCTCACCTCGCGCGCGATGCAACAGGCCTCGCAAATCACGGAGCCGGACTATGCGCCGCTGATGGACGACATGTTCTTCGCGGCGGGGAGCGACATCCCGATCGAGCGATTCATCGCGCCGCGCGTGGAGGTGGAGCTGGCATTCGTGCTGCGCTCACCCTTGCAGGGACCTGGCGTGACGATTATCGATGTGCTGCAGGCCACCGACTACGTGACCCCCGCGCTCGAGATCATCGACGCCCGCATCGAGCAATTCGACCGCGATACGCGCGCGCCGCGCAAGGTGTTCGATACCATCGCGGATTTCGCCGCCAATGCCGGCATCGTCGTCGGCGGCCACTCTGTCAAGCCTGACGCCGTGGATCTGCGCTGGGTGGCGGCGCTCCTGTACAAAAATGCCGTGATCGAGGAGACGGGGGTCGCCGCCGGCGTCCTGGATCATCCCGCGGCGGGCGTCGCGTGGCTGGCCGACAAGATCGCCCCTTACGGCGAATCCCTGCGTGCCGGGGACATCGTTCTCGCCGGCTCATTCACGCGGCCGACGACCGCGGTGCGCGGGGACGTGCTGCATGCCGACTACGGTCCGCTCGGCAGCATCTCGATGCGTTTTGTCTGATACCGGGAAGACTGCGATGCAAATGCCGATCAATACATTCAAGCGGGCGCTGCGCCAGGGGAAGCCGCAAATCGGCCTTTGGATGGGACTGGCGGACCCTTACGTCGCTGAACTGCTGGCGACCGCCGGGTTCGATTGCCTCGTAATCGATGCCGAACACTCGCCCAACGACCCGCGCAGCGTCCTGCCGCAATTGCAGGCGATCGCGCCGTATCCGGTGCATCCCATCGTGCGTCCGGTCCACGGCAGCGTGGTATTGGTCAAGCAGTACTTGGATATCGGTGCGCAGACGCTGATCATTCCCATGGTCGAGTCGGAGGAGCAGGCGCGCCGCATGGTGGCCGCCGCGCGCTACCCGCCCCGCGGTGTGCGCGGTGTCGGCACCGCCGTGGCCCGCGCTTCGCGGTGGAATCAGATCGATGACTACGTTGGGCGCAGCGACGCGGAAATATGCGTGCTCGTCCAGGTGGAATCCGTCGACGGAATGGCTCATCTCGAGCGCATTGCCGCGGTGGATGGGGTCGACGGCGTATTCTTCGGCCCCGCGGATCTCGCGGCGTCCATGGGATTGCCGGGCAGGCCGGGGGATCCGAAGGTGCAGGATGCGCTGCTCGAGGGAATCGCGACGGTTGCGCGGGCCGGCAAGGCGGCGGGAACGCTCACGTCCGACCGCAAACTCGCGCGCCGATATCTGGATCAGGGCGCTTTGTTCGTCGCGGTGGGTGTGGACACGACCTTGATGGTCAAGGCCGCCTCGGAGTTGGCCGCGGAGTTCATTGCGCCAGGGCCTCGCGCACCCGGCTGATCTGTTCCTCCGCCTCGGTGAGAATGGCGGCGCAATCTTCCGCCTTCACCTTGACGGTGAGAAAGGCATTGATCCCGTCGGTCGCCACCGCGCGCGGTTCGGGTGCGTTCATCGACTCGGCCAGCATGAGACCGGCAATGAGCACATCGGAGAGGCTTGCTTCGTGCCTCCAGCGGCGCTCCCAGTCCGCCTGCTCGCCGACGGCGTCGCACATCACCTCGGCGAATCCCCAGCTCTCGAGCACGGCTTTGCCGATGGATGCCTGCCATCCACGGAGCAGTTCGAACCAGGTATCCGCGGATCCCAGTGCAACGGACTGGGTGGCCGCGCGCGCCATGATGTAGAGATCGCCGATCCCATGCAGCAGACCGGTGAGGAATGCCTCGTCCGCGCTCACCTTGGTGCGCGCGGCGACGATGCGGCAGATCGACGCCACCGTGATGCTCCGGTTCCATAGTTCATTCAGAGGCTGTGCGATGGATCGAAGCGAGGGCTCGCCCTTCATCTGCTGAACGGCATAGGACATGGCCGTGCCATGCACCATCTGGTGTCCGAGGCGCGTGATGGCCGAGCGCAAGTCCGTCAGAGGCTTTCCTGCGGGGTTGAAGGCCGCGGAATTCGCGGTCTGCAGCAGCCGCGCGGCCAGTCGCGGCTCGGCGCCGACGACGGTGACCACGTGCTCGGTGGTGGTGTTTGGGTCGGCCAATGCGGTGCTGACGCGAATCACCACGTCGGGAAAGCAGGGCAGATCGACCGAGCCTTCGGAGACTTCCGACGCCAACTGCTGCAGAAATGCGAGTGCGGCCGCCCGCTCCTGCGGCGTCGATTCGGCGCCTCGGTGTGTCGGGGGCGCCTGGGTCAGAAGGAATAACCCACGGACACAACCAAAGCCTGCGGGCCGAAATTGATGCGCGTGGTACGGATCACGCCCGCGGTATCGGCGGTCAGATTGGTTTTCACCTGCGACCACGAGTAGGACGCGTACAAATGCCAATTATCCGTGATGCGGTAGTTCATTCCCGCGGTGACGGCGGGTCCCACCGATGGGGTGAGCGACAGCTTGGTGGGTCCGCCGCTCGCGGCGTTGCCCGCGGCGGTCGAATCACGGTCGTAGAAGGTCGTGAGGTTGACGCCGGCGCCGATATACGGGCGCCATTTGGAATTCTCGCTGAGGAACTCGTATTCCAAGAGCAACGTCGGCGCGATCCACCGAGCGGTGGCAATGACCTGCCCGTCGTAGGGCACGGAGCCCAGAGTAGCCGGACCCTTGCCCACGGTTTTCTGCAGCGGCGGGTAGCCCAAGGCCAATTCCAAGTCGAAATGCGAGGACAGGCTTCTCACGTATGCCAGATACAAGGTTTCCACGTTCTTGGCGTCGATGTTGGCGCCCGGCGGCACATAGGGTCCCGACAGGTCGTCCGCGCTCACGTGATAGAACACGGAGTACAGGCCGATGCGGGCGCTGTTGGCGGGTGTGTCGTCGGCGAGCGCCGGTGCGGCGACAAAAACACTCGCGGCCAACAGTGCGAGAGCGGCGGACGTCGAGCTTTTCAAAGATGGGGTCATGGCCGGGTCCCTTAGAGTTGGCTGAAGAAGGCGCGCGCGGCCGCCGTGCAGAAGGGCGCCACCGAGGTGTGGTAATTCTCCACGATGAGCTGCTGCGCCGCCGCCGGCGACAAGCTGCCGCCGGCCGCCGACTCGTAGAAGGCCAGCTGTGCCGCCTGGCTATCCTGGAAACCCGTTTGCAGCGCCGCGAACGGGCCGGCGGGCGTGCCGTTCACGTCCAGGACGGTGATGAGGCCGGCCTGCACCAAGGGGCTCCAAAAGGCGGCCATGATTTCAGTATTCACCGAGTAGAACACCGTGGGATCCTGATCTCCACCGCACAGCAGGGTGGGCGAGGTCGGCGCCCAGCTTCCATTGCGCAAATCGTTCTTGTAGAACGCCAGGCGCAACGGCTGCGTCGGCGCGACCGCGGCGAGCGGCACGCCGGCGCGCGGCGTGGGTACGGCGCCGTCCGGGTTGCCCGCCGCGTCGAGCGCGTAGGTGACGCGATAGTTATTGTTGAGCAAGTAGGGCGAGCCGAAGCCGGCGGCGAACAACGGTGTTTGCGGAGTGGGCGGCAGCGGATAGCCGGCGCTGCCGGGCACCGACAACAGCGCCGTCAACTCGCCGGACAATGCGGGTTGGCCGGGCACGTTCACCACCGGCGTCGTGCTGTCGAACAGCGCGGTCTCGGGCAGCAAGCCCTGCGCGAACAGCGTGTCGAGCGGAGTCGCACTCGGCAGCAGCGTCTCAATGCCTGTGGCGTAGGTCGCGGAATATACATCGCTCGGCGCGGCGTAGATGTTGCCGTAGGCTTTCTGGTAGCTGGTGGTCAGCAGCGGCGTGAACACCGTCGAACCCAAATCGACGTTGCCGAACAGGATGGCATCGCCGAAGGCTTCCAACGCATAGGGGCCGGACAGGCCGGCCATGCCCGTCACCGTCGCGCCCGCGGCCTGCAGCGCGCGCTGGGTGGCCATGGCCACATGCCCTCCCTGGGAATAGCCGGTGACGAATAGCTTGCCGCTGTCGCTGGTCGCCGAGGACAGCGTGTTGGGCAGAGCGGAGCGCGCGGCCGTCAAGATATCGATCATTTCTCCCGACTGCTGCTCGGCATTGAGATAGGGGTGATAGCCCAAGGTCGAGATGTCGTAGCCGGCATAGTTCGGCGCCACAACGATGTAGCCCTGAGCGGCAAACATGGCCGCGATCAACACGCCCTCGGTATTGGTGGTGTCGGTGATGTCGGCGATGTTCAGATTCTTGTCGGTGTTCGTGCCGTGCGCATAGAGCACGATGGGGCGCGCCCCGGAGCAGGCGGGGGCGGCGCCCGTGGGTACCATCAGTGCGCCGGACGACTCGGTGGTCTCGCCGGCGCCGCCGAGGGTCCAGAATTTCACATAGTAAAAATCCACGCCGCAACTGGGGTTGCCGGTGATCTGCAGCAATTGCGCGCCGGTGCTCGTACCTGCGAGTTCCGCCTGAAACGTGGCGGCGTTCAGCGAGGCGATGCGGAAAGGTGGATTCACCGCGAGCGTGCCGTGAGCCTCGGAACTGGAAACCGCCGCGGTTCCGGTGCTCGATCCGCAGGCACACAGGAGCGCGGCACCCAGGCCCACGATGAGAGAGGTCAGAAATTTGAACATGGCCGGTTCCCCGCTTCTTACAAAAAAATCACGAAGCAAATACCGCCACTGGATTGTCGGTATCTTTGTGGGTACCAGCGCGATGCGGACCAAGTTTACGCTACGCCGCCGCGCCCAGCCAGCCACGCGTGAATCTGGGTCACGATGGCGAGCGCGATGCCTTCGGGCGTGACCGCGCCGATGTCGATGCCCACCGGACCGCGAATCCTCGAATTGAGATTCTCCATCGCGGGCCCCAACTCTTCCGCGAGGCGCGCCCGGCGCGCTTCGGGACCCAGCAACCCGACGTAGGCGGGAACGCCGGCTTGCGCCAATTCGCGCAAGTACGATGCGTCCGAGAGCAAGTGATGGCTCATGACCACGGCTGCATGGCATTGCTCGACCGCGACCCGTTGGCGAAGGGAGCCGGGATCGCAGAGCAGGACGCGGGCACCGGGGAAGTCGGCAGCCACGGCGTACGCCGGGCGGTGATCGACGACCGTAACGCGCCAACCGAGGGCATGCGCGGCGCCCGCCACCGGCTGCGCATCGGGTGCGGCTCCGCAAATCAACAGATGGGGAGGCGGCGCGAGAAATTGCACGAACGCCCGCGTGCGATGAGCGTCGTTTTCCCAATCCATGCCGCGCGATGCGCCGTCGCGGACCGATTGCACGGCGGCTTGAATCAGCGCGGACGGCAGCGGCGGCGCGGCATCGTAGGTGCCGAGCGGCAAGTCAGGAGATTCATGAAGCAACACGAGCGCCGTGGGGCGTCCCGCGCCGGTCGACCGCCCGGCCGCCTCGAGAGCCGCCGCCGCCGGGCTGCCTGCGCCCGCCCGCTCGAGCAGCACGCGCATGGCTCCTTCGCAGCCGGCGCCGATGCCGAACAAAATATCGTCGGGACCGCGCATGTCGTATTCGACGGCGCGCGGCACGCCGCTGTTCAGCACTTCCTGCGCATGCAGCTTGAGATCGGCCTCGAGGCAGCCGCCGCTCAACAGCCCCAGGTAGCTGCCGTCGGCCATGATGAGCATGCGCGCGCCCGGCTTTCGGTAGGTCGATCCGGCCGTCGCCACCACGGTGGCCAATACGCACTCCGTGCGGGATTCGACGGCTCGCTGCAAGAGCAATTCGAGACTGGTATCGAGGCGCACCGAGGGCCGGGGATTTTGCATGAGGGACATTGTTTCACAACGGCCCACGTCGGGAAATCCCGAGGGTATACTGACACGATGGACGCCGCGCCAAAACCGGATTTCAAATCGGGCGTGCCCATCGGTGCCGTACCCGACGGTGGACTGCTGCTGGGCAGTGTCGGCAGCGAGGACGCGGTGCTCATCCGGCGCGGCGATGAGTGGTATGCGGTCGGCGCGTTCTGCAGTCACTACCACGGGCCGCTCGCGCAGGGACTGATCGTGGGCGACACCCTGCGCTGTCCCCTGCACCATGCGTGCTTCAGTCTGCGCACGGGCGAGGCGTTGCGGGCTCCCGCCTTGGATCCGATCGCCTGCTGGCGAGTCGAGCGGATCGGCGACACCGTGTTCGTGCGCGAGAAATCGGACACCGCGGCCGCGGACACCTCGAAAGTGCACGCCGCTCCGTCATCGACAGCCTCGCCCCGCGGCGCGCGGGTGTTGCGCAGCGTCGTGATCGTCGGCGGCGGTGCCGCGGGATTGTCCGCCGCGGACGCCTTGCGCCGCCGCGGCTATGAAGGCGCGCTGACCATGATCAGCGCCGATGATTCGCCGCCGTGCGATCGCCCCAATCTGTCCAAGGATTTTCTCGCAGGGACGGCGCCTCCCGAGTGGATTCCGCTGCGGCCGGCGGAGTTCTATGCCGAACGGAACATCGATCTCGTGCTCGAATCACGCGTGAGCGCCGTCGATATCGCCCGCCGCCGCGTCGTGATCGACAGCGGCAGGCAATTCGAATTCGACGCGCTGCTGCTGGCGACGGGAGCCGAGCCCGTGCGGCTGGATATTCCCGGCGCCGCCGCCGATCAAATGTGCTATCTGCGCTCCTTTGCGGACAGCCGGACCATCGTGGCGAAGGCTGCGGCCGCGCGCTGCGTGGTGGTCGTGGGCGCGAGCTTCATCGGCCTGGAAGCGGCCGCTTCGCTGCGGGCGCGCGGTATCGAGGTTCATGTCGTCGGTCCCGAGAAGGTGCCGATGGCGCGCATTCTCGGCGAACCGGCCGGACACTTCATCCAGGCGCTGCACGAGTCGCACGGCGTGCGGTTCCATTTGGAAAACTCCGTCGGCCGCGTGGACGGGCGCCGCGTCACCCTGCGCGACGGCTCCACTGTCGATGCGGATTTTCTGGTGTTGGGCGCGGGCGTGCGGCCCTCGGTCGCGTTGGCCGAGAAGGCCGGATTGAATGTCGATCGCGGGGTGACGGTGAACGAATATCTCGAGACCGGCGCCCCGGGGGTATACGCCGCAGGCGACATCGCGAGGTGGCCGGACCCGCACTCCGGCGAGCGGATCCGCGTCGAGCACTGGGTGGTGGCGGAGCGCCAGGGGCAGGTCGCGGCGAGGAACATGCTTGGATCGGGTGAGAAGTTCGACGCCGTACCGTTCTTCTGGAGCCAGCACTACGACCTGACCATCAACTATGTGGGTCACGCGGAACAATGGGATGCGGCCGAGGTGGACGGATCGTTCACCGCGCACGACTTCAGCATCTCATTCCGGCGCGCGGGGCGCGTGCTCGCGGTGGCGACGGCCGCGCGCGACGCCATGAGTCTTCGGGCCGAATTGACGATGGAAGCGGCGACTCAGATGAGCGCCCGCAATCCCTGGTAGCATTGCCGGCTGAATCGGCGGCGGCGCAGCAATGCGGAAGGGGTGGGCGTGAGTTGGCGAGCGTGGGGAGCTTTTGCGGCGCTGAGCATCATCTGGGGCCTGCCGTATTTTTTCATCAAACTGGCCGTGGCGGAACTCTCGCCCGTGACGGTGGCCTTTGGGCGGGTGACGCTCGCCGCCCTCGTACTGGTGCCGATTGCATGGCGGCGCGGCGCGCTGCAGTCCCTGGGAAGGCACAAGATTGCGATCTTCGCGTTTGCCATGGCGGAGTTCGTCATTCCATTTGCGCTGATCTCCGTGGGTGAGCGTTGGATCAGTTCCTCGGTGACCGGCATGCTCATCGCCATGGTGCCCCTGTCCATCGCGCTGATGCAGCGATTCTTCGGCGTGCACGAGCGCCTGGGATTTTGGCGCATCCTGGGGCTGGGTCTGGGTTTCGTCGGCGTTGCGGCATTGCTCGGATTCGGAACGATCTCGGGCCCCTTGGGATGGGCCGGAGTGGCCTGCATGATAGTCTCCACGCTCGGCTACGCGATCGGCCCTCTCATCATTCAGCGGCACCTGAGCGGACTCGACCCGTATGGCCCGCTCACCGCGAGTCTGCTGGCGGCGAGCCTCGTGCTCGCAATCCCCGCCGCGTTGAATCTGCCCACGCACATGCCGTCGGCGACGGCGCTTGCCTCGATGGCCATCTTGGGCGTGCTGTGCACGGCGCTGGCCATGGTGCTGATGTTCTACCTCGTCAATCACGCGGGTGCATCGCGCGCGGCCGTGATCACCTACATCAATCCCGCCGTCGCCGCCCTGCTCGGAGTCTCGCTGCTGCACGAGCGCCTGGGGGTGGGCGGAATCCTGGCTTTCGGCCTCATTTTGCTCGGTTCCTGGCTCGCGACTCGCGGAGCCGGTCCGCGGCCGGCGCGCACGGCCGAAGCCGCGCCCCAGCCGGAGAGGTGCACGGATGCCCAATGAGATTTCCGTGACCCCGCTGTGGCTGCAGAACGCGCCGATTCCGCCGCTGACTCAAGGTGCATTGCCCGGCCGCGCCGACGTGCTCATCGTCGGTGCGGGCTACACGGGCTTGTCCGCCGCCCGCGAGACCGCGGCGGCGGGGAGATCCACGCTGGTGCTCGATGCGGGCGTGATCGGCGCCGGATGCTCCAGCCGCAACGGCGGCCAGGTCGCGTACAGCATCAAGCCCTCGTTCCATTCGTTGCGCAAAAAATTCGGCGCGGATGTCGCATTCGGGATTTGCCGCGAGGGTCTCGACGCCGTGACGTATCTGCGTTCGCTCGCCACCAAGGAGATCGATTGTGGATGGCGCGAGGAGGGATGCTTCTTCGGCGCGCACACGCCGCGGCACTTCGCCGCGATGGTGCGGGAGGCGGAAAATCAAATCCGCGGACTGGAACAGAGGATCGATATCGTCGCCAAAGCGGATCAGCATCGCGAGATCGCGAGCGACTTCTACCACGGCGGCTGCGTGTATCCGGACGACGCCTCCGTCGATCCCACGCGGCTGCTGCTGGCGCTGCTGCGCCGCGCATTGGACAGCGGGGCATCGGTGGCGGATCGCTGCCCGGTCGAGGCCATATCGCGGACCCGGGACGGATTCGAGGTGTCGACGGCGCGCGGCATCGTCCGGGTCCGGCAAGTGCTGCTGGCAACCAATGGATATTCCGGTCCGCTCTCGCCTTGGGCGAGGCGGCGCGTCATCCCCATCGGCAGCTACCAGATCGCGACCGAACCTTTGGGCACCGGCCGCGTGCGCGAGCTGATACCTCGCGGACGAAACATCGTCGATTCGCGGCGCGTGGTGGTGTACTTCAGGCCGTCGGCCGACGGCGAACGGATCATATTCGGCGGCCGGGCCGCACTCGCGGAGAAGGATCCGCTCGCGTGCGTGCCGCGGCTGCGGCGGATGATGGAGCGGATTTTGCCGCAGCTGCGATCGGTGCCCGTGAGCCACGCCTGGGTGGGGTGGGTCGCATACACCTTCGATACCCTGCCGCATCTCGGGCAACACGACGGCGTCCACTATTGCATGGGCTATTGCGGCCAGGGAGTGCCGCTCGCACCGTACTTCGGCAAGCGCATCGGACAGCAGATGCTGGGGCTCAAAGAGGGACGCACGGCTCTCGACGGAGTGCCGTTTCCTTCGCGGCCGTACTATTGGGGAAGACCCTGGTTCCTCGCGCCCTCGGTATTCGCCTACCGCACCTTCGACGCGCTCGGTCTATGAAGCGCAGCAGCTACGCCCGCCTGCCGGAGCGCTTCTTCGCCCACGTCAAGCCGACGCCGGTGGCGGCGCCGCGGCTGCTGAAGTTCAATCACTCGCTGGGCGCGGATCTCGGCCTGGATGCCGGCCTCGGGGCCGAAGCCTTGGCGGGACTGTATTCCGGCAATGTCATACCGCAGGATTCGGAGCCGATCGCGATGGCCTATGCGGGTCATCAGTTCGGCCAATTCGTACCGCAGCTCGGCGACGGCCGTGCCATCCTGCTGGGTGAAGCGCAGGACGGCGCGGGCGCGCGCTTCGACATTCAATTGAAGGGTTCCGGACGAACTCCCTATTCGCGCGGCGGCGACGGTCGCGCAGCGCTGGGCCCGGTACTTCGCGAATACCTGGTGAGCGAGGCCATGCATGCGCTCGGCATTCCCACCACGCGCTCGCTCGCCGCGGTCGCGACCGGCGAGTCCGTATTCAGGGAGATACCGCTGCCGGGAGCGATCGTCACGCGGGTGGCCTCGAGTCTGGTGCGAGTGGGCACTTTCCAGTACTTCGCCGCGCGCGGCGACATCGACGGCGTGCGGCAGCTCGCCGACTACGTGATCGAGCGCCACTATCCGGAGACGAAGGCCGGCCCGGAGGCGAAGGCCGGCGAACGGCCGTATCTCGCGCTGCTGCGGACCGTCACGCAGGTCCAGGCCTCGCTCATTGCCCGCTGGATGCACGTGGGCTTCATTCACGGCGTGATGAATACCGACAATATGGCGGTTTCCGGGGAAACCATCGATTTCGGCCCCTGCGCCTTCATGGACTCGTACGATCCGGCGGCGGTGTTCAGTTCCATCGACACCTTGGGCCGCTATGCCTATGGCAATCAGCCTCACGCCGGCGCCTGGAATCTCGCCCGATTCGCGGAAGCCTTGCTGCCCCTCATCGACGATGATTCCGAGCGCGCGGTCGAACTCGCCGGCGCGGCGGTGTCGACATTTTCGACGTTTTTTGCCGATGCGCTGCTGTCGGGCTTTCGCGGCAAACTGGGTTTATCGGTGCGCGAGGAGGGCGATTCCAAGCTGGCCGAGGACTGGCTCGGGGCCATGCATCGCAATCAGGCGGACTTCACTTTGACTTTCCGCTCACTTTGCGACGCGGCGGAGAGTGCGGAGGGGAACGCGCGTCTGCGCGGCTCGTTCGCGAATCCGCGCGACTACGACGAGTGGGAGGAGCGGTGGCGGGCGCGCCTCAGCCGAGAGTCCTTGGGGCCGCGCGAGCGCGCGGCGGCCATGCGCCGGATGAATCCTGCGTACATTCCTCGCAATCATCGTATCGAGGCGGTCATCCATGCGGCCGTCGAATCCCAGGATTTCGGACCCTTCGAGGAGTTGTCGACGGTGCTGTCGCGGCCCTACGAATTCCAGGCGGGCCGCGAGTCCTATGCGGATCCCCCGCAACCCGGCGAGCGGGTGCTTCAGACCTTCTGCGGCACTTAGCGGAACCCAAGCCGCTCGCGAGTCTCGCGCGAGCCGAGCACGCGCACTCCCAAGAGCTCGACGATGGTGCGGGCTCGCTCGACCAATTGAGCGTTCGTGGCTTGGACGCCCTTGTCCAGGTAAAGATTGTCTTCCAGGCCCACCCGCACATTGCCGCCGAGCAGCACCGACGATGCGGCCATGGGCATTTGCAATCGACCCAGGCCGAAGGCCGACCAAAGCGATCCGCGCGGGAGCGCATCTCGCATGGCCTGCATGGCCTCGGAGGACGCCGGCGCGCCGTACTTGATGCCGAGGCAGAGCTGAAACAAAGCGGGCTGATCGATCAGGCCCTCGGATATGAGCTGCTTCGCCAGTTCGATGTGCCCCAGTTCGAACACCTCCAGCTCCGGGCGAATCCCTTTTTGCCGATAGGCGCGCGCCATGGTACGCAGAAACCCCGGCGTCGTGCCGTACAGGAGCTCGTCGAAATTGAGCGAGCCGCAGTCGAGACTGCCGATCTCCGGCAGCAAGTCGAGTATGTGCGTCATCCGCTCGCGAGGGCCCACGAAATCGGTGCCGGCGCGAAAGGCGAGCGGCGCCTCTTCCGGGCCGAACATGATGTCGCCGCCCATGCCTCCCGTAAGGTTCAGGATCACCTCGCTGTTGCGGCTTCTGATTCTCTCCACCACCTCGCGAAACAGCGCGGGATCCCGGCTCGCCTGTCCCGTCTGGGGGTCGCGCACGTGAAGATGGACGATGGCGGCGCCGGCCGCATGCGCGTCGAGGGCCGAGGCCGCGATTTGCACGGGGGTCACGGGCACGTGGGGATTCTTGCGCACGGAATCGGCAGATCCGGTCACCGCGCAGGTGATGAAGGCTTCAGACGCCAGCATGGAGCAGCTCGAAGCGTAATATATGGTAGAACATAGAGTATCCCCTGCAATGATTCGGACGGCGTGCCGATCTTGACTGCGCAAAGCGTACAATAAATCAAGAGTTTACGAGGTGGGCAATGAAATTACGGGTCTCATGTATCGCCATGTTCTCGGTCATGAAGGCGCTGTGCCTCGTCGGGGTGCTGCTGGGGCTGGCGCCGCTGGCCACGCCGAGCCACGCCGCGGATGCGGACAAATCGCCCATCACCGTATTCGCGGCGGCCTCTTTGACCGATGCCCTGCAGGAACTGGGCGACGGATTCACCAATGAGACATCGATTCCCATCAAATTCTCTTTCGCGGCCAGCTCGGCGCTCGCGCGCCAGATCGAAAACGGCGCCCCCGCGGACGTTTTCTTCTCAGCCGACTTGGAGTGGATGGACTATCTGCAATCGCGCAATCTGATCCAGCGCGACACTCGGCGCGATCTGTTGGGTAATCGCCTGGTGCTGGTCGCGCCGGCCGACAGCCGGATCAAACTGAAAATAGAACCTCACTTCGCCCTGGCCGCCGCGCTCGGCAGCGGGCATATGGCTACGGGCGATCCGGATGGGGTTCCGGTCGGCCGCTACGCCCGCGAGGCCTTGACCACTCTCGGCGTGTGGAGCGAAGTGGCGGATCGCCTGGTGCGCGCGGACAGCGTGCGCTCGGCGCTGGCGTTCGTGGATCGCGGCGAGGCGGCGCTCGGCATCGTCTATGAGACCGATGCCCTGATCGACAAGCGTGTGCGCGTAGTCGATGTTTTTCCGGAGAACAGCCACCTACCCATCATCTATCCCATCGCACTCACGCGCGCAGCCAAACCCGCTGCCGCGCGGTTCGTGGCCTACGTTCAAGGCCCGGCGGGTGCGTTGGTGTTCAAATCCCGCGGCTTCACGCCGCTGAACAAAGCCGAGGCTGTTCCGTGAACTCCGACATCACCGCAGTCAATGGACTGAAAATATTGCCGACGCAGCACACCGTGGCCGACGTGCTGCGGCGAGTTCAATCATTGGCGCGCGCACGCGGCCTCACGGTATTCGCGCAAATCGATTTCAGCGGCGATGCCGAACGATCGGGCCTTCCCATGCTGCCCACGGGACTCGTCATTCTCGGCAGCCCGAAAGCCGGAACGCCGCTCATGGTCGCCGCCCCCACGGCCGCGATCGACCTGCCGCTCAAGATTCTCGCCTGGCACGACGCCGACGGGCGCACCTGGGTTGCCTACAACGAGCCGCAGTACCTACGGTCTCGGCATGGGTTCCCCGCCGAGCTGGAGAAAAACATCGCCGGCCTCGGCGCGCTGGCCCAGGCGGCGGCGGCACCGGATTCGTGACCGGCGCGCATATTCAACCCGATCTTCTATCGCGAGACTTCGGCACCATTTCCGAGCTCATTCGCGCACACGCCCGTCTGCGGCCGGATCACGCCGCCTTGATTTACGAGGGACGCCGCGTCGATTATTCCGCGCTCGACGATCTAGCGGATCGAGTGGCCGCCACTTTGCAGCGCGACCAAGTGAGCCCGCGCCAAACCGTCGCGATCTGCGCCTCGACCAGCATCGACTACGCGGCGCTATTTCTCGGCTGCCTGCGCGCCGGCGTCGCCGTGGCGCCGCTGGCGGACTCATCCGCTCCGCGAGCGCTCGAGGCGGCGATGTCCGATTCGGGAGCGCGGATCCTGTTCCTGGACCGGGCCGTGGCGCGCGCCTGGCCGCCGGCCGCCCCCGCACCTGCGACTTCGCCCGGCGCGGTGCCCAGGGTGGTCATCGACGATCCGGGACCGTCGGGCCTCGAGCACTGGATGGTGGAGCAGGGGAGCATTCCCGCGCGCATCGATCCGCAACCGGACTGGCCGTTCAATATCATCTATTCGTCGGGCACCACCGGCGTTCCCAAAGGCATCGTTCAGCCGCACTCGTTCCGATGGGCCAATGCGCAGCGGGCCCGGCTGTATGGGTACGACCCGGAGTCGGTGACTCTCCTCTCGACTCCCATGTATTCCAATACGACGCTGGCCACGCTCTTCGGCGCGCTGGCGCTGGGGGGCACCGTCATCTTGATGGGGAAATTCACAGCCGGCGGATATCTTGCGCTCGCACAGGACGCCCGAGCCACCCATACGATGCTGGTCCCGGTGCAATATCAGCGCCTGCTCTTACAGGAGGATTTCGACCGCTTCGATCTGTCCTCGTTTCGAATGAAATTCTCGACGGGCGCGCCGTTTCCACCGGCTCTGAAGGAAGAAGTGCTGCGGCGCTGGCCCGGCGGTTTGACCGAGATCTACGGAATGACGGAAGGGGGCGGTTACTCCATGCTCGAGGCGCACAAGTTTCCGAACAAGCTGCACACGGTTGGCATCCCCATGCCTCATCACGATATCCGCCTGATCGATGGCGCGGGCCGAGAGGTGCCTGGCGGCGAGACCGGCGAGATCGTCGGACATTCTCCGGCCATGATGAGCGGCTATCTGAATCAGCCGTCGAAGACCCGGGAAGCCGAGTGGCGCGACTCCACCGGCAAGCGCTTCATCCGCAGCGGCGACATTGGACGCATGGACGCCGACGGCTTTCTGGTGCTAATGGATCGCAAGAAAGACATGATCATTTCAGGGGGATTCAACGTCTACCCCGGCGACTTGGAAGCCGTTCTGCGCGAACATTCCGCCGTATTGGAAGCGGCGGTCATCGGCATCGCATCCCCTCGATGGGGCGAGACCCCGGTGGCGTACGTCGTCCTCAAGGAAGGCGCCCGGGTGGACGCCGCGGATTTGACTGCCTGGGCGAACGAGCGGCTGGGCAAGATGCAAAGGATCGCGGCGACGATGATCGCGAGCAGCCTGCCGCGCAACGGCGCCGGCAAAGTCATGAAGCCGGCGCTGCGCGAGGCATATCTCGCCTCACCCCCGCGGTTCGAAGGCGGGAATCCCTTCGCGGATGTCCGCGGAGAATGAGTCGCTGCGGTCGGATCGTCTGGCGCGGTCGGTGATGCGTCCGCGTGCGCGCAGCTCGGCGATCGAGAAGCGGTCGTCGAGGCCGCCGACGCGGTAGACATACTCGGGCAGATAGCCGGTCAGAAGGAGCCGGTAGTTCAACGGCAGGTAGCCGACGATGTGCTGCATCATGTGATAGACCAGCGTGGTGCAATTGACCGTAATGGTGTTGTAGAAGCGGGGGGTCGTCGCCAGAGTATTGCCCTGATCGATGTAGCCGAGGAACAGCGAGCGTATTGCCGCCGCCGGCATGCGGATGCGGTAGAGGTAAGCCTCTTCGCCGCGGACATTGGTCCGAACTCTGATCACGTCGCGTTCGTCGGCCGCGACGATGCTGAGTTCGAACTCCTTGAAGAAGCCGCCGATCTCGGAAAATCCCTGGTGCTTCTGGCGGCGGACCTCCACCGAGTACACGACGTGTTCGCCGCCGTCGAATCCGAAGGAGATCAGCATGTGCGCGATCGCCGGGATGGTCCAATAGGACACGATCATGTCGACCGATTCGATGCGATCGAGGTCGTAGTGGCGTGTCTCCCAGCGCGGCGTGAAGTCGCTCTTCGTGCGCCAATCGAAGTTGCGGACGCTGTACAGAGTCACTCGATTGCCGTCGACCGAACCGGTGGTTATTTGCGCCACCTCGTCGGCCCAGGTTCGATCGCTCGAAGGCGCGATCCTGCGCCAGCCAATCAAGAGGACGCCGAATGCCGGCGCGAACGCGAGCGCACCGGCCGCCGCCCGTCCCTGCCACAATTCCACGAGCGCAGCCGCGCTCAAGGCGGCCCACAGCAGCACGCAGAACCACCTTCCGGGCTTGCCGCCGGGCGAATGGAACCACAGTACGAAGCCGCCCCAAATCGCGCAGCACCCGAGTGCGAGCGTCGCCGAGGAGACGGCCGCGAATCGCGCGATCTCGGCGGCGCCCATGGTTTCCACTTAGTCTGCGTCGTCCATGGCGGAGAGCGCCTGGGCCAGATCCGCGAGCAGGTCCGAGGGCTCCTCGAGCCCCACGTTGAGCCGCACCAGCCTCCCGCCATAGCTCTTTCCGGGACGCTGCAGATTGGGGTAGACGACGACCAGGCTGGTGACGCCGCCCCAGCTGAAGCCTATTTTGAACAGGCGCAGCCGATCCGCGAAGGAGGCCACCTGCGGGGCGGTGAATCGCTCCTCGAAAATAACGGAGAATATGCTGGAGGAACCCGTGAAGTCGCGGCGCCAATACTCATGACCCGGGCAGGACGGCAGGGCAGGGTGCAGTACGGTCGATATATGAGGGTGATCCGCCAGCCACTGCGCCAGCTCGAGCGCCGTCTTTTCCAACCGCTCGAGCCTCACTCCCAAGGTCTTCAAGCCGCGAAGCGCGAGGCTGCAATCGTCCGGCGAGACCGCCATGCCGAGCTGCTTGTACGCCGCTCCGATCGCTTCGTAGGCGGTGCCGTCGGCCACGGACACGGATCCCAGCAGCAAGTCGCTGTGCCCACCCACGTACTTGGTCAACGCCTGCATGCTGACGTCGACGCCGTGCGCGAATGCGTCGAAGAGAACTCCGGCGGAGTAGGTGTTGTCCAGAGCCACCGGTACCTTGCGTGCATGCGCCGCCGCGACGATGGCCGGCACGTCTTGAACTTCCATGGTCACCGATCCCGGGCTCTCGACCCAGATCAACGCCGTGTCGTCGCGGATCAGCCTTGCGATCCCGGCGCCGATCAATGGGTCGTACGCTTCGACGGTAATGCCGAGGTTCCGCAACAAGCCGGAGGCCAGTTCGCGGTTCGGGCCGTATGCCGTGAACGGGACCAACGCGTGAGCGCCGGTCTTGCAGAACGCCAGGTAGATCAGAGAAATCGCCGCCTGGCCTCCCGGGACGATGAAACTGTGGTGCGCTCCTTCGATCTCCGCGATCCGGGCGCCGAGTTCCAGCACCGTGGGCGTGCCGTAAAGGCCATAGGTGTAACCGTTTTCCGTCTGCCGCCAATCGTCCGACACGTCGGCTTGGCGTTCGAACACCACCGTTGAGCCTCGATAAGTGGGCGTGGTCAGCGAATGGAAATTGCCGGGCGCGTGGGCGCCGGGATGGATGAGCTTCGATCGCCAATGCATGGGGGCCCCACTACGCGCGTTGAGAGACACTATATCGCCGCGGCGGCGATTGTCACCATTACCGCTGCCGCCCGGGCAGCGATCTTGGATATCCGCCGCGGCCTGCACGGATCACGAGCAGGCTGCCGAGAAAATAAACGAGGCCGGCGGCGGCGGCGGCGGGCAGGGAGGCCGTCAGGTAGCGGTAAGCCGCGGCGGAGGCGTAGCTCAAGGGATTGAGAAGCCCAATGTACGTGATGCATCCGGCGGCGAGCGCGATCATCGCCGCGGGATTGATGCCGCGCCAGAAGTAGTAGGCTTGTCCGGGTGCATCCACGTAGATGGCCCGAAGATCGATGCGCCCGCGGCGCAGGACGAAGTAATCGACGATCTGCACGCCGCACATCGGAGCGAAGGCGACTCCGATCAGCGCCAGAAAATTGCCGAACTTGGCGAAGAACAATTCCGGTATGAATATCCCGACCAATGCCACCGGCGCGATGGTTATCAGGAGCAGCGTCGTCCAAGTGCGCTTCTGCAACACGGCGAAATTGCGCAGACCGATCGCCGAGGCGTAGATGCCGGCCGTGGTCGTGCCGAAATTGGCCGCCGTGACGAACGTCAGCGACACGATGGCATAGGCAGGACCGCCGACGACTCGCAGCCATTCGGTGGGATCGGAGGACTTGAGAACCAGCGAACCCGCGAGTCCGATCAGGCTGAGCAAGGGCACCGGAGCCGCCATGCCGAGCATCACCGGCAGCACGATGGTCCTGCCGCTCGGCGCCATGCGGATCATGGCGCCGATATAGGGCCACCAGGACAGCGTGGCTCCGATGCCGAGCTCGATGCCCGTGGTGTAATTCCACAAACGGTCGGGACTCGCGTTCGGGGGCTGTGCGGCAATCAGCTCCGGCCAGCGCCGCGACACCAACAGATAGAGCATCCACAGCCCGATGAACACATGCGCGACCAGAATGTTGGACACCATGGACACGCCGGTCGCACCGCGGCGCAGCGCCAGGAAGATGATCGCGCATGCGAACACCGTGAGCGCGGGCACCAGCGCCGTATTGCGCCACCCCAAGTCGACAAGGCCGAGCGTCACGCAAAGCTGCACCGCGGACTTCGCAAAGAAGATGATCAGCAAAGAATTCCAACCGATGATGGAAATGGCCTGCAGTGCCGCGGGCACGACCCAGCCGCGGGACCCGAATTGCGGCTTGGTCGCGGCGATGGAGTCGATGCCGAATCGCACGCAGGCGGGGCCGGAGGCGAGCAACACCAAAACCATGCCGATCATGCAGCCGGCGCCGAGAGCGAGGCCGCCCTTGATGAATCCCAGATAGCTGCCCACCGACTCGCCGATGAGATAGCACCATGTGGCGGCCGCCGTGGTGGCGAGCGTCAGGGTCAATCGTGCCGCACCCCAGGTGCGCTCGGTCGGAAGCAGGGGCCAGGCGCTCTCGTCGGCCTGAGGACTCGCGCCGGTCACGCCCGCCAGCCGACGATGATCAGCAGCAGCGGAATCGCAATGCCGAGGAGCATCATCCAAAACCAGCTGGCCGCATCGAAATCCGGCCGCGGCGCGGCCCGCTCGAACTCCTCGATGCGCGCCTCGAGTTCCGGCGGTAATGAGGGCGGCGCGGCCGGCGCCGACGCGGCGTCAGCCACCGGCGCTGCCGGGATAGGCTTCGGCATCGGAATAGGGAAACCACCAGAAATCATGGGGCTTGGCGGCATGGTCGATCATGGACAACTTCGTGTGCCTGAACGTATCCAGGCCCTCTGCGCCGAGCTGTCTGCCCATTCCGGACTGTTTCCTGCCGCCGAAGGGTCCCGCGTCGTTGTCGAGCAGCGGCGCATTGACCCATACCATGCCCGCTTCCAGCTCATTCACCGCGCGCATCGACTCGTCCAGGTCGGCGGTGTACACCGTGGCCCCGAGCGCATAGCGGGAGCGATTCGCGAGGGTCAGCGCCTCGTCGAAACTTGCGACCCTGCTCACCGGCGCGACCGGCCCGAAAGTCTCGTCATTCATGATGGGAGCATCCGGCGAGACATCGCCCATCACCGTGGGATTGACGAACCAGCCCTTGCGTAGATGCGCGGGGCGGTCGCCGCCCGTCAGCACCTTGGCGCCTTCCGCGGTGGCCGCATCGAGCAGGCGCAAGTAGCGCGTGAGCTCCCGCTTGGATGCGAGCGGTCCCATGTCGACGCGCTCGAGGCCGTTGCCCACGCGAATCCGCGCCGTATGATGCACCAGCCTTTCCATGAATTCGCCGTAAACCCGCTCGTGTACGTAGAAGCGCTCGGCGGCCGCGCACACCTGGCCGCAATTCAGAAAGGCGCCGAAGGCGGCGCCGCGCGCGGCGACGTCGATGGGCGCCGACGGCATGACGATGAAGGGATCGTTCCCCGAGGTCTCGATCAAAGTCCGCTTGTAGAGGCGTCCGCAAGTTTCAGCGACGATGCGTCCCGTCTCGATTCCTCCGGTGAAGGCCACCATATGGGTGCCGGAATGCCCGACCAGGCGCTTGCCGACGGCGCCGCCGCCCGTGACCACCTGCACGAGCCCGGCGGGCAGCGAGTCGAACGCGGCAATGAACTCGAGCGTGGTGAGGCTGGTCAAGTCCGAGGGCTTGATGATCACGGCGTTGCCGCTCGCGAGGGCGGCGGCGGCCTGCCAGCACAGCAGGCAGAGCGGGTAGTTGAACGGCAGGATGATCACGACGACGCCGAGAGGATCCTTGGTCGTGAAATGCATCTGGCCGTCCACGGCGGATCCCAGCACCTTGCCGTTTTCATGACGCGCGATTTCCGCGTAGTAGTCGATGGCGCTGGCGGACCAGGCGACTTCATCGAACGATTCCTTGTAGGGCTTGCCCATTTCGCGGGTGAGCATCTCCGCCACCAAGGGTCGAGCCGCCATCACATGCCGCGACACCTCGTGCAGCAGCTCCGCCCGGCGATGGTGGTTCACTTTGCGCCAGGCGCGCTGTGCCGCATCGGCCGCGGCCACCGCCTGATCGATGTCCGCCGCCGTCGCATCCGCGATCTGCCCGACTCGTTCCTCGGTCGCCGGATCCCACACGTCGACGCTCGAGCCGCCGCTCGACTGCGCCAGCCGTCCCGCGATTCTCTGATGGCCGCTCAGCCTTGCAAATGCTTCTTTTGCGTTCATGTTCTACCTCGTCGATCGGTCTCGTTCTAGCGGCGAAGCTCGAACCCCAGGCGCGGAAAGTGCACCGCCACCCGCCCGGCGCGCGGATCCTCGCGCACGATGGAAATGCGGTCGGTGGTCGCGGCGTAAAGCTCCCCTTCGACGGGCTCGACGCCGGTGTCGGTGGCCGCGATGACGACTTTCTCGCCCGCCGCGATGCCGTGAATCTCACCATTCACCCCTGGGGAGGGCGCTGGGATCGATGCCTGCGCAATCTCGATCGCGGCTCCGCTGTCGAGCCGATCGGACGTGCCGTGACCGAAGCTCTGCATCCTTTCACGCCATGCGTGGAGCCGCCGGAAAGGCTCCAGGATTTGCGCCACGGGACCGCCGCACGAGACGAACCAGAGGCAGTGATAAATCGAGAAGTCGGCGATGCTGGGCCGTGCGCCGAAGAAGTAGTCCTGGCCGCCGAGCATTTCCTCGAGACGTGTGAGATACAGGGCGAAGGCGCCGCGCGCCTCCGGGCCGCGCATGCGCGGAATGTTCGCGCGAAAACTCTTGCGGTCTTCGGCGAAGGCATTGATGGCTTCGGGCGGATCGCCGCTGAACATATGAGCGAGACCGGCGGGCTGCAGGGTGTACGGAATCGCCGTCCAGAACAGCGTCGAGTCCGCCCATTGCGCCACGATGCGCGATGCCGCGGCCACTGCGGCCGGGTACAGCGGGGGTTCGGGCGACATTGCATCGAGCACGTCGGCGATCAACGCGGTGTCGCAGTAAATGTCCGCGCCCAATTGCAGTATCGGGGTCTTGCGGTACCCGCCGGTGAGCGCGACCACGTCGGGCTTGGGCATGATGGAGGGGATCAACACCGACGCCCAATGCAGGTGTTTGGCTCCCAGGATCAGCCGAATCTTCTCGGCGAAAGGCGATCTTGGATAGTGGTGCAGGATGATGCGTTGCATGGGTCAGCGCTTTTGGTATTTGAACGTGCCCATGGCCTTGGCGATGAGACGCTCGTCGGTATCGCGCACCTCGCCTTCGCAGAAGGCCATGGAGCTCGAGCGGTGAAATGCGTGGCCGGATGCCAGGAGGCGCGTCCCGGCGTTGGCGGGCTGAAGAAAGCTGACTTTCATCTCCACCGTCACTCCGCCGCCCGCCGCCGGATCGAGCGAGCGACCGGCCACCGCCATCGCCACGTCCAGCAAGGTCATGAGCACGCCGCCGTGGGCCACCGACCAGCTGTTCAAATGACGCGGCGTCAAATCGAGCGCGAGCACCGAGCGCCCGCCGTCCGCGCTGACGAACTCGATGCCAAGGTCCTTGACGAAGGGAATGTCGTTGCGAAATGCGTTCAGTTGGCTCATGCGACCGCCGCATTCTACATGCGTCCCTTCGAGCATGCCGTATAATCCCGTGGTCCATCCGCACCGGTTCGATTCGCAGGAGTTGACTGTGAAACAGTGGTTGTTGCCGATCGGTTTCTTGGGTCCGATCTTCGCGCTGCTGGGCTGCGCCCATGCCCCTGCGGAGACGTCCAACGACATCCCCGAAGCCCTCCGGGTTCCGGCCACCGCCGTCTTGAAGCAGCAGTTGCGGGCGACGGGTGTGCAGATATACCGGTGCGCCGTCGACAAGAGCGACGCCTCGCACTACGCATGGGTTCTGAAGGCACCCGAGGCGGAGCTGTTCGATGGCGCGGGGAATTCGGTCGGCAAGCACTACGCGGGTCCGACCTGGGAGGCGAAGGATGGCAGCCGGGTCACGGGCCAAGTTGCGGCGCGGGTGGATAGCCCGGATCCGAAGAGCGTGGCGTGGCTGTTGTTGGGAGCGGGCTCGGTATCGGCCGCGATTCCGGGGGGCGGACTGTTCGCGGGCGTGCGATACGTCCAGCGGCTGCATACCGAGGGCGGCAGTGCGCCGCCGGAGGGATGCAATCAGTTGTTCGTCGACAGGGAAGTGCGAGTGCCATACTCGGCGGAGTATTGGTTCTACGCCGACAAGTCCTGAACGCGCCTGCGGTGTCCCGCATCGGCGCCGTGCTCGGCGGCTCGGCCGGCAATCTGGTCGAGTGGTTCGATTGGTACACGTATTCGGCCGCCGCTCTTTATTTCGCACCGGTGTTCTTCCCCAAGGGCGATCAAACCGCGCAACTGCTGCAGGCCGCTGCCGTGTTTGCCGTGGGTTTTTTTGCCCGTCCGGTCGGCGCCTGGCTCATGGGGCGCTACGCCGATCGCGTGGGACGCAAGTCCGCCCTCACCCTGTCGGTCACCCTGATGTGCGGCGGATCGCTGCTGATCGCCGCGACCCCCGGGGCGGCGACCATTGGCGTCGCGTCGCCCGTCATTCTGCTGCTCGCCCGCGTGTTCCAGGGCCTGTCCCTGGGCGGTGAGTACGGCGCGAGCGCCACGTACATCAGCGAGATGGCGGGACGCAAGCATCGCGGATTCTGGTCGAGCTTCCACTACGTGACCCTGATCGGCGGCCAACTGGCGGCGCTGGCCGTACTGATCATCCTGCAGCATCTGCTGTCCAAATCCGCGATGGCGGTATGGGGATGGCGCATTCCGTTCGTCATCGGGGCGGGGCTGGCCGCGGTGGCTTTCTGGCTGCGGCGCCGATTGCAGGAGTCGCGATCTTTCGTCCGCGCCGAGTCCGAAGGATCCTTGGGAAAGGGCCTACGCCTGCTATGGCGCGAGCATCCGCGCGAGGTTCTGACCGTGCTGGGATTCAGCGGCGGCGGTTCCATGATTTTCTACGTCTACACCACTTACATGCAGAAATTCCTGACCAATACGGCCGCATTTTCCAAGGAGCAGGCGACCGAGATCAGCGCGATGAGCCTGATCGCGTTCATGGTCGCACAACCCTTCTTCGGTTGGCTCTCGGATCGAGTGGGTCGCAAGCCCATGATGCTGGCGGCATTCGGCGGAGCGACGCTCATCACCTGGCCGGTGATGACGGCAGTGGCGAATACCCGCTCCTCGTGGATTGCATTCAGCCTCATTCTGCTGGCGATGATGATTCAATCTTGCTACACCTCGATCAGCGCCGTGGTGAAGGCCGAGCTATTCCCGACCGCCGTGCGTACTCTCGGCGTGGCAGTGCCCTATGCGCTCGCCAATGCGGCATTCGGCGGCACGGCCGAGTACGTCGCGTTGTGGTTCAAATCGATCGGATCGGAGAGCGGATTCTACGTCTATGCCTCGGCCCTGGCGGCCATCAGTTTTGCGGTGGCGCTGACCATGCAGGAGACCCGCGCGCACAGCCGAATCATCGAGGATTGATAAGGGAGGTGCGCGATGACACACTCCGGCCATGTCAGCATCCGACCCTGCGCAATGGATTGAAACCGCCGCACGCAGCCAACCGCAGCGATTGTTTCTCAAGACCTCCGCGGGCCGGGACCTCAGTTACGCAGCGCTCCACAGCCTGTCCGGAGGCTTCGCCTCGGCCTTGATGCGGCTGGGCGTCGCGCCCGGCGACCGGGTTGCGGTTCAGGCGGAGAAATCCGCGGAAGTCGTGCTGCTTTACGTTGCCTGCCTGCGGCTGGGCGCGGTTTTCGTCCCAATCAATACGGCGAACACGCCCAATGAGGTGGAGTATTTCCTGCGCGACTGCCAGCCGCGGGTTGCGGTTGTCCGACCTTCGGATCGCGGGATGCTCGAGCCTGCCGCGGCTCGGGCCGCGGTCCACCACCTCGAGACTCTGGGGCCCGATGGCCGGGGATCCCTGCTCGAGCACGTGCGGCACACCGATGAATCCCGCGTGGCGCCGCAGGGCATGGATGGGAATTCGCCGGCGGCCATCGTGTATACGTCCGGCACCACCGGCCGATCGAAGGGCGCGATACTGTCGCGCGCGAATCTCGCGTCCAATGCGGCGGCGCTGGCCGAGGCGTGGCATTTCACGGACTGCGACATCCTGCTGCACGCCTTGCCGCTGTTCCACATTCATGGCCTGTTCGCCGCCATCAACACCGTGCTGGCTTCGGGATCGAGCCTGCTGCTGTTGCCCAAGTTCGACGCCGGGCAGGTATTGAAACATCTGCCGCAGTCGACGGTGTTCATGGGGGTTCCGACGTACTACACGCGGTTGCTGCAGCTGCCCGGATTGAATCTCGACGCGACAGCCCGCATGCGCCTGTTCGTCTCCGGCTCCGCCCCGCTGCTCCCCGAGACGCATCGGGAATTTCTCGAGCGCACCGGCCACACGATTCTCGAGCGCTACGGAATGACAGAGACCCTGATGAACACCTCGAATCCCTACGACGGGGTGCGCAAACCGGGTTCCGTCGGGCCGCCGCTGCCGGGAATCGAAATCCGGGTCGTCGGCGGCAACGGCTGCGTCGAGCCGGAAGTCACGGGCGGGCTCGAGGTCAGAGGCCCCAATGTGTTCTGCGGATACTGGCAGGATCCTGAAAAGACACGCGCCGAATTCACCGCCGACGGTTGGTTCAAAACGGGCGACCTCGGCCGCTTCGACCGCGACGGTTATGTGCACATCGTGGGCCGCGCCAAGGATCTCGTCATCAGCGGCGGCTACAACGTGTACCCCAAGGAAGTCGAGACCGAACTGGATGCTTTGTCCGAGGTGCTGGAGAGTGCCGTGTTCGGCGTGCCCCATCCGGATTTGGGCGAGGCAGTGACCGCCGCCGTCGTGCTGCAACCCGCTGCCGCGATGACCGAAGCCGATGTCATCGCGGCCGTTCGGGTACGCCTCGCGCGCTACAAGGTTCCCAGACGCGTTCTCTTCGTCGATGAGTTGCCGCGGAATACCATGGGCAAGGTGCAAAAGAGCCTGCTGCGCACGGCGTACTCTTCGCTCTACGGCGACGCGCCGTAGTTACGCGGCAGCAGCGTGACCAGAGTCTGAGCACGGGCGCCGATCGCGGGGCCCGTTTCGGCCTGGTCGATCACGACATAAAAGCTCTTCGGATCCGTTCGCGCTGTTGCGTACACCACCGAGATCGGTAAATCGGCGTCGCGGCTCCCGTCCTCGAAGTGCGCGGTGTGCGGCATCACCGGCACGAAATCCATCCCGGGTTTTCCGGTGCCGGCTTCAGTCCACCACTTGAAGAAGGCCGGCCCGCGAATGCTGCCGCTGCGGCGCACCGACACATGCGCCCTCGCATCGCCGTAGGGCACATCGACGATGGCCGCAGCCATCTCGATGCGCACCGGAGCTGAACTGGCGCTGGGGGTCGATGCTGCGCGCACGGGCGGCGTGCCTGCGGCGGCTGGGCGCGCGGCCGGCGGCGCTGGGATTGGCTGCGCGGGCTGAGACGGCGCCGGGATCGGTGTCGCGGGCTGAACCGCAGCCGCGCTTGGCTGCGCGGGGGGTGCGGGCGGAGCGGCGGCGGTTACCGGCACCGCGGAGGACGCGCGCGACGACGTGCCGGGCGACGTGCCGGGCGATGTGCCGGGCGATGTGCCGGGCGATGTGCCGGGCGATGTGCCGGCCGACGTGTCGGACGGCGACACCGGAGTGGCGGG
>Ga0209624_10000112_pt1 | contig 76036 bp, 65 predicted proteins | sample JacPinW_OM2H0_O1_FD_188565 | JGI IMG/M metagenome (GOLD analysis project Ga0209624, IMG submission 188565) | Forest soil microbial communities from Algoma, Ontario, Canada - Jack Pine, Ontario site 1_JW_OM2H0_O1 (SPAdes) (version 2) | ecosystem: Environmental > Terrestrial > Soil > Boreal... | reverse complement strand
GGGCAGCCTCGTGATAGGTATGATTTTCCTTCCCGAAACGCGCAACGTCGACATCACCAAGCAGTGAGGTCGGCACGCACTGGCCACGATGGCCAGTCTTCCTCCGCGGCGTCGCTACGACGCCGCGCGCCGGACCGGATGATCGATGGGGCAGGAGTCGGTCGCGCAGTGGTCGAGAAGTGCGTCCAGAAGGCGGTTCTGCGCCCACTCGATCGGCGTGCACGGGAATTCCCCGGACCATGAATTGAGCGCGTCCAAGACGTCGCGTAGAAGAAGCCTCAGGAATAGCCGCTGGGACCTGTCCAACATCATCCGCCAGCCTTCCGAGCGGCATGCCTCGAGCACCAGGGTCAATTCGAGCCGGAGGATTTCACCCGCGCGCGCCGGGTCTGCTGACGCCGGCACTGCGTCCAGTTCCGCCCACAATCGGCTGAACAATTCGACGCACGCGGCCGCGAACGCTTCCTTCGATGCCATGCAGAACGAACCCCAGGCGGCGGTTAGGTGCGTGCATCTTGTCTATGTAACATGACCGGAGAACGACTCGCTCGTGTCGGTTCCGTGTCACCGCGTCTTGCTCATTGAAGAGCGATGTCGCCGCTGAATTGAACCTTCACCTTGAGCCCGGCAACCTCCAGCGTCATGGTTGCCGGAAATGATTCCGTACCCTTGATGGCGCCGGTCTCCGTGGCCTTGGCGACCGCGTGCTCAATTTCACGCTGCGAATTGATGCCGACCATTTTCAGGAACTTGCGGATGCTGAGGTTCAGCGCTTCTTCGTTCATTGGAATCCCCATTCGGCGGCTACGGTGCCTGCCCATGATAGCGGATTCGACATGCCCCCCAGCGGGGCTGCGTCCGTGCGCAGTCCCCGCGGGCAGACTCCTCATCAGCGTCGATGATCTCCGTCATGGTGACCATGATCATCGTGGCCGCGCCGGTCGTGATGGTCGCCCCAGCGACCGCCGCCGGCATAGACCACCGGAGGCGGTCCATAGTAGCGAGGCGATTCGTACACCACCGGAGGGGGTGCTCCCCAACCAAACGGGTTCAAATCGACGTTGAGATGTACGTTGGCGTAGGCGGCCGTGCTTGCCACCAGCGACAGCGCGACAATTCCAAGCGGCAGAATTCTAATTTTCATAATTGATCCTCGTAGCTGTTGCGGCGGGCGTGATCGCGCCGTCGTCACGGCAAGCAATGATTATTGCTTCGCCACTTTTGCTTCATGGTCGCGATGACTGAATACAGCGTCGGCTTCCTTTTTCTGGTCATCGGACATCACGGCATACAACCCAGAGAAGGCGCCCGCGAGCTTCTTGACTCCATTCGCATGGGCCTGCGCAATGTCGGCATAGGCGTTCAAATCGTCGACTGCCGATGCATTCGCCTTGTTCGCGGCACGCTTGTCGATCGCTCGATCAAGGTCCTTTGCGTTCTCGCGCATGGTCGCTGCGACGTCGCCCCACTGAGTTTCCTCCGCGGGAGTGATCTTGAGCGTGGCGTGCATTTCCTTGATGTGTTTTTCCACCGCGGCATCGCGCTTGGTGTCGGCAGTCGCCATCGCCGAGGTTTGGGCAGCCGTTTGCGCCATTGCGCTGCCAAAGGCAAACGTGGATAGAAGCACTGCAGCAATTACTTTCATAGAGTTCTCCATAGGGATACGCGATCTCAAGGGATTCAACCATGGGTCAACCACGGTCGTCGGTGCGCTGCCGGACACAGTTGGCGTTGCGCCGACCTACATAGGTCTGCGATCACAGTAGCGCGGGGGTCCCATCGAAGATGCAGGACAAACGCGTCATCGCCCACGCCGTTGCGCCTACACGGAGTGCGAATTCCGGTATTCGGGGCGCGGGTGGGCGGAATCCGGGCGCCGGCGATCGAGGGCGATCGAGGGCGATCGAGAATGACTCTTGTCTAGGCCGCCGAGGCCCGGCGCAACGACTGTGCCATGCAGTGAATGCCGCCTCCGGTTTTGGAGATCTCGCTCATGTCGATTTCGGCGACCTCGAATCCATGCGCGCGCAATTGCTGAACCAACGAGCGGCTCGACTTGGGCACGATGGCGCGCTCGCGCCCGAGCGACATGAAATTGCAACCCAGGTTGATCGTGTCCTCGAAGGGCACGTCGATGATTTGATGGCCTTTGGCCTTCAGCCACGCGACGATGGCAGGCTCGGTGCAGGCGAGGCACACGGCGGTGAGCTTCGGTGCGATGGGTACGACCATCAAGTCGATATGGACGTAGTATTCGTCGAAGAAGGCGAGACGGGTTTCCCAACCCTCCTTCTTGAACCAGCTTTCGACCTGGCGCGCGCCCTCTTCTTGAGTGCGGCCGCTGCCGCAGCCGATCAGCACGCAGCCTTCTTCGATTACGTTGAAGTCGCCGCCTTCGAACGTGCCGGCCGTCACCATGTCGTAAATCGGAATCCCGAGCCGCTCATAGGTGCGGATGGCGGCATAGTTCTCGCCCCGGCGCCACCAGTTGGCCATCGCCGTAATGATCGCGCCAAACGGGGTCATGACACTGGAGTCGCGAGAGTAGACCTGCATGGGCAGTTCCGGCTCAGGCAGGTGCCAATGGATGCGCACGCCGAAATGGCTGTAGGCGCTCTGCAGTTCCAAATGCTGCGCCTTGGCGACACGGATGTCCGCGGGGCTCTGGCGCAGGGTCTTGCGGGAGAGTGAGCTCGTGGCCATGTGCCGTAGATGATCCGCGGGCCCGAGCAACACATCCGTCAGTGGATCGGTTTCATTGCGAAACCCCCAGTCGGCGAGGGGCTTGGTGCCGCCCTCGTCGCGGCGGTGCTTGAGCGCGAAGGCATCGTGCACGGCGGTGACTTGTTCCTCGAGCATGGATATCTCCTGTTGGCGGCCCACGGTTGGGCGTCAATTTCGGCTAGTGATTCTTGAACGAGTAGTGAAGTTCGAGCCCGACGGTGCGCGGCCTCCCGACGTAGTCGGCGCGGTTGTGTATGGGTCCGGGGGTGGTGGAGACCGCCGTTGCCGCTTCCTGGTTGGTGATGTTGCTCACGAAGGCATCCACTCGCCAGGCCTTGGCGAATCCCAATCCCGCACGCGCATTGAGGAGCGCGAACCCGGGAAGATCCGTCGCCGTCGCTGAATGGGGCAGGGCGGTCCAGAAATCGCTGCGGTACGAGGCGTCGAGGTGCGCGTGAAACTCCCGGCTGTCATTGATCGGGACCGAATATTCCACGGCCACGGTGGCCTGCTCCTTCGACACTCCGGGCAATCGATCGCCGGACACGCCGATCAAATCGGGAACCACGCCCCGTTCGAAACTCGACGTCAAGATCGCGTCGGTGTAGCTGTAGCCGAGCTCGAGTTTGGTCGAATCCGATACGGGCATGGTCAACTCCGCCTCGGCGCCGCGGGATCGGGCGGTGTTGCCGTTGGTGACGAAGTCGAAGCCGCCGGTCACCGTCGCGGCTTCGATCTGCGGATCTTTCCAATTGATGTTGTAGAGAGTGAACGTATAGCTCGATCCGCCGACCCAGGAGCCTTTGATGCCGATCTCGGTGTTTTGCGCTTCATCGGGCTTGTAGGTGAGCAGCGCAGGGGTCTCGCAGTAGGGGCAATTGCCGGTCGGCAGCGCGTTGACGCCTCCGCGGCGGAAGCCCTCGGACCAGGTCATGTATATCAGCGTGCGGGCCGCGATCTCATAGGAGGTGTTGAGCTTGAATATTTGGTTGCGAAAGCCCTTGGCATTGGAGTCGGCGGTCATGCCGTTCGGGTCGGTGCCGGACTGCGAGCAGAAGGGTCCGCACATGGGCAGGGTTTGCACCAGGCTTTGATCGTAGTGCTGCCAGAAGATGCGCCCGCCGGCGGTGGCCTGCCATTTGTCGGTGAAGTGGTAGGTGGTCTCATTGAAGGCCGCGAGGTCGCTGAAGCTCACGTGCCGGTCGAGCGTGAAGTTCAGGTCGGGATACGGATTCAGGGAGGGGCGGATGCCGCCGTTGTAGTTCTGAATCACATCGCCGAACGTGGGATAGGGGCAGGTCACGGCATTCAGCACGGTGCAGCCGGGCGGCTGCCCCGACCCCGGGATTTCGCTCCAAGTCGCGAAACCCAGAATGGGCTCGACCTGGGACAGCGTCTGCTTGCGATCGCTGTAGTACGCGCCGGTGACCCAATCCCAGGGCCCGGAGTTCTTCGACACCAGTCGTACCTCTTCCGTGAACGCCTTGTCGGTGGAGACGTCGAGGATGGGCGAGAGCGTGCGGGGATAATTTCCGTAATAGGAACCCAGCGATTCGATCAGCCCGGTCAAATCGTACTGGCTGAACGCGGACTGGCTCGTATAAGAAGAAGAGGAGGAGAGGGTCGCGAAAACGCCGTCGTAGGACAGATCGAACGCGCCCAAGTCCGTTTGAAACGAGCCCGGCTGATCCATGTACAGGGTCTGGGCGTATCGATCGCCCGGCCGGCCCTGCGAGTAGCCGCCGGATTGGTCGGTCTGATGCTGGTAGCTCAACGTGAGCTTCAAGGTGTCGGTGGGTTTCCAAAGCAGCGCTCCGCGCGCGTACCAGGTCTCCGAACTATCGATGCCGCGCTTCTCCGCGAATACCGGCGGGCTGGTGAGCGGGTTGCCGGGATCGGCGAGCACCGGCTGCGCGTTGGGCCCGAGCACGGCAACGGACAACGCATCGGTGAAGCCGGCAAGCTTCTCGTAGCCTCCCGAACCTCGAAACGCCATCGTGTCGCTGATCGGCAGATTGCCGATGAAGTCGATGGCCTCCGATGGATTGGCGGCATTCTCCGTGTGCGACGCCCGCGTGGACACATCGAACTCCGTCGAGGTGGGGTCGGGTTCGTTGTGGATCATGCGCACGGTGCCGCCCACCGACCCGGATCCGTACAGCGTGCCCTGCGGACCGCGCAACACTTCGACGCGGGCGATATCGGTCATTTTGAGGTTGGCGAACAGCGGCGTCTCATCCACGTAGGTCGATACCAGCGGCGCCGCAATTTCCTGGCTTTCGGCGTTCACGCTGCTGGCGTTCAGTCCGCGGATGGTCAAGGTATCGTTGATGTTGCTCGCCCGCGGGCCTAGGTCCGGGGCCACCAGTCCCGGAACCATGTGCGTGAGGCCCTGCAGATCGGTGACTCCCGCATTGGCGATGTCGGCCGCGCCGATCGCCGAGATATTGTATGGAATGTCCGAGACCGACTGGCTGCGGTGGTTCGCGGTGACGACGATCTCTTCGATCTCGTCGGCCGCGTCGGCGGCGGCCGGCAGCGCGTGGAACTGCGCGGCCGAGGCGAGGATCGCGGAGATGGCCACCGCAAGATGCGTGCGTGCGGCGGGCGTTGGTGGCACCATTGCCCGATGTCGATCGTTCATCCCGTGCTTCTCTGATTGTGGGTGCACGCAATGAGTATGGTCGGGGGCGTCGCCGCGGCCGTGAAAAGTATTCAGTTTTGAGGTGAATGTTTCTCACCCCATGAAATCGCACATCCCTCCACTGCATGCCCTGAAGGCGCTCGACGCATTCGCGCGCCTGGGTACCGTGTGGGAGGCGGCCGAGGACCTGGGCATCACCCGCAGCGCGGTCAGTCACCGGCTGGCGATGCTCGAAGAGGTTCTAGGCTTCGAAGTCGCGAGCCGCAGCGGCAAGGGAATTGCGCTGACGCCGCGGGGAAAGCGTTACGCACAGGACGTGCATAGATCCCTGGCGCTGCTCGCCGAAGCTCACGAGGAAGGCAGCAGCAAACCGGTCGAAGGCAGCCTTCGCATCTCGAGTACCGCGGGATTCGCATCCATGTGGCTGTGCAATCACATTGCCTCGTTTCAGGCGGAGTACCCGAACCTGTGCCTGCAGATCGTCACCTGCCGCGAGCTCGACGAAGCCGCCGATCGCGACGTGGATCTTTTCATCGCCTTCGGCGAGGGCAATTGGCCGAAGCACACGGTGCAGCATCTCTACGATGTCGAATTCCTGCCCATGTGCAGCCCGGCGCTGCAAAACATGCAGGGCGGTCTTAAAGCTCCCGCCGACGTGCTGCGCTTTCCGCTGCTGCACCTGCAGAAGTGGGACGATTGGCAGCAGTGGCTGGCGGCCGGCGGAGTGGAGTTCTCGCGGCGCGGCGCGGGAATCACATTCTCCGACATGATGCTGGTGCAGACCGCGGCCATCGCCGGACAAGGGATCATGATGGGCGACAAGATCACCTGCGGCGGCGCGCTTGCGAACGGGCAACTGGTGACGCCGTTTTCGACTAAGATCAAGGCGCGCGGCGGTTACTATCTACTGCGAAGCCGCCAAAAGCGGCCGAATCCGGCCATGCTCGCGTTCACGCGATGGCTCAATGCCCTATTCATGCGCATCGGGACCGAAGTGAAGGGCGGCCCATTTTGAGGGAGCGGCGATGACTTCGAAACGCGGTATCTATCATGGCCACAAGGTCTTGGCCGCGTTGTTTCTGGCGGGCTTCATGGTCTACGGAGGCGGCCTCTATAGCTTCGTGTTGTTCGTCCCTCCCCTGACCCAGGAATTTCACTGGAGCCGCGCCGCGACCAGCGGATTGGTCACTGCATTCTGGCTGAGCGCGCCGATGATCTTGCTGGGCGGCTTCGCCATCAAGCGCGTGGGCGCTCTGCGGCTCCTGCTGGCCGGCATCGTCATCGAGGCGCTCTGCGTGGGGCTGCTGCCGACGGTGTCCAGTTTCACGGAGATGTACCTGCTCCGCGCGGCCATGGGCTTCGGCAAGGTGATGTTTGCCGTGACGCTGCCGTACGCCATCTCGTGCTGGTACCTGCGCCATTATTCGCTGGGGCTCGGCATTGCCTGGTCCGGGTGGCACGTCGGCGGATTGGTGCTCGCGCCGGTGACCGGTTGGATCATCGCGAACTATGGATGGCGGCCCGCGTGCCTTGCGATTGCGGCGGGCCTGCTCACCGTCGGCCTCGTTCCCGTGCTCCTCACGCAGCGCTTCCGCTCGCCGCGCGAGATCGGATTGGGTCTCGACGGCGATCCCTTGGGAGCCGCTGCGGGCGGCAGCGGCGGCGGCCCTGAATCTCGTGCCGTGGCCGCCGAAGAAGCCCCGTCGGGCTCGCTCGGCGACCTGTTGCGCTCGCCGATGTTTTGGATCATCGCCCTCGTCACGCTGTTCTTTTATTTCACGTATGGCGGATTGCTGACGCAGGAGGCCGCGGTGGTCGAGGGAGCCGGCTTCTCGCCGCGCCTGTCCTCGCTGGTGCTGGGATCGACGGCGGGATTCGCCGCGGTGGGGGGCCTGGGATTCGGATGGATCCTGGACCGCTATTCGATTCGCGCCGCCGGCGTCGCGATCCATCTTCTGTTGCTCGCCGGAGCGGTCTCCCTGCTGCTGGTCGGCCGCAGCCACTCGGCCACGGCGCTTGTTTTCTACGCCCTGTGCTTCGGCGTCACCATCGGCGCCGGCGATCTGTACTTCGTGGCCATACTGCGGCGTCGATTCCCAAATGTCAGCGTCGCCTACAGCTACAGCGCCTGGTATTTCTGCGAGATTTTCACGCTGCTGATCGCGGGACCCGCGGCCGGCCGGGTGTTCGATTTGACCGGCAACTACGATGCAACGCTCGCGCTGCTCGCGGGCGCCGCCGGCTGCGCGTTGCTGCTGTCGCTGCCGGTATGGCGCCGGCCGGGACTGGAGAGACTCCCGCCGGCAATGCTCGCCCCCGCCGCAGAGCTGCCCTAGCCGACGCAGCGCGCCAGCGCACACAGCGCTTCGTCGCCATAGCGTCGGCCCACGAGTTGCAGCGCGGCCGGCAGTCCGCCGGCCGTTGCAATCGGCAGGCTCAAGGCCGGATGTCCGGACACATTGAACTGCCGCACGAATGAGGTGGACATGAGGGCCGCGCGGGCGTCGGCGGCGGCCGCGAGGGTGAGAGGGAAATCGGGCATGGTCGGCAAGGCGAGCGCATCGACCTGCGTGAGCGCCTCATCCACTTCGGCCCGAAACGCCTCGCGTACTTTCTCGGCGGCGCGCACGTCGGCGGGGGTAACCTCGCGCGCCGTCAGCAGCCGCGCCCGTACATCGCTTCCCAGCGCTTCGCAGGCGATCAAGTGGCCGTACGCCGCCCAGTTCTCGGCGCCGATGATGGCAATCCCGGCCGCAAACGCCCCTTCGAAGTAGGGCAGCGTGATGGAGCGCACCGAGATATCCGCCTTCTCCAGCGCGCCGCGAGCGGCGGCTGCGACTTCCGGGTTGGCCTGCACTTGAACCCAACCCACCGTTCCGTGCGCCGGCAGAGCCTGCGGATGAAAGGAGCGATCGAGCGCTTGCATGGCTCGCTCCAGCATCGGGATGTCGCGCGCGAAGGGGCCGACGCAATCGAGCGATGAATGTGCGGGATGGACTCCCGAGCGACTGACTCTGCCGTATGTGGGCTTGAGGCCGTACACACCGCAGCAGGCCGAGGGGATGCGGATGGAGCCGCCCGTGTCGGTGCCCACCGCGAAATCGGCCAGCTGCATTGCAACCGCGACCGCGGACCCGCTGGACGACCCACCCGGTACTCGTCCCGGGGCTCGCGGGTTCGCCGGCGTGCCGGTCCAGCGATTGATGCCTGTCACCCCGTAGGCAAGTTCGTGCATATTGGTCTTGCCCACGATGCGGCAGCCCGCATCCAGGAGCGCCCGCACCACCTCCGCATGCCGCTCCGCCGGCGGCGCGTCGGCGAAGCAGGCGCAAGCCAGGCGGGTGGGCACTCCCTCGATGTCAATGGAGTCCTTCACCCCCACGCGCAGGTCATCGCCGCCCAACTCAAGGGTTTGCACGAATACGGAATCGGTCATTGCGGCGGCGCTCAGGGTTGCACTCGCATGCCGTCTTTGGCCATGGTCACGGGACCTGGGAAGTTCTTGGCGATAGACTTCAATACCGCGTCGTGCATTTGCTCAGTGGCGGGAGAGAGGTGGCTCAACAGCAGCCGCTTGACGCCGGCGCTCTTGGCCAGCTCGCCGATGGCGCCCGGCGGCGTGTGCAGGGAGTAGAGCACCGCGGGAGAATCGGGCGGATCGAGCACCACCGTATTGAATACCAGAAGATCGCTCCCCCGCGCTATGCTGCGCAGATTCGCAAGCCCCTGCGCGTCGATGTCGCCCGAGAAAGTGACGCTCTTGCCGCCGTAGTCGATGCGGTAGATCACCGCCGGCGCATCGCCATGATGTCCGGCGATCGCCGAAATACCTAAGTTGTTTTGTTTGAATAGGACCTGGGGCCTCGCTGTCGCGTCGACCCGTGCCGGTATGTCATGTGCCTGAATGCTCATCGGAGCGGAAAAATCACTCAGGTAGGCGAACGCGCCATTCGGTCCGAACAGCAAGTGAATAAGACGGCTGGTGGACGGGAAGTAGGCACCCTGCTTTGTCCTGGGCGAACCCCCCGGGCCCCATACCTTGAACACGATCGGTTCGGAACTCGACACGGCCCGTGCCTTGAACAGGCCGGCCAGCTCACCGGCATGATCGATGTGCAAGTGCGTCAGCAGCACGATGTCGGTGTTCGCGAGAGAAGCCTTCGCTTCGCCCAGACGGGCGAACGATCCCGGGCCGGCGTCGACCAGAATTCGGGGAGTCCCTTCGATGAGAATGAGATAGCTCGAGGCCGCTCGGCCGGTGGCGCCCGGCCCCCCGGACCCGAGTACCAGGATCTCGAGAGCGGGTGCGGAGGGTTCCGCATAGACCGGGGCAGCGGCACCCGACAAAGCCAAGACAAGAAATACGGACAGATGCAGGAGGGCCCTCGACGCAGTCTTGAAATATTGCGTCCGACGGCTGCAACTTTTCATGTTGTTCAGTGTTATGTGAAGCAGGGAAAGGAAGATTTCAATGAGAAACACCGCGGGTAACTTTATACACCTTAGTTTCAATCGTCGACCGGTGCTGACGGTCATGATGGTGTACTCGATTGGGTTCGGTGCCGCGGCTTTGATGGCGGCCGTCGCCGTGTGGCGGGCCAGTTCCAATTGCCCGCTGTCACATAGACCCGAGCAGCCTTACGTGGTGCAGATGGCAGGAGAATCCCCATGCGCAAACAAATCTTAAGTTTGGTCGTTGCCGTGTCGATGGCATTGCTGCCTCATTTGAGTACTGCGAAAGGCTGCCTGAAAGGCGCGGCGGTAGGGGGTGTGGTGGGCCATGTGGCGGGCCACCATGCCGTGGCGGGTGCGGCGGTGGGCTGCGTGGTCGGGCATCACAATGCGGCGGAGAAGGCCAGAGAGGCGGCTCGTGGGGCGACGCCTCAGGCTCAGACGAAGCCGGAGGCTCAGGCGTCGCCGCGGGCTCAAGCGTCGCCGCAGGCTCAGGCAACCCCGCAGACGCAGGCAGCTCCGCAGGCCCAGGCGTCGCCGCCCGGCAGCACCGCCCTGAAATAACCGGATCCCCGAGGGTCGACTCGGACCTCGAGGCCGTTGCTTTGGAAGGGACTCCGTTTAGGTTCTATAATCTCGCGTCATCCCCAAATGCCTGCGGCAAGGAGCGCATCATGAACCAGCCCATCGTGAACAAGCCATTCAATAGACTCCGTGTTCGCGCTCTCGCGGCGGCCGCGGGCCTCATCGCATTCTGCGGAGCATCCTTCGCCGTCGACCTGAAAGTGAAGTTGGTCGGCGCCGAAGAGACTCCTCCCGTCACCACGGCGGCGACCGGTACCGGAACCATCACCATTGCCGCGGACAAATCCGTCAGCGGCACCGTCAAGACGGTAGGTATAGTCGGAACGGTGGCGCACATTCACGTGGGCGCGCCGGGTCAGAGCGGACCGCCCATCATCACGCTCGACAAGACCGCCGAGGGCGTGTGGGCGGTGCCCGCGGGCTCCAAGCTGACGGACGAACAGTATGCGAGCTTCAAGGCCGGCAATCTCTATGTGAATGTGCACAGTGCCGAGCACAAGCCCGGGGAGATTCGGGGGCAGCTAAAGCCCCCCTGATGGGGTCAGCGTCGCCGACCTGCTACTGCTGACAGCGGGTAACTCGATACCAGGGGACGCCGATCGCGCCCGCATGGAGACGCACGCACACTGTGTCGCCCACGCTCGTGCTGCGGTACATATCCCACGAGACCGCGACCTCGCCCGCCGCCGCTCGTGGACCCCATGGCCCCAGCTGCATCATGGGCCTTTTGTTGCGCCCGCTGGTGACGTGCTTATCGTACACCTGGGTGGTATAGGTCGAGCCGTCCGAGCGATCGAGCACGGCGTCGCCGAGGGCGCAGACTCCATAGCCATAAGCCAGGATCAACACCAGCGTCAGAGCAGCCGTGCCGGATTTCTCACGTGCCGCAGGGACCGCCCATAAGACGCCGCCCATCAGCGCCGCTGCCGCCACCGCCGACCACAGGAGCAAGCGCTGCCAATCAAGAATTTGAACATCCATTAGGGCGCGCAGCATCAAGAGGAATCCCGGCGAGACGACCAAGACGGTCAGATCCGGTCGCCCGCTGCCGCGCGGGGCGTTGAGCGTATACAGTCCCGGCGATTGCGCCATGATCCAGACGGCGACCCACGGCAGTAGGGCAAGCACGAAGATGACGAGTTCGTATGGGTGCGGATAAATATACGCCCAGGCGATCAAGCCGACGTTCGCCCAGAGCGCGAATCGCGCCACCTTGCGCGCGGTGTTGAGCTTCTCCTGCCGCTCCGCCGGCGTGGTCCCGAGATCCGTGTTGGCTTCGACGGCTGCCTCGAAGGCTTTGGCAGCCTGCGCATCGGCATCCGGGATCGCCGCGAACCAAGCTTCCCACGCCGAATCCCTTTCCCACATGATGGGCAACTTGATCTTGCGTTGATTGGGCGACTTGAGTTTCAGCATGAGTACAGCCGGCGAATTGGGCGGATGCAGCACTTGCCGCGTCTCGATATCCGCCCGAGGGACACGGCGCACGCGCCACAGTTCGTGAATCTCGAGGCGATCCGCCTCCAGCACAATCGTCGATTTCAGATTGTCGACGATGTAGAAGACGGCGCCGGATGCAACGAATCCCAGGATGAACACGACAATCAGCCTCGAGGACGCGTCGCCGTTGTCGGCCGCTGTCACACCGAAGCCCCAGGCAGCCGCCAGGCCGCCCAGCAGAAAGATCCCTGCGAGCAGCGCGATGCCCGCCCGCCAAAGCGGAGTGACTCGATAGATTCGGGGATATTCGCCGCCGATAGCCGCAGAGCCGCCCATGTAGTCGACCGGAGCCGACTCATCGGACCGAAAGCGTCGCGAGAGATACAGCAAGATCAACGCCAAAGCGGCACCACCGGCAAGCGCTTCGACAAACTGGGCGGAGGGCGGCGTACTCACCAACGCTTTTGCCCATGAGGCGGGCGATCGCGTGGCGCGCTCCTGCCGCCGCTGGCACTCCGGCCACGATGACAAGGAATCAAACCATGCCACGGTAACGACGCCGGACGAAGTGCGGGCGAGGGCGGCGTCGTAGTCGGCGGCCGTGCCCACCAGGCAGGCCATGGCACGTTCGGTATTCACATTCCAGGGGTCCGGGTATGCAAGGGATATTTCCCGAAGACTCGACCTCAAATCAGGCCACTGCGCGCCGACCTGCGCCAGCGCCGCGATCGGCTCCGGATCCGCCCGTGCGATGTTGAACATGATGCGGCCATAGGCTTGAGTGCCCTCGACAGCCGAAGACTTGGCCACCGCGAGCACAACGAACTGCCGCAGCAATTCGGCGCTGCCGCCCCATTTCGGAAGCAAGGCATTCGACGCCACATAGTCGAGCGGCTGGTAGGTGGGCTCATGGTCGAGAGCTTCGCGGGCCAGCGCCAGGATTGCCGCCTTGTCGGCGTTCAGGCCGTTCATGACCTGAATCTCTAGCGAATACCACTCCGGATCGCCGCTGCCGGCCTCGCGATATTGGTCGAGCACCCCGCGCGCGCGCTTAAGATACGTATAAAAGCCGTTGCGCTGCGAATCGGTCAGGTCTCTGCCCCAACCTTCGCCCCGCCACGTCCACGCATGTGAGACCAATATCCGCGCGTGGGCGACCACGCCCGTGGGTGAATCGGGGTGCTCGTGCAAATAGGCCTCGGTGGCCGCCTCGATCTGCGTCCAGATCGGCGCATCCGCGCGGGTCGCGGGCCAACTGTCCGGACCTTTGTAGAAAAGCGATAACTTCCAGATTCCCGCCGGCGTGCGCTCGCGCGTGCGCCTAAGCTCCGTCGCTCGCCGATCGTATGCGGCGATGTCGCCTTGCTCGAGGAGGCGGGCGGCTTCCGATTTGAGGGCGGCGCGCACGGCCGCTTCATCGGCATGCGCACCGGGCGCCGCCAGGCTCAGCAGGATCGATAGTGCAACCCACGCTGAAATCGCCCGTGGAGCTCGCCGTTTGATCACGTGATGCGTAGCCATGCATCCCTACTGCGTATTTGTCAGTCACTGACTGTAGGCCCTCGCGAGCCTACGGACCGCGAACGGTGTCGTAAAACCCGCGGGAAAGTGCACCCTGGTCCATGGGAGCCCGTGCTAGCATGAGCGCGTGAGATCGCTGAACAGGAAGTTTATGCGTCCCGCCACGACAACAACTTTATTACCCCTGCTGATGGCTCTCGCACTGGTGCTGGCCGCCATTCCGGCTCGGGCGGATCTCTACTCGGCGAAGGTTGCCTACAACAAAGGCGACCTCGCGACTGCATTCGCGCAATTCAAGGAACTGGCCGAATTGGGCCAGCCGGAGGCGCAGTTCGATTTGGCGATCATGTATGCCCGGGGAGAGGGGGTTGAGAGAAGCTCAACCTACGCACACGCGTGGGCATCCTTGGCCGGCGAGAATGGCGAGGCGAAGGGAAAATCCCTCGCCGCAGAATTGGAACCACAACTCACGCCGACATCGCTGCGCATTTCCAACGATCTTCAAGCGCAGTACAGTCAGGCGGCACTCAACGCACGGCTCATGCCGCACATCCTCAGGGGCAAGGACTACGAAGATCGCGACCCGGTACGCGCATCGAAGCCTTACATTCCCGAATACCCGGAAGAGGCGGCGCGACACGGGGTACAGGGCGAGGCGTATGTGGAATTCGTCGTGGCACCGGACGGCGACCCGCGGATGCCGCGCATCTTGTACGCATTTCCGAGCGGCTATTTTGAGGATTCCGTCAGGGAGAGCGTGATGCGATCCGTGTACCTGCCGGCCAGGATCAATGGTCAACCGATCTCGACCTCGGTCAGTACGATGTACAACTTCACCGTCCCCGGAGTATCGATCAGCGACTATCAGGGCCTCGAGCGGCAGGTCCACGACACAGAATTGAAAGCCGAGGCCGGCGATCCGCACGCGCAGATGCTTTACGGCATGATGATTGCGGGTCTGCCGCAATTGAAGCGAACATACGATCAGGCGTTGCCGTGGTTTCTCCGGGCGGCGCAAGCGGGTGCTCCCTATGCACAGTACCAAATCGGGACCGGACTGCTGCAAGGGCGAGGCTGCCAATGCGAGACCGGCAAGGGTGAAATTTGGCTGGAAAAAGCCGCTCAGGCTGATCAATCGGATGCTCAGGTCTCACTCGCCGAGTACTTGCTGAGGGGCGATCCCAGCCGCGAATCCGTGGGCGGGGCGCTCGTGTGGCTGGAACGGGCCACGAAACAAAACAACGACGCCGGGAAGCTGCTGTTATCGGCCGTTCTGGCAGCGAGCCCATTTACCGACGTGCGTGACCCGGCTCGGGCGTTGAAGTTGACGGACAGCATCGAGCGTAAATACAAAATTGATCCGAGCTATTGGGAGATTCGCGCAGCCGCGAATGCCTCTGCGGGCGACTTCAAGGCGGCGGTAAAGGCGCAATCCAAGGCCGCCGGCGAGGCGACGCGCCTCGGATGGGATTTGACCCAATTGCAACACCGCCAGTCACTGTACGAATCGGCGCAGAACTGGACCGGCAATGTGCTGGCGTTCTAGGAGACGGGAGACTCTTCCAAATTCCAGATTTGGCCGGCGTACTCGCGAATCGTGCGATCGCTCGAGAACTTGCCGGAGCAGGCGACATTGATGATTGCCTTTCTGGACCAGGTTTCGGGGTCGGCATAGCAGGCCTCGAGCTCGGTGTGCGCCCGGCCGTAGTCCGTAAGGTCGGCGAGGTGGCGGTAATGATCGCCGCCATCCAGCAAAGCCTGGCGGATGGGTTGGAAAATGCCGGGTTCGTTGCGGTTGAAATGGTCGGAGAAGATGAGATCGAGCGCCGCCCGGGTCTCCGCATCGTTCGCATAGTGCCAGTGCGGATCGTACCACCCGGCACTCTCCGCGACCTGCTGCGCCGTCAAGCCGAACAGGAAGAAGTTCTCCTCGCCGGCCTCCGCGGCCATCTCGATGGTTGCGCCATCGCGCGTGCCGATGGTGAGCGCGCCATTCATCATGAATTTCATATTGCCGGTGCCGCTGGCCTCGAAGCCCGCGGTCGAAATCTGCTCGGACACATCGCTCGCGGGAATCAGCCGTTCCGCCAGGCTCACGTTGTATTCGGGCAGGAACAGAACCTTGAGCCGGCCGCGAGCCACCACATCGTCATCGATGGTGACGGCAACCTGATTGATGAGCTTGATGATGAGCTTCGCGAACGTGTAGGCGGGCGCCGCCTTGCCCGCGAAAAAAAACGTATGCGGGGTCATGCGGTTACCGGAGCCGTTGAGCAGGCGATTGTAAAGAATCACCACGTGCAGCACATTGAGCAGCTGACGCTTGTACTCGTGAATTCGCTTGATCTGGCTGTCGAAGATCGTGTCGGGATCCACGGCCACGTCGCCGGTCGCCTTCAGCCAATCGGCAAAGGCCACCTTGGCCTCGTGCTTGGCGGCGCGGAATCGCGCGCGAAAGGCGGCGTCCTCGGCCAGCGGCAGAAGCTTTCGCAGTTTCGACAGGTCGGTGATCCAATCCGGTCCGATCGCCTCGGTGATCAGCTTCGTCAGATAGGGATTGGCTTGCTGCAGCCATCGCCGCGGGGTCACGCCATTGGTCTTGTTGTTGAAGCGCTCAGGGTACAGCTCGGCGAAGTCGCGAAGCACCCGCGTTCGCAACAAGTCCGTGTGAATCGCAGCCACCCCGTTGGTGCTGTGCGAACCCACCACGGCCAGGTGAGCCATGCACACTCGATGCGTGGGACCTTCCTCGATGAGGCTGACGCGCCGTACCCGATCATCATCGCCGGGGTAGCGGCGGCGAACCACATCCAGGAAACGGCGGTTGATCTCGTAGATGATTTCGAGCTGCCGCGGTATCAGCGCCTCGAACAAGTCGACCGGCCATTTCTCCAGCGCTTCCGGCAGCAAGGTGTGGTTGGTATAGGCGAGCGTGCGCTGCGTGATGTTCCAGGCCTCATCCCAGGTCATATGCGCCTGATCCAACAGGATCCGCATCAATTCGGCCACGCACAGCGAGGGGTGCGTGTCGTTCATCTGCACGGCCACGCGGTCCGGGAAGGATGTCCAGCTCGCATGACCTGCGGTAAAGCGGGTGCAGATGTCCTGCAGCGAGCAGCTCACCAGGAAATACTGCTGCAGGAAACGCAGCGTCCGGCCCGCCTCGGTCGAATCGTCCGGGTACAGCACCCGTGTCACGGATTCGGCGGCGACGTTCTCAATCACCGAGCCCGCGAAATCGCCGTGCGAGAACTCGTCAAAATCGAAGGAATGGGGTGCCGTGGCCGCCCACAGCCGCAGCGTATTGACGCAGTTGGCGCCGTAGCCGATGACCGGCCGGTCATAGGCCATCCCCAGCAGGTTCGAAGGCTTGTTCCGCGTGATATTGACGGACGCGCCGCGCAGCTCGAACGTCGCCTGCAGCGGCACGACATAGACCTTGCGCGGCCGCGGAATCTCCCAGGGATCGGTCTGGAACAGCCAGTTATCCGGCATTTCGATTTGCGATCCGTTGCGGATCACCTGCCGGAAAATACCGTATTCATAGCGAAGGCCATAGCCGATGGCGGGGTACTGCAGCGTGGCGAGGGAATCGATGAAGCAGGCCGCGAGACGGCCGAGGCCGCCGTTGCCCAAGCCCGCATCCGGCTCCTCCTCGATCAAGGCCTCGAGACTCCAGCCCTGCTGCAGCATGGCCTGGCGCACGATCGCGTCGGCACCGAGATTCATGATGTTGTTGCGCAGCGTGCGGCCGAGCAGAAACTCCATCGACAGGTAGTGCACGCGCTTGGGATCGGATTTCGCGCGCACCCGGCGCGTCATGACCCAGCGATGCGCAATCAAGTCGCGGATGAAGCGGCTGGTGGCTTCAAACTTCTCCCGGACGTTGGCCTCCAGCGGATCGGCCACTTGTTCACACAGCAGGTATCGCTCCGTCCATTGCCCCGGCCGGTCCGCCAACCCCAGACGCTCGAGGCGCCGATCCAGCGCGGGATCCAAGTAACCTCGATTGTCGGGCAGCAACGGCTTGGGGACGGCCATTCAATACACCTCGGGTACGAGCATCTCCGCGGGCACCGCCTGCCTGGAATAATGCTCATGATGCTCGCGCTGCGGCAACTCGATCGGGGGCTTCGGCGTCTCCGCGTACGGAAACTGCTTCAACAGATGATCGATGAAGTTGAGGCGGGCCCGCTTCTTGTCGACGGCGTGCACCACCCACCACCTCGCCTCCGGAATGTGCGACCGTTCGAGCATCACTTCCTTCGCCTTGGTGTAGTCCTCCCAGCGGCGCCGCGATTCCAGATCCATCGGACTCAGCTTCCATTGCTTCAGCGGATCGTGAATGCGGCCGAGAAACCGCATGTACTGCTCCTTGTCCGTGATCGAAAACCAATACTTCAGCAGCTTGATGCCTGAGCGCACGAGCATGCGCTCGAACTCCGGCACGGAGCGGAAGAATTCCTCGTACTCCTCGGGGGTGCAGAAGCCCATCACCCGCTCGACGCCCGCCCGGTTGTACCAGCTGCGGTCGAAGCAAACGATTTCGCCCGCGGCCGGGAGGTGCGACACATAGCGCTGGAAGTACCACTGCGTGCGCTCGCGGTCATTGGGCGCCGGCAGCGCCACCACCCGGCACACGCGCGGGTTGAGTTTCTGAGTGATGCGCTTGATCGCACCGCCCTTGCCCGCGGCGTCGCGTCCCTCGAACAGAATCAACACCTTCTGCCCCGACGCGACCACCCAATCCTGCAGCTTCACGAGTTCGGCTTGAAGCCGGAACAGCTGCTGAAAGTAATTTCGCCGGTAATCTTGCTCTGCGCTGGGATCGGCGGATGAGGGCATACCCGGCAGCGGATGGCGGTCCTCGATCTCCATCTCCAATTCCTCGTCGTAGCCGTCGGCCAGATCGCGGCGGATGCCGCTGATCAGCTCGTCGATTTGGAACGGGGGTGAATCGCTCATGGATGGCTCCTGGCCAAATGAAGGAATCGTCTCCCACATATGTTTCAGTTTGGATACTGGCTATGTGGCGCGTACGCCGTCAAGTCCCGGGCGGCGGCGAGGGCGGCGAGGGCGGCGAGCCCGCCTGCGCGGCAAAAATCTTGCGTACCGAATCCAGGGTGTCGGCGTCCTCGGCACGCTTGTCGTCCCGGTAGCGCTTCACCCGCGCGAGCCGCAGTGCCAAGCCGCCCGGATAACGGGGGCTGACCTGCAGATCGCTGAAGGCTATTTCCACCACCAACTCGGGCCGCACGTACACCGTCCATTGGTCGCGGTGCGTTTCGCGGGCGAGCAATTCCTTCGATTGCCATTCGAGCATGGCGTCCGTCAGACCCTTGAAGGTCTTGCCCAGCATGACGTATTCGCCCTTGGCCGCATCGAGGGCGCCGAGGTGCAGATTGGAGAGCTTGCCTGTGCGGCGGCCGTGTCCCCACTCGGCCGCGAGCACGACCAGATCGAGTGTGTGCGAGCGCTTGATCTTCAACCAGCCCGCGCCACGATTGCCGGCCTCATAGGGCGCTTCGAGCGACTTTGCGACCAGACCCTCGTGGCCGGCCTCGATCGCCGCCTCGTAGAAGGACTGGGCCTCAGATTCAGCCGACGTAACCAGGCGCGGAACCCGCATCGATGCAGGCACCGCCGCCGCAAGCGCTTCGATGCGCTCGCGTGTGGGCCTGTCCACGATGCTTCGGCCGTCGATGAGCAGACAGTCGAAGAAAAACGCGCTGATCGGCAGTTCTTCGCGCAGCGCTTCGACGTTGAGCTTGCGGCCGAAACGGCGCATGGTGATCTGAAAGGGATGCGGCCGCAGCGCCGAGTCGAATGCAATCGCCTCGCCGTCGAGCACCAGGTTCTGCGCGGGGAGGGCGCGCACGGCATCGACGATTTCCGGCACCGCGCCCGTGACTTCATTCAGCGCGCGCGTATAGATGCGCACCTGGTCGGCCGCCTTGTGCGCCTGGATGCGGGCCCCGTCCAACTTCCATTCGAACGCTGCTTCGCCTCCGAGCGCCGTCAGAGCTTCCGCCACGTCGGCGGCCGTTTGCGCCAGCATGGGCGACGCGGGCTTGAAGAGCTCGAGCTGAAATGTCGAGAGGGCCTCCTCCCCGTCCCGCAACGCGGCGCGCGCGACCGCGCCCAAGCTCTGGGAATACATGGCGGCCTGCCGTACCCGGGCGACCGGCACCTCCGCGGCCGCGGCGATGGCGTCGATCATGATGCCGCCGAGAGCCCCTTGCCGAAGCTCGCCGACGATGAGGCGCCGCAAGAACTGCTGCTCATCGCTGGTCGCGCGTGAAAACAAATTCCGCAGGGACTGCTCTCTGCGGGCTGCGGACCCAGGACCGCGAAGGTCGGCGATTGCCGCCAGGGACCGATCGACCTCGGCGATCGACAGCTGCGCCTCACCCGCCGCTGGGGATTCGGCGGCCGCGTACAGCGCCTTGTAGGCAATGCCTATTTTCCCCTGCGAGATCTCTCCCGACAGAAAGTGCACCGAGGTTTCGATCTCATCCGGGGGCAGCGCCTTGAGAAAGGAGGCGAGTTCCCGCACCTTCGCCCGCCGCGCGGGCGAGGCTGCGACGCGCCGCGAAGTGCTGACCAGGCCTGCCAGAAGACTCATGCGGCGATTGTAGATCGCCATCGTGCCCGCGGTCGCGAAACCTGGTGCGCTCGGCCCTTGGGCGATGCCCGCGATCCCGCTATGATCAGAAGGAATGAAACCCCCATTTGAGGCGGACTGGGATCTGCCGGCGCCTTTCCTCGCGTTCGTCACCGTCTCTCGGGCGGACATCGACGCCTATGATCACGTCAACAATTCCGTCTACATGACTTGGTTCGACCGCGCGGCTTGGGACCATTCGGCGGCGCTCGGACTGCCCATCGAGACCTGTCTGCAACTCGATCGAGGCATGGCGGTGGTGCGCAGCGAGATCGCGTACCTTCGTCCCGCCTTGCTGGGCGATGGGATTCAGGTGGCGACCTGGCTGCTGCCGGCCGACGGTAAATTGCGCGTACGCAGGCGCTTTCAGGTTCGGCGCGGTGCCGAGGGCACGACGCTCGCCCGCGCCGAGATCGAATACGCGTGCATCGAGCTGTCGAGCGGGCGCCCTGCGCGCTGGCCGCCCCAGTTTCGCGAGGGCTATGTGGCCCTGGATGAGGTCATGCGCGCGAGCGCGGCGCTGGCGCCGGTGTGACGGGGCGCTCTCGAGTGCGATTCTCCGCGAAGCTCAAGGTGTCGAAGCGCTGTTTTTCCGCCTGACCCAGCTTCTTCTGCGCACGAATCTCATTGACGATCTCGAGGGCAGTCTTGGGCGACGGCGGCAGTTCGGCGTCGCAGGGCTGCAGCGGCGTCATGCGCTCGCCCCAGCGAATCAAATGCGCGGACATGGTCAGCCCGCCGCCGAATGCAGGCATGAGCACCAGATTCCCGGGCGCCACGCGGCCTTCCTCCACGGCCTCGACCAACGCGACCGGCGCCGTGGCCGCGCTCATATTGCCGTACTTCTGCACCGTCAAGTACACCTTGTCCGGGCCCGCGCCCGCCCGCTTGGCCACCGCGTCGATGATGCGCAGGTTCGCTTGATGCGGCACGACCAGCGCGATGTCATCCATGGTCACGCCGGCGCGGCGCATCGCCTCGAGACTGGCTTCGCTCATGCCCTGCACGGCCTTGCGGAAGATCTCCTGGCCGTCGAAATCCCAGCTGGTTTGTCCGTACTCCACGCCCAAATTGGCATACATGGTGCCCATGCCGCGCACGCGCAGGATCTGCCGCGAGTCCGCGTAGCATTCGAGCTTCTCGGCGATGACCCCCGTCTCTTGCTCGGAGCTCTGCAACACCATCGCGGCGGCGCCGTCGCCGAACAGCACGGCCACATTGCGGTTGTCCCAGTCCAGGTATTGCGAGATGAGTTCGACGCCGATGATGAGCGCGTTCTTGACGATGCCGGTCTTGATCATCGAGGATCCGATCGACAATCCGTACATGAAGCTGGTGCAGGCGGTGTTGACGTCCAATGATGCCGCGCGAGTCGCGCCGATGCGCTGTTGCACGCCGGAGGCGCTGTTGGGAACGGTCTCGTCGTTGCTGCAGCTGCCGTAGATGACGAGTTCGATGTCCTCGCCGCGCAGGCCGGCACAGGCGATGGCGCGGCGCGCCGCGATGATGGCGAGCTCGATTCCGGGCACGTGGGAGATGCGCCTCTCCTTCATGCCGGTCCGGGCCGTGATCCACTCGTCGTCCGTGGGCAGGAAGGTGGCGAGGTCGTGGTTGGTCAGGATGGACGGTGGCAGGCACTTGCCCCAGCCGATGATTGCAGCGTGAGTCACTGGACCCCTTAGGCGATTGCGTTGTGGCACGCATTGTCGCCGATATGGGTGCGGCACGCACGTCGCGTCCACCCAGCCCGCTTTTCCAGAGCTTTCCGGGGAGGACTAGAGCTTCTCGAGGAGCACTAGAGCTTGCCGAGCAGGGCGGTTCCGTCCGGTGTGCCGAGTCCCGAGCAGGCATCCCAGCCGGGCCCGGCGTTGTAGCCTTTCACCGTGTTGGTGATGGCATTGGTACCGACGGTAACGTCGTGCACCACACCCGCGCTCGCGTTCGCGTACAGAGTGGGGTTCAAGAAGCCAACGTTCTTTCCCCGCGCCTGATTGAGCAATGCGATCAGCGCCGACATCAGCGGAGCCACGGCGCTGGTACCGCCGGAGGCTCCCTCGGAACTATCCACGCGCGTGTAGTAGTTGGTCGCACTCATCGCGATATCGGGAACACCGCGCCCGGGTTTTCCGGAATCGATGGACACGGGAAGATTCGCGTTGGCTTGATAGGCCGGCACCGCAATGACTTCGCTGATGCCGCCGCCGCCGGCCCAACCGCCCCCGCCGGGCGCGCTTTTGTCGAACGGCGTACCGTCGTTCCAGACCACGTCATTGCCGTTGCCGTCGATCTGGGTGCCGCCGCACGCAAGCACCATATCGTCCACCGCGGGATGATCGACGTGGATCTTGCCGTCCCAGTCGGCGGCGTCGGAATCGGCGGTGCCGTGATCGCCGGAAGCGACGCAAACGGTGACGCCGACGGCCGCGGCGGCGACGAAGAGCTCGTGAAACGCCGCGATCCCCTGGCTGTCGGTGGTGCTTTCGGGACCGCCCCAGCTGATCGAGATCACGCTGGGATTGCGCTCGGAATCGTGGACCGCGGCGCTGATGGCGTCGATGAAGCCCTGATCTCCGTTGTTCGGGGCGAAGTACACGGCGAACTTGGCCTTCGGAGCGACCGCGCCCGCCACTTCGATGTCGAGCATGACTTCGCCGTCGTCGGAATCCGGGGTCGTGGGTTTGTTCCCGGCGTGATCGACTGAAACGGCCGTCACCGCCGGCGACGGGCTTCCGATTTCGTTGAAGTACACCTTCAGATCGCTGGTACGAAATCCGCCTCCCAGTTCGACGATGGCGATGGTCTGCCCCGTGCCATCGAGCGTGCGGCCCTCATAGGTCTGTGGGAAGTTGTAGCGCTTGGCGAATGCCGTGGAGGCCACGCCATTGCCGCCTCCGGGACCGGCGGCGCTCGGCACGCGCGAATAACGATGCTTGGGGCGCGAATCGAAGCCGAACACTCCGGTCACGATCCCGGCCAAGGCCGCGGGGATTTGGATCTCGCCTTGGCGTCCTCGATAGGTGCCGGTGGAGTGGTGATAAATCTGTACATCCGCCGGAAACAGGCTCAGCAGATCGCCAAGCGTCCCTTTGAGGACGATGGAGCGCTCCGCCGCGCTGCGGTGCGCGATGATGAGGTTGTGCTGATGCGCGAAGTGCTCCACGAGGTCGAGGTCCTCCGCGCTGGCCCCATGACTATGGGCGAGCTCGGCTCGCGAAAGGTAGGTTCTAGCGGCCAGCGGCTCTTGGCTTTGCTGCTGTACTCGCTTCTCGAGCGCGGCGGGGTCGCCCACCGAACGGATGCGAACCGTAAGGCTGGTGATCTCCTTCGGGTCGACCGGCCCGGCGGGGCGTGAATTCGCCAGCAGGGTTCGTTTGCTGCCGGCAAGGGTGACGTGCGCAGCCGCGCCTTCGCCCGTGTTTGCCCGGTAGTCCAAGAAGGCTTGAACCGAGCTGCGTAGAAATCGATGTATTTCATCCTGGGTCGTCGGAGCCGCCACTGCGGACGCGGCGCCGGGCAGGCCTGCCGTGACCTTGCGCCAATGGAGCGCCATCTCGCTCATGACGTCGTCGGGCGCCGCATGAACGGCGTCAAACGGCGGCAGCGGCGCGCGCGTCGCACTGACGAGAGCCGTGGGTGCGTCGGTTCGCGGCGTCGCCAGAAACAGATTCTCGAAGGTGGGCGCCGCGGCGTCCCGCTTGGTCAGCGCAGCGTCGATCCCGAACAACTTGCGAACCGTGGCCAGTATCGAGGTGTGCTGCAGCGGCGCGGAGCACACCGCGCCCTTGGCAAGATACGGCGAGGCCAGCAGCGTCGGAACGCGCAGCCCCATGCGATCGAAGGCGAATAACGGTGCGAACGAAGCCGTGTCTCCGGGAGCAGGGGAGTTGATGCCGTCGGGATTCACCGCCGGCGCCGGATTCGCATGGTCGAAATAGCCTCCATGCTCGTCGAAGGTGACAATAAAAAGCGTCTGAGACCACTGGGTGCTGCCGCGCAGCGCCGCGTAAACGTCGGCGACGAGTTGATCGCCGGGCCGCACGTCCTGGGGTGCGTGCATCGATGTGACCGGTCCGTCCGTGGCCGACCCCGCAAACCGCGGGATGATGAAGTTATAGTTGGCAAGTTTCCCTGCCGCGGCGTCGGCCGCGAAGCCGCCTTCGTACAATTTGAAATTGGCGCGCTGCGTATTGATGCGGCTGTACTGCGCGACCTCGTTCTGATCGCTGTAGTACACCGCCCAAGTGCGGCCGCTGGTTTGGACCTGCTCGTAAATCGTGACCGAGTCCAATGCCTCGCTCCAGTCGTTGCGGGCCCAACCCAGGGAAGTCGCCGCGTGCATGTAAAGCCGGTTGGGCATGGTTGGTCCGGGGACTTCCGCATACCACTGATCGCAGAGGACGAAATTTTCAGCCAGTGCGGTAAGCCCCGGCAACTGACCGGACTTGAAAGTCTGCATCACCGGCGTCAGGTCCACGCCGGCTCCGCCGAACCCATCCGCCGCGAGCTCGCTCTTGTAGCTTTGGACGAAACCTCGGTCATCGACCGGTTTGAGCGCCGCGCCGGATTTGACCACCTTCGTGCCGTAGAGCTGCACATTCGTGCCGTCCACCGAATGACTGGGACCTTGACCCTGCGCCACCGTGAACAAGGCGGGTTGACCGGCCGCAATGGCGGCGTTGCCTTTGACGGTCGCGGCGGCCGTGGGATTCGGTCTATTCGAGAACGGTCCATCGGCCAGGCCCGACACGCCCGGCCACGATCCGTATAAATGATCGAACGACCGATTCTCGAGCATCAGGACCACGACGCACTGAATGGGCGGCAACGCCGAGGCCGGAGCCGGCGGCGCGGGTTTTTTGTGACGGGGAGTATTCATGAGCTGCGATCCTTCGCGCCGCACAAACGCCATGTCAAGTGAAACGAATCGGTTCATGTGCGCTGTGCCGCCGCGACATGAACTCGGGCATATTCCTGCAATACTTTTGGGGGTGCAACTCTTGCGGGTTAGCGCGATACTCGGGAAAGACCATCCGGCGAGAGCCCGCGTACCGACTCGCCGCACCCGCGAGAATCCCGATGCGCGCAGCGGGCGCCATCAACATACATATCCATCGCGAGGGACAAGCCATGGCTAAAGTTACTCTGAAGGGAAGCGAGCGCATCGCCATGCAGGGTGCGCGAATACTCGGTCCGGCCGATCCAAAGGAGCGGCTCGAAGTGAGTGTGATCGTCAGGCGCAGTGCCCAGCAGGAGCTGCAGCAGCGAGTGGCCAATCTCACCGCCGGGAATCGCTCGGTCGGATACCTGAGCCGTGAGGAGTTTGCCCACGAGCACGGTGCCGACCCGGCGGATCTGGCGGCGGTCCGCAAGTTTGCCGCCGCCCATGGCCTCATCGTGGCGCTGGAGCACGCGGGGCGCCGCACCGTCGTTCTTTCGGGCACGGTGGAACAATTCAGCGAGGCGTTTTCGGTTCAGATGCATCGATGTGCGGCGGATCCGGGGGTCACCTATCGCGGCCGCACGGGAGCCATCCAACTTCCCAAAGAGTTGGATGGGGTCGTCGAAGCCGTACTGGGACTCGATAATCGGCCGCAGGCAAAACCACATTTCAGAATGCGGCCGGGTAGCGGCAAGAAAAAACCGGGCAGCGCCAAAGCATCCGTTTCCTTCACCCCGCTGCAGGTAGCGTCCCTGTACGGCTTTCCGGCCGGCACGGGTGCAGGTCAGTGCGTCGCCATCATCGAACTCGGGGGCGGGTATCGGGCCGCGGACTTGAATACCTATTTTTCGGGAATGAACGTCGGGTCGCCCAAGGTCTCGGCGGTGTCGGTCGACCACGGCACGAACGCACCCACGGGCCAAGTGGACGGTCCGGACGGCGAGGTCATGCTGGACATCGAGGTCGTGGGGTCCATCGCGCCGGCGGCCAACATCGTGGTGTACTTCAGCCCCAACACGGATGCGGGCTTTCTCGATGCGATAACCACCGCGGTCCACGACACGACCAACAAGCCGTCCGTCATTTCCATCAGCTGGGGCGGTCCCGAGTCGACTTGGACTGCACAGGCGATGACGGCCATGGACGAGGCCTTTCAAGCCGCGGCAACCATGGGTGTGACCGTGTGCGTCGCCTCCGGCGACAGCGGTTCCTCGGACGGCGTCACCGATGGCGCGGATCATGTGGATTTTCCCGCATCGAGTCCGTACGCCCTCGGCTGCGGCGGCACGACCCTGCAAGCCTCGCAGACTGCAATCACCAGCGAAGTGGTGTGGAATGACGGCGCGAGCGGCGGGGCGAGCGGCGGCGGCATCAGCAGCTTTTTCCCGACGCCGGGTTGGCAGACCGGCAAAACGGCAACCCATAGCGATGGCACGGCCGTCCCCCTGACGAACCGCGGGGTACCCGATGTGGCCGGCGACGCCGATCCGGACACGGGATACATGGTGCGAATCGACGGCACCGACACCGTCATCGGCGGAACGAGCGCCGTCGCGCCGCTGTGGGCTGGGCTGATCGCACGCATCAATCAAACCACCGGGACCAGCGCGGGGTATTTGAATCCCATGCTGTATGGCCGACCCCAGGCGCTGCGCGACATCGTCAGCGGCAATAACGGCGATTTCGAGGCGGCCAAGGGTTGGGATGCGTGCACGGGCCTCGGATCGCCGAACGGTCCGGCGCTGCCCAGTTCGAACTAAAAGCTTGAGGCAACCCCCCCCGAGCGGTGCGCCGCTCGGGGGGACTTGTCATATCACCGATCCTTGAATTCACCGATCCTTGAATCGCGCAGGCGGCGCTGCGCCCGCGAATGGCGCGCGGCCGGCCTCCTGTAAGATACGAACGTCGCGTCGGCCGGCGCCATCAAGCGAGACAGCAGTGCGGGGATTTTTCTTCGGGATCGTATTCGCGGCGCTCACTCTATGCGGGGCTCCCGCGGCCCGGGCGGCGGTCACACCGGAGTTGCAGCACGCGATTCGTGTGGCGACGTTTGAGGTGGTGATGAAGAAGCCGGAAAAGGATCCGGTGAGCTACGAGAAACCGTTGCCGCTGGACCTTCTGCCCTTCATCGAGCGCAATGACGCCTATCAGTCGATCGGCACGGCATTCGCGCTGGGAAACAATACCTACGTCACCGCGGCCCATGTGATAGGGGCGGGGATTGCCGGTCAGTACGGGATGCCGGCCCTGCGCCGGACGGACGGAACGGTGTTCGCCATCGACCGCATCCTGCAATTCTCGCAGCACGAGGACTTCGTCGTGTTCTCGTTGCTCAACGATCCGGCCCCGGTGGGTTTTGCCGTCAATCGGGAACCGAAATTGGACGATCCGGTGCTGGCGGTGGGCAATGCGCTCGGGGAGGGGATCGTGATACGCGACGGCTTGTACACCTCGGAGACCGCCGAGGAGCAGGACGGGCTTTGGAAATGGATCCGCTTTTCCGCCGCCGCGTCGCCGGGAAACAGCGGCGGTCCGCTGCTCGACAGCGACGGCAAAGTCATCGGCGTCGTGATCGGCAAGTCGCCGAATGAGAACCTGAATTACTCCCTGCCCATCGGCCGAGTCCTGGATGCGGGCCATGGAAAGGCGCGCTTCGATCAACGGGAACTGGTCTCTCTGCCTTTCTTGCACGGGACCTACACTTATTCGTTCAAGGACGGCTTCAATCTGCCGCTGAACTGGCCGGACTTCGTCAAGGCCGTGCAGGCGCTGATCGCCCGCCACAACGACGAGGCACGCACTCTTCTGCTCAATACCTATGCGAACACCCTGTTTCCGAAAGGCGAAGGGTCGGAAGCCCTGCTGTTCGACGCGGAGGCGAATGGGTTTCGCCCGCGCGTGATCATTCAGCAAGCCGACGGTATTTGGAGCGCGCTCGAACCTCCTTACACGACCACGGATCTCCCCGGGGACGGCTCGGTGAGCGTGACTGCCGCGGCCACGGGAGCGATCCTGCGCCTGGTGCGCTCCGATTCCGCGGCCGACGATGCCTTCTACAGCGACTCCAAGGCCTTCATGGATCTCGCGCTCAAGGGATTGAATCTTCGCCGCCAGGTGGGCTCGGATCAAGTGAGAGTCACGTCTCTCGGCGCGGCGCAAACCGACACCCTGTACGCCGACCCCTACGGCCGCCAATGGCAGGAGCGCGTGTGGGCGGTGCCCTACATGAATTTCTACCTGGTGGCGCTGTTGTTGCCGACGCCGGATGGCTACGCAGGCTTCATCGAATACGCTCCTTCCGCCGCGCTCCATGAAGCGCTGGATCGGGGCCGCTTGGTCGCCGGGCAGGTGGACATTTCCTATACAGGCACGTTGGCGCAGTGGCGGTCATTTCTGCGGCGGCGCGCGCTGCTGCCGGCCGGTTTGAGCGATGTGAAGCTCGAGTCGACTCCGAAGTGGACCCTGCGATCGCGCCGCTTCGTTTCGGCCGTCCCGCCCGAGGTGCTGTCGCTCTCCGACAAGAGTCAGCTGAGCCTCACCATGGGATTCATGAAAGACGGGACGAAGGTCAGCTGGGAAATCAAAGAAGCATGGTGGAGCCGCGACGACCGGAAGATCGCGGCCGTCGGGGTCTGGCGCCGCGAGCGGCCGCCGAGCAGCGCCAAGCTGGAGCTGCGCAACAAGTTCGCCGGCATGCGCGACCGCCGCAGTCCGTACGACGGTGAGATCAGCCGAGAAACGAGCGAGGAATATGCGGTGTCCCGAGTGTTGGATGTGTCCGGGAAGAAATCGGGAACGGTGTCGTCGGGTCTTCTGTACGGCTTGACGCTGCATCTCGATGGGCATCCGACGCGCGGCGATGCGGACCGGTCGCTGCAAGCCCTCGCGGCGGCGACGCAGGTACTCGAGCCCGCCCTCGGCGATGACCTGCCCGCCGCGCAGGCCGCGGGATCCCGGCAGGGACCGTCGGCCGCGCCATCCGCGGGCGCGGTGCAGTCGACGAGTGCGGCGCAGGGGGCGGGCGCCGCCACGGAGAAGGCGGCGATGGTCGACCTGTCGCAGAGGGCGGCCGCCTGGGCGAAGAGTATCGATGCGCTCGTGGGCAGGGATATTCGCGGCCGCCAGGTGAGCGACGATGTGAGTGAATTCACGGCGGGGCTCACCACCTCGGCCGTCGAACCGGCACACCTCGACGTCGGCGAGCAGCGTGAACGGCTCGAGGCGCTCAGGGATTATTGGCGTCAATACCCGGCGGTGACGCGCAACCGCGACCTGTGGAGTACCTTTCTCTCGCGCAACCGCATGCCGGCGGACACGCCGCATGAGGCGGCGGTGCTCGCGGCCGAAGACGCGCTCCTCAAGGCTTTGAGAAGCGGCATACCCGAACCCGTATGGGCGGAACTTGCCCGCCAGCTGAAGGACGCCTACGTGGAGGAACGCAGTCACCTGGTGATGAGGGTGGATCTCGCCACATCGAATTATAAATCCCGCAACTCGCCCTGCCCGGCGCCGGCGATGGAGACATCGGGCACCCCGCACCCCAAGCTCGGCCGGATGACGCACTCGCTGGAGGAATATTACCCGGCGTCCAGCAGGCGGTTGGGTGAAGAAGGTCTGGTGCTCGTGTCCTTGAAAGTGTCGAGCACAGGCTGCGCGACCGGCGCCGCCATCGTGGGCTCCTCGGGCTCGGCACTTCTCGATAATGCCGTGCTGGAATTTTACGAGACCATGGAGTTCATTCCGGCGGGGACGAACGGTAAAGCGGTGGACGCCACGGTCAAAGCCCCGATCGCCTTCAGACTGACTCTTTAGAAATCTGCCGCCTGCGGGGTCACCGATGACCGGGCGGGGTCACCGATGACCGGGCGGGGTCGGCCAGGGCTTCGAAGCGCTCAGCCGAGGCGGGGTGCATGCGAGGCGGGGTGCATGCGAGGCGGGGTGCATGCGTGATGTAGTTCTCACCTTGATGACGTGGCCGTAGCGGATACCCGCGGATTGGTCGTCGGCGGCATCCAAAATGTGATCCAAGCCATCTCGCAAAATTCCTATTTCCATGAGGATCTTGCAGGCACGGCGAGAATCTTTCCGACGTTGCTGGATCTTTGAAAATTGCGGTGCAACAACCACTGGTGATAGGCATTCGCGGAGGGTATCGGTGCAGAGCGCAACCAGGAAAAGTGAGTCCGCGGTGACGGAAACCGCGGGTCGCAAAATTGCGCCCGCAGCCAAGCGAGCCAAGCTCTCGGTCCTTCTCGTCACCCGCGACGATCAGTTGTGGCCGCAGATCGGCACGCACCTCGGCAGCGACCTGATCCTCAAGCAGGTCGACTCCATCGATGAGTTGATCACCCAAACGCCGGCGGGACAACCGGCCATCGTGCTATTGGACGCTCGAGGTCAGGCAGACTCCGCGGCCCTGCTGTCCCGTCTGCAACTCCATTCACCGCGCTTCGCAGTGATCGCGCTCGACGAGGTGGGCAGCGCTCATCACTGGACCAATCCGATCGCGCTGCGCCAAGTCATCGCACACGTGGCGGTGCCCATACAGACCGACAAGCTGAAACTGGCCGTCGAGACCGCGCAAGAGGAAGTCAACGCGCGCGTGGCCCTGCTCGGCGAATCCGGCGCTCCCGGCGAGTCCCGCCCCGCTGCGGCCCGTGCGCCGGGTGCGCACACCGTGTCCGACGCACCCTCCGGTGCGCGCAAGATTCCGTGGATTCCCGCAACCGTCATCGCAGTCGTGCTCATCGCCGGCGCCGCGGCATACGTCCTTTTGAGACAGGGCCATGGCGCGCCCAAACAGGAGACCGCGGCGAGTCAGCAACCCGCGCCGCAGACGGCCGGCAAGCCGGCTTCCGGGCCGGCACCAACCCCTGCCGCGACCGCGGCCGCCGACGAGAAAGTCGATCTTCTCATCGAGAAGGCGCAGCAGGCGATGACGGATCGGCACTTCATCGACCCGGCCGAGGGCAGCGCGCTCGCGCTGTACAGAAACGCACTGCTGCTCGATCCCGAGAACGGCGAAGCGCGCCAGGGTTTGCAGCGCCTCGCCGAGATCCTGTTTGCGCGAGTGCAGTCCGCGCTGGATGAGCGAAAAATCGATGTCGCGCTTCAAGCGCTCGAAAGCGCGCGCAGCATCAATCCCGGCGACAGCCGGCTCGCGGCGCTCGACCAGCGCATCGCGGCTTTGAGAGCCGAGTTCGGTCCGGCTCAGATATTGGCGGCGATCAACGCCCAGAATTTCGACCGCGCGGCGCAGTTGATCGACGAAGCAGCGCACACCAAATCGCTCAATAACGCCAAACTGACTCAGATGCGCGACGAGCTGCGCCGGCGCCACGAGGAATTCGATATCGCGAACCTGGTGAAGCTGATCGATTCTCGCTTGCAGCAGGATAAATTGCTCGAACCGCGCAATGACAGCGCCGCGTACTATCTCGCGCAAGCCCGCGCCGCGGGCGCAACCCCCGCCGCGCTGCAAGCGCAGTCCCAGGAGATCTTCAAGCGGCTTTCGCAAATGGTGCATGCCGACATCGACCAGCGGCAGTTCGCCGACGCCGACCGGGTACTGACGGACATGCACGGCGCCGGCTTCCCGGCCGCCGCGACGGCGGCCTTGCAGCATGACCTGAGCACGGCCCGCGCAGCGCAAGCCGCCGCCGTGCCCGCACAGCCGCAACCTCTCGATCTCGCGCAGTCGCGCCTCGCCCAGGGCAAGCTGACGGAACCCGAGAACGACAGCGCGCTCTACTACTTCAATCAGCTGCGCGCAGCGGATCCGAAGAACGCCGCACTGCCGAGAGTTTCCAGCGCCATCCAGGCGCAGATTCTGATCCAAGCCCGCGCGGCGCTCGACGCGAATCAGCCGGACAAGGCCGATACGCTGCTGCAGGCTGCCGGCGGCCTGGGCGCCTCGGCCGACTTGAGCGCGCTCAGCGATCGGTTGACGAAGATGAAGCAGGCGAGCGCCGGGCCGCCCGACGTGGTGGAAGCCTCGTTGATCCGCAATAGGCCGCTCGAGCCCGAATACCCCGACGGGGCACTGCGCAAGAATATCGAGGGCTGGGTTGAGCTTTCCTTCATGGTCACGGCGGACGGCAAGGTCACGAACATCAAGATTCTGGATTCGGCCCCCGCGGGGGTGTTCGATGCCGCCGCCACGAAGGCGCTATCGCGTATGCGCTACAAGCCGACGTTGCAGGCCGGAAAGCCCATTGCCGTCATCACGAAGTTGCGAATCGCATTTCGCGTGAAGAAGTAGCCCTCGCCCGATGAACAACCCTTCTCCAATGACCGAACGACGCGAGCCGACCATCTCGGCGCCCATTCTCAAGCGCGCATCCGGCCGATGCCTGGTCGTGCATGACGACCTCGAGCTGCGCCTGCGGCTCGCGGCGCTGGTCCGGCGGGCGATTCCGAAAATGGATGCCGATTGCCTCAGTACCGCGAGCTTCGACGCTCTCGCTCCCGACCGTGTGTCGGGCTATCTTGCGCTGTTGCTCATCGTCGAGTTCAGCCTGCGAGACGACGCGGCGGATCCGCTGGCGCGGTTGGTGCGCGCCCGCGGCCAGGCACCGCAGATGCCCATATTCGTTTTCGCGCGCGGCGGCGACGAGCGCAATGCCGCCCGCACCATCAAGCTGGGGGCCAACGACTATTGGCCCATCCACGCCGTCAAGATCGGCGAGTTGACCGAAGTGTTGCGGCCGCTCGCCGAGCCCGTGCGCGACGCCGCCGCGGCGTCGACCACGATGGGCGCGACCACCGTGACGGTGGATTCATGGCGCCAACCGCAGATCGGCGGCTACCGCGTGCTGAAGACCATTGCGCAGTCGACCACGGCGGCGGTGTACCTCGCGCGCAACGACGAATTGTCGCAGCCGGTCGCGCTCAAGGTTCAGGCGCTCCGGGGGCACGTCGTCACCGACGCCGACCGGCAGCGATTCGTGCGCGAATGCAAGATCTTGTCGTCGCTGAACCACCGCTCGATCGCCGATGTGCTGGATTACGGCATTACCGACGAGTACTCCTATCTTGCGCTGGAATACTTTCCCTGCGGCAGCCTGCGCGACCGTCTGAAGAATCCGGTGAGCGAAGCCGACGCCATCAATTACGCGCGGCAGATCGGCGAAGCACTGCAGGTGCTGCATGCGGCGCACGTGGTGCACCGCGACCTCAAGCCGTCGAATCTGATGCTGACGGACGATAACCGGGTGGTCTTGATCGATTTCGGCTCGGCGACCGTGCAAAGGGAGGCGAGCGACTTGTCGAGGTCGGACCTGTGCACGGGCACCCCTTACTATGTGTGTCCCGAACAGATCGCCAACCGCGATCCGGACGGGCGAGGCGATCTGTACAGCCTCGGGATCGTGCTCTACGAGATGCTGACCGGCGCGCTGCCCTATCAGGGCGAGAACCTGGGCGAAATATTCGCGGGCCACCGCTCTTCCCCCGTGCCGCGCCTGCCCCGGCACGTGTTGCGTTATCAACCGATCATCGATCGGCTGATGGCCAAGTCGCCCGACGACCGATACCCGTCGGCCACCCTGTTTCTGGAAGATTTGAGCGCAGTCAGCGCCCCGATTCGAACATCCGTCGATGGAACCCGCCCCATGGGAGTGAGTAATACATGATTTCTCGCGTGATCAAGGTCTTGAGCCAACTCGGGACCCCGGCCGGCCTGCTCGTACTCGTCGTCATTCTCGGCATGAGTTTCGTGGCTGTGGTGCTCGTGCCCGGACTCGAGCTCGCAAGCGAGGTGGCGGACAGTTCGACGGCGCTCAAGCTGTTGGGTGAGCAGCAGCGCCAGCCGACCATCATCCGCGCCGCTCTCGAGTCCGCGCATGAGCGTTTAGGCGCCCGCGGCTACGTTCAGGAATCCCTGGACGAGTTGCGCGCCTCGAGCAGCCAGCTCGATTCGGCATTGCATGAGATGACCAAGCCGCGGCCGGTGAGCTGGTTCGCCCTGACCGCCGACACCGGTGCAGTCGGTGCTCCGATCGCCGGCAAGCACTCGGCCATGCTGCTCGACACCTGGGCACGAGAGCAGGTGGTCTTGAATCCGCTGCTGGAATTCCGCGGCGTGCCGTATCAGGACAACGAGTCCACGGGTACCAACTTCAACGAGAGCGGGCGCCAGTTGGAGCGCGACGTCGGCGCTGCGCTGCGCACCAGCCATCACACCCTGCCGCTGCTCGACAGCGAATTCACGAGCATTGCGGCCGAGCTGCAGGCGACCAATCTACGTTCGGCGACCGAGCTGCGGCTGGTGATGCTGTCGGGTCTGGTCATCGCCCTCGCCCTCGTCGTGCTCGTAACCGTCATGCTCAGCGCGCGGCAACGCCAGGAAAGCAGCCTGCGCCAGGCCCGGCAGCAAACCGTCGACATTCTTCGCACGGTCAAGGACGGACTATTCCTGCTCGATCAGAACCTCATCATCGGCGCGGCTTATTCCGGCGCCATGGACACGCTGTTCCAGCGCAAGGACTTCGCGGGCCTCGCGTTCGAGAGCCTGCTGAAGAACATCGTTTCGGAAAAGACCCTGGCGACGGCCCTCAAGTTCGTCAAGATTCTGTGGGCGGAGCGCACCAACGAGAAGCTGGTCAAGACCATCAACCCCTTGGGCGAAGTCGAAGTGCACCTCGACGGCGGCAGCGGCAAATTCGACACTCGCTATCTGCAATTCGATTTCCACCGCGTGCGGGTCGACGGCGAGATGACCCACGTGCTGGTGTCGGTGTCCGACGTGAGTGCCCGCGTGGACCTGGCGCGGGAGCTGCAGACTTCGCAGAACCAGGCGCAGGGCCAGGTGGATACGTTGCTGGGCATTCTGCACATCGACCCCGCGCAGCTGACCTCGTTCTTGAACGACTCGAATGCCGCGATGAAGATGATCAACGCGGTGTTGCGCGAGCCGACCCGCGAGGAGGGGGTGTTCCGCAAGAAGCTCGACACCCTGTTCCGGCAAGTGCACTCGGTCAAGGGCGAGGCGGCGGCCCTCGGCATGTCCTCCATCGAAAGCCGTGCGCACGCCTTCGAGGAGGATTTGAAGGCGCTCAAGGACAAGCCGAGCCTGTCGGGGAACGATTTCCTTCCGCTCGTCATCAAGCTCGACGATTTGCTCACGCATCTGCAGTCCGTCAGCGACCTGGTCGCGCGCCTCTCGCGCCTGCAGCACTCGGCGCACGACGTTGCCCACACGGTCACCGCGGTGATCGACGCGGGCAGGGATAACACAGGCAAGGACAAGCAGAAGCCGATCCAGCCGGCCGCCAATGCCGACGGCGGACTTGCAGTCACGCTGCAGCAACTGACCGCGCGCGTGGCCCGCGAAAACAGCAAGGAAGCCGTACTGCAATGCGTCGGCTTCGACGGCATACCCGACGACTTCCGGCGCGCAGTCAAAGACATCGGAGTTCAGGCGGTGCGCAATGCCATCGTCCACGGCATCGAGCCGCCTGCCGCGCGCCTGGCCGCGGGCAAATCCCTGCAGGGCGTGGTACGCCTGACGTTCCAAGATCTCGGGGACGGCGGCTACAAGCTCATCGTCGAGGATGACGGTCAAGGCCTGTCCACGGAGCGCATCAAGGAAGCCGCGGTCAAGAAGGGATTCATCTCGCCGGAACGGGCCACGACCCTGGATACGAAACAGGTCTTCTCGCTCCTGTTCCATGCGGGATTCTCGACCCTCGAGACCGCGACGAAGGATGCAGGGCGGGGGGTCGGCATGAATTTGATCGCCGATCTGACCAATCAGATGGGCGGAAAGGTTTCCGTCGCGACCAGCCCAGGGAAATTTACGCGGTTGACGATGACGCTGCCGCGCGCCGTGAAGCGCGCCGATGATACGGAGGCCGCGTAAGGGCTATGGATGACGGAGGCAAACCCACCCTGAAGCTCATGATCGTCGATGACTCGAACATCATTCGACGGCGAATCGAGCGCTCGCAGCAGATCGCCCGCCTGGAGGTGGTCGGTGCCGCGAGCAACGGCCGCGAGGCCGTGGAGCTGTTTCGCCGCACGCAGCCCGACGTCGTGACCATGGATCTGACCATGCCGGAAATGGACGGCGTTGAGTGCGTGCAGCAACTGGTGTCCATCAATTCCAATGTGTTGATCCTGGTGGTCTCGGCGCTGGCGGACAAGGCGACGGCGGTCGACGCCATCGAAAAAGGAGCGAACGGCTTTTTGTGCAAACCCTTCACCGATCGTCAACTCAATGACGCATTGGAAGAGCTGTTGTCGGGGTCGTGATGCTCAAGGAAGCCGAGATCCGCACATTCATCGAGGGGGCGACGAACTATTTCGAGACCTCCGCGCAGCAGTCGGCGACGGTCGGATCGCCCTACCTCGTGACGGATGGGAACCCCGGGGCCTACGAGTACACGGGCATCATCGGCATTTCCGGCAGCCGCAAGGGCGTGGTCTACTTCACCGCCCCCCGCGGCATGCTCACCGTCCTTTTGATGCGCATGCAGGAAACCGACACCAGCGATGAAAACATCAAGGACCTGGTCGGCGAGGTGGCGAACACCATCTCCGGCAATGCGCGCCGGGACTTCGGCAAGAACTTCGTCATCTCGGTGCCGGTGATCGTCGCGCACGAGGTGGACAAGGTGACGGCGCCGCATAGCCGCTCCTACGTGATTCCCATCAACTGGCGCACTCACTCCGCCAAGCTCGTCGTCTGTTTGGAATAGCCTGCTCGCGGCGCGTCTCGCGCTCGGCGCGGCGCGTCTCGCGCTCGGTGCGGCCGGCGTGCGGCGCGGCTCGCGCCTAGTGCGGCTAGCGCGTGGCCTTAAGAGGCATCCAGCCATGCCACGATGTTGGCGACGGTGTCGCGATAGAACCGCTCATATAGGCCTCGGGAGACGTATCCGATATGCGGCGTCGCGAGCACCCGATCCAAACGGCGGTAGGGATGCTCGGGCGGCAGGGGCTCGACGTCGAACACATCGATGGCGGCACCGGCAATCCGGCCGTTCGCCAGCGCTTCGATGAGAGCGCTTTCGACGATGATGGGTCCCCGCGAGGTGTTGACCAGGCGGGCGGTGGGTTTCATCAATTGAAGCTCGGCGGCTCCGATCAGCCCCCGCGTGCGTCCGCTCAAGACCAGGTGGATCGAAACCACATCGGCCTCGCGCAGCAACTCCTCCTTGGACACGAGCCGCGCGCCCGCGGCCGCCGCGGCCTCCCGGGTCAGGTTCTGACTCCAGGCGATCACCTGCATGCCGAACGCCAGCCCCACCTTGGCCACTTGGGCCCCGATGTTGCCCAATCCGACGATACCGAGGGTCTTGCCCGCCAAATCGTCGCCGATGGATTTCTGCCAGCCGCCGGCCCGAAGCGAGGCATTCTCGGAAACGATGTGCCGGGCGCCGGCGAGAATGAGCGCCCACGTGAGCTCGACGGTCGGCGAGGAGGCGTACGAGGTGTGAACGATTGCGATGCCGCGCTCGGCCGCCGCATCGGCATCGATCGAGGCGTTGCGCATCGCGGTGGAGGCGATCAGCTCGAGCTTTGGCAGCCGCTCGATGACCTGGCGGCGCAGCGGCGTGCGTTCCCGCATGACACAGACCACATCGAAGGGAGCCAAGCGTTCGACCAGCGCCTCCGGGTCGTCGAGATGGTCGTTGAACACCGTCACGCGAGCCCGCGCCGTCACCTTCGACCAATCGGCAAGAGTCAGGGCGACTCCCTGATAGTCGTCGAGTACTGCAATATTCACGCTGCGTTTCGCTGTAGTCATGAGTGCCCCGCTATGTGGACGATCCCAGCGATTTGGAGAGACCGAAGAACAGGCCGCGCCGCGGTCCAAACTGCGGCGCGCCGACGCCGACGCCCGTGCCGTTGCGGATTTCGTAGACCTTGTCGAGGATATTGATCACGTCGAAGCGCGCAGTGAGAGTGCCCGCCCCCGGGATGTCAAAGATGTGGGTGAGCCCGGTGTTGACCTGGGTGTAGTAGGGTAGATGTTCGCCATTGGGAATACCCGTGCCCCCATAGGCAGTGGTCTCTCCGGGCGGCAACTCCAAATCGGCGCGCAGGCCCGACCCAAATAGAAAGTCGGCGCTGAAGCGGGTGCCGTTCCACAGGTACGAAACCCCGCCCGACGCGGTCTGCTGCTGTTCGTGATCCAGGTGAATGTAGTTGTTGGCGATGTAGGCCAGATCCGCCGGCGCGAAATTGAATTGCGCCGAATCGATCTGTTTGCCCTTCGCACTCTGCACCGACAGGTTTAGATACGCCGTCAGTTCCCGCGTCGTGTAGTTGGCCGTGAATTCCGCGCCGTATTGCTTGCCGTAGCGGTAATTGAAGGGCGTGAGAATGATGGGGGCGCCGAATTGACCCTCATCGATCAGATTGGTCGATTGCTTGTAATAGGTGTCGACGCCCAGCGTGAACTCATGAGTGATCTTCTGCTGCACTCCCAGGTCGTAGTAATTGGCCTGCTCGGCCAGCGGCGAGGTGGCTTGGGGGGTCAGCGGCGGAGAAGTGGTGTTCTGAAACAGGGCGATGTCCTTGCCGCCGACCAACTCGAAGGGCGGGGGCGAGAGGTATCGGGCATAGCCGGCATGCAGCGTGGTATCGGGAAGTGCCTGCCAGACCATGTTGACTCGCGGGCTCGCCTGGCTGGCGCTGGTGTAGGCGGTGAACCGATCGAATCGCAAACCGTAATTGACGGTGAAGGTGGGCACGAGCTTCCACTCATCTTGGAGATAGGCGCTCTCGAGCCATTCGGTCTTGGAGCCGTTATCGACGAGCGTCGTGGGCACGTCGCTCGAGGGAACGCCGGTGCCGTCCGTCAGGAGTACCTGCGAACTCGTCTGGCTGATCGAATGATCCGTCTGCAGGTACAGCCCGGCGCGGAGCGTATGGCTGTCGTTGATCTGGTAGGCGCCGTCGCTTTGCAGAGCATAGGCGACGTTTTGCTTGTAGGCGTCCTGGGCTATTCCCGTAAACAAGAGATCGCCGATGGGGTCCGGGGTGAAGGTCAGGCTCGAGTAGCGGGCGATGAACGAAGTCTGAACGTCGAACGCGCCGGCCGAATGCTGCCAGCTCAAGGCCCCGAACTGCGTGATTTCGCGCTGGTTCTCGTTGAGGCTCTGGCTGGGATAGGTCGATTGTCCGTCCACGGTGAGTCCCAGGGAGGGCTCGAGACCGTTCTGGTTCGGAATTTCAAACTTGCCGACTGAGCTTCCGAGTATGAGGGAGACCCGGTTCTCGTCGTTCAGGATGTCCTCGAAGTAGCCGAAGCCATGATATTGCGTCGTGTGGTCGTGGATCGGATTGGAGCTGCCGTCGGGCGACTCGATGCCGAGATCGTTGCGCAGGAAATCGCCCGAGACGAAGTAGCTGTACTGGCCGGAGCCGCCGGCATAGTTGAAGCTGGGCTGGATCTGCTCATGGCTGCCGCCATAGATCGAGATCGAACCGCCCGGCATTTGGATGCCGCTCTTGGTCGTGATGTCGATGATGCCCGCGGTACGCAGGCCGTATTCCGCGGGCAGCGCTCCGGTGATCAGACTCATCGATGAGATCAGCCGCGGATCCAGAGATTGGCCGAACACACTGATGCCCTCCGGCAGAATGATGCCGTTGATCCGATATTGCAGCCCGTTGTGCTCGCCGCGGACGTGGAATTGACCAAAGGAGTCTTGAGCGACATCGGGCGCCTGCATTATCACCTGATTGAGCAGGGTGTTGTCCCCGCCCGGGGTCGCCGCCACGGCTGCCGCATCGATGGTATAGGTGGACGCGCCGGTTTGCGTTTGGATATGCGAGCGCCCCTCGTCCAGGTGTTGGGCGGTCACGACGATGGCGGGCAGAGTCAACGGGTCGGCGCTCGATCCTGCCGATCCGCTCGCCGCCGCGCCTGCCGCGTCCGTCGCCGCGGCGGCATCTCCGACTGGTGCGGTATCCGCGCTCGGTGCGGCATCCGCGGCCGGTGCCGTGTCCGCGGCCGCTGCCGCGGCGAATATGGCCGATGAATGAAGAGAGGAAATGGCGGTGACGGCGCCCAAGGCCGCCGCCAGGAATGGGAATCTGGACATCAGAATAACTCCGCAATAGCTGAAACAACGCAGCCGCAACCGATTGCTCGGGCGAAAGCGCTACGACCTGGTTTTCAGCTAAGGGAGGGAGGACCGCGGCTGCGCGGCCGGGGAGCGAGGGAATCCGCATCTGCGCAGCGGCGCTCGGGGATGCGCTCTGCCGGGGTGCGAACCAGCAAGGGGATGTGGAAGGAATGACTGAAGGCCGGGGTGACGACCTGTGCAAAGGCAGGGCACTGCGCGCAGGTGCCGTCCACCGCGCCGCCGGCATTGACCCGCATCTCCGCTGAGCCGGAATTGGAGAAATGACCCAGCTCGTGATCAATAGCACCCTGCTGTGCCGTCAGCAGCAGCAGCAAAAGACCCAGTGCTTTGTAAAGGTTTCTCATTAAGTTCATCGACGGGTAATCGGCCGAGACAAGAGAACGCTAACAGAATGCAAGAGCTTTTGCAGCAGCCGGCGTCTCAAGTCCGTCTAGACAGCGGGCGATGCGGTTCGTTCGACCTTGCACATCCCCAAGCTCGCACGGACCACGAAGCCCATGGACTCGTACAGGCGCCGTGCCGCCGTGTTGCCCTCGCTCACGTGCAAAAAGGACCCGACGCCGCGGCGCCGGTGCCGGCTCATCAACGCCCGGGTCAGCCGCCGCGCATGACCCCTCCCTCCGAAGTCAGGGTGCGTGCACACGCCGCTGATCTCTTGCAGGCCGGGTAGGGCCAACCGCTCGCCGGCCATGGCGATCAGCGTGTCGCCCTCGTATATACCCAAGTAGAGGCCGAACTCGGGGGTGCGCTCGCGGAAGAAATCGGGAAAGGCGATGCGGGTCAACTCCCGCATGCCGACCCTGTCGGCGGGTCCCAAAACCTGGCCCGCGTCCTCGTCGATCTCGGGTTGGTCGGCGCCCGGGAAGAGCTGCAGAATCTGGGAGCGCGACACGATCCGCCAGCCCCCTGTCAGGGCGCTCGGGCAGACGCCCACAAAGTAGGCCTGGTCACCCAAGCCGTGACGGTGGGCCGATTCTAGGTCCGGCACAACGTCGGCAGATGCCATTGCCACGAATGGCGCAATCGACGGCGGGTACCAGTGCAGTTCGCCGAACTTTTCGGCGAGCCGCTGATGCGGTCCGTTGAGCGCGGACCACATCGGGTTGTCCAGTGCCGCAGCGTCCATGCTAGGACACACTTTCCGCGCTGTAGCGCGCCAAGAGGCCGGTGCGCACGGCGTGCCGGTACACCCTGGCATAAAAATACGCCGCCAGCAGCAACTCGAGCACGGCGACCGACGACCCCTGCAGGAGCATGGCGCCGGGAAACGGCCGGCCGGCCAGCAATGCCCGCATGCCTTCGAATACATAGGAGGGCGGCAGTACGTGCGCCACCGCCTGCATCCAGTGAGGCAGCACCCCCAGCGGATAGAACACGGCCGCGAAGGGCGACACCAGCGCCGGCAGGGGCCAGAGCAACCATTCGGACGCGGGGCCGAGGCGCAGCACGATGGCGCTCGCGAATATGCCTAAGGAAATTCCGAATACGAACAGCACCATGAGGAAGGCGACCAAGGGCAGTCCCATGGAAAAGAACTGCAGATGAAACACGGTGGTGGCGAGCAGCACCATTACGATCACCCCGATGATGCTCGTCAGAACGCTGGTTATCACGAGCCCGGCGATGTACTCGGAAATCGATAGCGGCGAAGCGAACAGATTCAGGAAATTTCGCGACCAGACATCCTCGAGAAACGCAGTCGTGACTCCCTGCATGATGCGCGTGCAGAAATCCCACAACAGCACACCGCCCAGGAGCGTGGGCACGAAATCCATGCCGCTACCGCTCACGGTATTCAAGTACCGGGTAATGAATCCCCACAGCACGATGTCGATGGCCACCCAGGTAACCATGGGAACCACGCGCACCGGGCTGCCGCGCAACAAATAGATCTGGCGCAGGACGATGCCGGCGATGGGGCGTAGTTTCACGGCGCCGCCCCCGCCGCCCCCACCACCGCCGCTGCCGTCACCGCCGCCGCCGACAGCGGCTCGCGCGCCACGCGAATGAAAAGCTCCTCGAGCGTTGCGGAACCGTGTTCATGCGGCAGAGTCCGCGGATTCCCCTGCAGCAGCACTTTGCCCCGGGACAGAAACAGCACCCGATCGCAGACCTCCTCCACCTCATTCATATTGTGCGAGGTCCACAGGATGCCGCAGCCCTTGTCGGTCGCCAGGGTTTTTATTTTCGCGCGAATGATCTGCGCCGCCGACGGATCGAGCGATGCCGTCGGTTCATCGAGCAGCAGCAGCTTCGGTTTGTTGAGCAGCGCCTTGGCGAGAGCCGCGCGAGTCTGCTCGCCGGAAGACAGCAGTCCGCACTTGGTATGGCGCAGGTGCACCAGATCGAATTCCAGAAGCAGCTCCTCGACGCGGACGCGCAGCGATGGGATGCCATACAGGAGACCGAAGAAGCGCAAATTCTCCGCCACGGTCAAGTTGCCGGGCAACGCCGCATACACGGCAGCGAAGTTGGTTCGAGCCAACGCTCGCTCGCGGCGCTTGGAGATATCGATGCCGTCGATCTCGACGCTGCCGCCGGTGGCCGCGAGCACACCCAATACCATGTTGATGGTGGTGGTCTTGCCGGCGCCGTTCGGGCCCAGCAGGCCGACGATCTCCCCGCGGCTCACCGTGAACGACACGTCGTCAAGCGCTGTCAAGCTGCCATACACCTTGCGAAGGTGAGTGGCCAGAAGCGCGGGGCGATCTGACTGGGTTTGCAAATTGGGCGCGGGCATGGTCGGCATTATGCCGTCCGGCACCGCAGCGCGAAGATCTTTTCTCCGCGAACCGGGCATTTAATTGGATGTAAGTCCCCGACCGACTCTTGCAGAATGCTTGCCACGCGACGAGGGGATATCTCGAGTCGCCCATCACATCAGACAAGGAGTAGTCATGAATAGCTTCACCGTAACCGCCGTCGGCAATCTCGCCAAAGACCCCGAGCCCGCCGTCAAAGGCGACACCTCCTATACAAAGTTTTGTCTGGTCGGAAACGACTATGCTGGAAAGGATGAGCAGGGCAACACCCGCGAGACGGTAAACACGCTCTGGTTCGTGGCGTTCGAAGGTCTTGGAGAGACGATTGCCAAGAACGTGCGCAAGGGCGATCAACTCATTCTTCAGGCGCAGATTCGATCCAACAACTGGACGGACAAGGAGGGCGAGAAGCAGTACGACCATTCATTTGTCGTCCAGACTTTCCGCTTCGGCGCACCGGGCAGGATCAAGCGCGAGGAACTGGCGGCGCGGCGCGACGAGAGAGAGGGAGCGCTCGAAACCGAAATCTAAAGGAAATTGGGTCCGCGTGGCGCCCCTCGGGCCGCGCGCACATCCTAGGAAAAGGAATTCCGCCGTGCATCACCCCCGTTCGAGCCGCTTTGCCGTACAGCATCTTCTGCTGCCGCTGTTGCTGACCATCATGCTGACAGCCGCCCCCGATCTGGCGATGGCACAGGCCTCGCCATTCATGACGGGCGCAACCTCGTTGCAGACCAACCTTCTCGCGTGGTTGACGCCCGTCGCCATCATTCTCGTGATGGTGCTCGGAGGCATGGCCATGGCAAATCGAATGTCCTGGGGGTGGTGTCTTGGCGCGATTTTGGGGATAGCGATCGGCTTCGGAGCGCCGCAAATCGTCACGTGGGTTCGCGGTATGTTCGGCGTTTAGGAGTGGTGCGATGAGCGAACTCAATCCAGGGCTGACCGCCGATCCCTTGTTCGTCGGCGCGACACGACCGCCGATGCGTTGGGGTGTGACTTACTCGGCGCTCCTGTTCAACATGGTCTTCACCTTGGAGGTCTTTCTCCTCACCAAGAATCTGTTGACCATGACGCTCTGCGCGCCGATCCACGGTGTCTGCATGCTGCTATGTGCGCGGGATGCGCGATTCTTCGATCTCGTATTGCTGTGGGCGAGAACGCGGTTGCCCGCGCTGTTCGCCAATCTGCGCGTTTGGAAGGCGAGCAGCTATTGCCCGCTGGTTCTGGATCTGCCGAATTGGCGCGGCCGCCGGCGATTCGAGGTTTGCGAGGGCCCCTGACTATATCGGCTCTGTCACCAAATCGTGTTGGCGGCTCTTCTACGCGATGGTTGCCGTATAGTTTAACATTTGTTAAACTACCGCCAATCAGGAGCCGCAGCATGTCGATGACCGTGAAACTTCGAAAAATCGGCAATTCCCTAGGGGTCATCCTCCCAAAAGAAGTCGCCGACCAAATGCGGGTATCAGAAGGCGATACGCTGCATATAATCCCCGACGCGGATGGCGCACGACTGACCCCGTTCGACCCTGATTTCGAATCGGCCATGAAGGCGTTCGGCCGAACGCGAAAGAAATACCGCAACGCGCTGCGGGCACTCGCAAAATAGATTTTGGAATCCAACGCCGATGAAAAACCCGGTTTGGCTGCCATTGCGAGCCGTGGCAGCGATGCATGCCGAGTTGATTGCCGAACACGGCGGCCTTGCTCGGCCCGTGCGGATCGCCGAGCTGGAAGCGGCTCTTGGGCGGCCTCAACACCAATACAGTTACTCCAAGCCCTCTCCCTCGCTTGAGCGCCTTGCAGCGGCCTATGGGTATTCGCTTGCGCGTAACCACTGCTTTGCCGACGGTAATAAGCGCATCGAGCTTGCCGTTATCGACGTGTTCCTGCAATTGAACGGGCGCGAACTGACCGCAGAGGAGATTGATGCAGCCGAGATTATTCAATCCGTCGCGGCCGGAAAACTGACCGAGGATGAACTGGCGGCGTGGATCAGCGAACACTCGCGTGGCATTTGACCAACACGATTCGGTGACAGAGCACGGACTGGAGCCGTGGTAATCAGCGACATTCTTTTTGCGCGAACTCGATAGTTAATCGGATTCAATTTCTGCGCAGCCTCTCCCAGACTGCGTGCAACGCGATGGACGAAATTTTCTCGCACCGCGCAGCACGGCAGTCAAGGAGTAGACATGAACAGCTTCGCGGCGAACAAGGAGGCCGGCGCATGCGGACGATGACGCGCGCAGCGGCCATAGGCCGCGAATTCTCGACCTCCGACCGCATACCCTATACCGCGCACGTGGCGCCGACAGTGGTCAAGACGACGTTCGGCGACTACCTGCAGGTATTCAGGCTGGGGGGTGCGAGCTTCGAAACCAGCGATGACGAGGAGCTCAACAATTGGCACGAACGGCTCAATGTGCTGTGGCGAAATGTAGCGAGTCCCTGCGTGGCGCTGTGGACGCAAGTGATTCGTCGCCGCGCCGGATTTCTTTCACGCGGCGCAGAAGCCGGCCAGCACGGGCGCTCCGGCATCTCATTCTCGTACGCCCTTTATGCGAAGTATCGGAACCGCCTGGCGAGCGAGAGCTTGATGATCAACGAGGTCTATCTGGCCGTTGTTTACAGGCCGACCTCGGGGGCCGCAACCGGATTGGCAGCGAAGATACTGGCTCGCACGCAGCGCGACGGACCGCGGCAGATATTTGCCGACGCGGTCGATGCCTGTGGGAAGCTGGCGCAGACACTCGCGGCGTCCCTGGCGCGGTATGAGCCGGAGCTGTTGGGTACGTACCGATCCGGAGGACTCTGGTGCTCATCGCTGCTCGAGTACCTCGGAATGCTAATCAACGGCGAATGGCAGCGCTCGCCGTTGCCGTACGGGCCGATCAATCAGGCGCTCGCGACCACGCGTCTGCTGTTCGGCACGGAAGCCATTGAATACCGTTCGCCTACTGCATCGCGTGTGGGTGCGATTCTCGGCGTCAAGGAGTATCCAACCCCGAGCGTAGTGGGCATGCTCAACCGCCTCCTGTCGGCGCCGTTCGCCTTCGTCCTCACGCAGTCCTTCACTTTTCTAACCAAAGCGACTGGCCAGGCACTGCTGCAGCGTCAATACAATCGAATGGGGAATGCCGGCGATTTCGCCGTCTCGCAGGCAGCCGAGCTCAAAGACGCACTGGACGCGCTGACGAGCAATGAGTTCGTCATGGGCGATCATCACTTCTCTCTTCAGGTATTGGCCGACGTCGAAGAATCCCGTGACGCCGCCTCGGAAAACGATCGCCTCAAGCCGCTCAATGATCACATTGCTTCGGCTCGCAGTTTTCTCGCCGATACCGGCATGTTGGTCGCTCGGGAAGACCTGGCGCTCGAAGCCGCCTTCTGGGCGCAGCTACCGGGAAACTTTCCCGTACGTCCGCGCAAGGCGCCGATTACATCCAGAAATTTTGCGGCCATGGCGCCGTTTCACAACTACCCGACGGGCCGCGCGACCGGCAACCATTGGGGCGAGGCGCTAAGTCTGTTCGTAACCAGTGCGCGCTCGCCGTACCATTTTTCGCTGCATGCCAGCGACCCGAAGGACCCCGACGGCGGAAGCCGCAAGGATACCGGTCATACCCTCATTTGCGGCCCCACCGGTTCCGGCAAGACGGTATTCATCGGCTTCCTGATCGCCATGCTCGACCGTCAAGGTGCGACGCAAGTCGTCTTCGACAAGGATCGCGGGCTCGAGATTCTGGTGCGGGCCCTGGGCGGCGAATATCTTCCATTGAAGAACGGTGTCCCAACGGGATTCAATCCCTTGCAACTGCCTGTCACGCCGTCGAACGTCGAGTTTCTCAAATCTTGGCTTCTGAATCTGAGCGCCGGGCCGTCTCAGTCACGGCGCGCCGGTGCCGTTCGCGAGGGCGCCGACCTGGATCAGGCGTTGCGCGGCACTCTCGCGCTCGAGCCCTCGGCTCGGCGACTGTCCCGGCTGGTGGAATTCTTGGACCCGACAGATCCGGAGGGCCTGCACGCGCGCCTTGCTCGCTGGTGCGAAGGATGTCGAGGAGAGTACGCATGGGTCTTCGACAACGCCCGCGACACCGTGGTATCGCGATTGGCGGGCCACTCCGTCATTGGGTTCGATGTCACCGAATTCCTCGATCATTCGCTCACGCGATCGCCGATCACGCTGTATTTGTTTCATCTGGTGCGCCAGCTGCTGGATGGCCGCCGGTTGGTTTGCTGGATGGATGAGTTCTGGCGGCTGTTGGCCGATTCCGCGTTCGAGAATTTTGCGAAGGACGGGCCCAAGACGTGGCGAAAGCTCAACGGTGTAATGTGCCTTGCGACGCAGAGTCCGAGCGACGTACTCGACAGCCCCATCAGTCGAACTCTGGTCGAACAGACGCCCACGAAGGTGTTCTTTCCAAGCGCCGACGCCGACTATCGGGAATACACGCAGGGACTGGGGCTGACCGAAAGAGAATTCAAACTGGTCAAGGATCAGTTGGAAGCGGGCTCGCGAATGTTTCTGGTGAAGCAGTCGCATCACAGCGTGGTCTGTCAGCTCGATCTCAAAGGTTACGACGCAGAACTCGCCGTGATCTCGGGCCGAGCCGCGGAGGTCAAGCGAATGCATCAGATCATGGCCGCGACCGGGCCCGATCCGGCCGCCTGGCTACCGCGATTCATGGCCGAGAGCGGTCAGTAACCGGCGATACCAATCGACTCACTCGTAAGGAGATGCTCATGCGTACTCGCAAAATTCATCTAGCCGCTATATGCCTGCTGGCTTCGATTGCAATTGCCCCGGCCGCGCGAGCGCAATGGGCTGTCGTCGATGCACCGGCTCTCGTGCAACTGATTCAGCAAGTGAAAAGCATGCAGCAGCAATTGGAAATGGCCGCCAACCAGCTGCGATCCACCCAGCAGGCGCTCCAAGCCATCACAGGCAGCCGCGGCATGGCGGGATTGCTCGGCGGCACCAACCGCAACTATTTGCCTGTCAATTGGACTCAAGTCGTCAACGCCTCGCAGGGGAGCGGAACGGGTGGATATGCCTCATTGTCCACCGACGTGCAAAGTGCCATCACCGCCAATGCAGTTCTGTCGCCGCAGCGGTTAGCCACACTATCGCCCGCCGATCAGCAGCTCATTCAGGCATCGCGTCAATGGAGTGCCGTGCAGCAGGCTCTCGCCCACGAGGCGCTCGCGAACTCGAGCAGCCGATTCGCCGCGATTCAAAGCTTGATCGCCGCCATATCGACCGCAGCAGATCAAAAGGCAATCCTCGATTTGCAGGCACGGATCAGTGCCGAGCTCGGTATGTTGCAAAACGAGCAGACCAAGAATCAGGTCCTCTATCAGGCGACCCAGGCGCAGGAATCGGCCATCCGGCAACAGGGCTTGGAGCGCGCCATAGAAGGGCAGGGATCCTTTGTTACCCGCTTCCAGCCGGCTCCCTGATAAACCCTTCTCATTCGAGCCGTCGTCATGGGTTTTTTTGCGACATTTTCGGCATGGCTGAACGCGCAGCTGGCCGCGTACATTGGCGACAACACCGCGCGCCTGGCGTCGGTTCTCGAGCCCGCCGTTGTTACGCTGGCGACAATCTATGTGATGGCGTGGGGCTATTTGCACCTCACCGGCAAGATCGACGAACCCGTCATCGCGGGGTTGAAGCGCATCCTCGTACTGGCTGTGATTCTAGGGGTGGGATTGCGCCTATGGCTCTACAACACCTTGATCGTCGACACTTTCTACATAGCGCCAACGCAGCTTGCGGCCGCGATGGTAGGAGGCGCAGACCCCGTCGGAACGATAGATGCCATCTGGGATCGTGGCGGTGCCGTTGCCGGCGTTCTCTGGACCAAGGCTTCGAGTTCGTGGGCTCTCGGGAATATCGGCTTCTTCATTGCCGGTGCCCTGGTGTGGTGCCTGATAGGCCTCTTGTGCGTGTACTCGATGTTCCTACTCGCCCTCTCGAGTATCGCCTTGTCGGTTCTGTTGGCCGTTGGCCCGCTGTTCATTGCCATGCTGTTCTTTGATGCCACCAAGCGATTTTTCGCGGCATGGATTGCGCAACTCGCGAACTACGCCTTGATCACCATGCTAACCGTGATGGTGGCGGCTCTCCTGCTGCAAATCGTGCAATCGTACGCCACGCAAACTGCGGCCCTCGGAACAGCGATCTTCACGGTCGACGTGCTGCACATGCTGCTGGTTGCCGCGCTGGTGTTCTTGGTGCTGCGTCAGGTCATGCCGATTGCGGGGGGTCTGGCCGGCGGTGTCTCGTTGAGTTCCTTCGGATTTTTGAGCCGCGGCCTCAGCTTAGGCTTGCGCGGCGTCGGAGTAGCGGCCCGCCCGCCGCTGCGATCCGCCGTGCTGTATGCGGCGCCCCGCGCAGCCGGCGCGGTGCGCAGCGTAAGTCGGCCGGTCGTCAACGCGGTCCTTCAATCCAGTCACGACATCCGTCGGTCCGCCGGCGCCGGCATCGAAGCACTCGGCCGAAGTTGGCGCAACCTGCGCCGCTGATCGCCGCACCAAGGAGGGTTGAGCATGCGTCTGATTGTCTGTTTGATACCGCTTCTCTGCGGGTGCTCGGCACCCGCCTTACGCTGCGATGCGCACCTGCAGCCGATCAATCCACCGGCCGCGCGCGCAATTCCCGCCGCCGCGGCGCCGGTCTCTCCCGCACGGAGATCGCCTTGATCACGGCGCCTACCATCGACGAGTATTTTCGCGAAGCCCAATCATGGGACGCGGATCGGGCCATGCAGCTCCGCCGCAGCGCCCGCACCGCATGGTGGGTAGCCGGAGCCGGTTGGGTTTGTGCCGTAACGAGTGCAAGCGCGCTCTGTCTGCTCATGCCGTTGAAGCGGGTCGATCCCTTCGTAGTACGGGTCGACAACAGTACGGGCATCGTCGATGTGGTGCCGGTGTACGCCGGGCGCGCGACGCCCGAAGAGGCTGTGACCCGGTATTTCCTGACCCACTATTTGACCGTATGTGAGCGCTTCAATTTCGCAACGGCGGAAAGCGACTATGAGGAGTGCGGGGCCTTTCACTCGGCGCAGCGAAATCAGGCTTGGTACGCGCTTTGGACTGCCACGAATCCCGCGTCTCCCCTCAACGTGCACAAGGATGGCAGCACGGTGCGCGTACAAGTCAATTCGGTGAGTTTCTTCACCCGCTCCAGCGGGTTGTCCGATCTTGCCCAGGTACGCTACCTGAAGGCTGCTCGCCAAGGCCCCGGAGCCGAGGAGTCGTTCACTCACTGGATTGCAACTATTCAATTCGCCTATACCGAGCCCGCGAAGGACCCGAAAACGCGCCGTTGGAATCCGCTGGGATTCAAGATCGTGGATTTTCGCTCCGAGCCCGAGGTTCTCGTCGACCAATCGGTCGCGAAGGAGACCCACCATGAGCAATAGAAGAATCCGGGCCGCGGCATTTGCCCTGTACGGCGTCTTGTTTTCCCTCTGCGTGGCGGCGGAAACGGTGCCCCCGAAGGGCATGGTCGACAGCCGCATCCGGGTTTCGGCCTACAACGGCGAAGAGGTCTACAAACTTCGCGGCTTCGTGGGGTACCAGATCGACATCGAGTTCGAGCCCGGCGAGATCTTCGCCGGTCTCGGCGCGGGGGATATTGAAGGGCTGTCCTTCGTCGGCCAAGACAATCATCTATTCCTGAAGCCGAAGGCTCCAAGAGTGGCGACGAATCTGACTGTGCTCACCAGCCGGCGACACTATCAATTCGATTACACGGCGACGTCGCAACGCCCGGCTGCGGACGACCCGACCGTCATCTACGCGTTACGTTTCACCTATCCGCCCCCGGCCTCGCAAACTACGGCCGAACTCGCGGCAAAACGGCTGGACTCGCAATTGGAGGGCGCTTCGGCCACGCGGGCGAAGAACATCGACTACTGGTATTGCGGCAGACCCACCTTGAAGCCGATTGCCGCCTCGGACGACGGAGTGCACACGCGACTCAGATTCGCAGCGAATTCGGACCTGCCCGCGATTTTCGTTCGCAATGAGGACGGCAGCGAGTCGCTGCTGAACTTCAGCATGGACGCGGGCGATATTATCGTGCATCGCGTCGCGAAGCAGTTCGTTCTGCGGCGCGGCAAGCTCACGGGATGCATCGTGAACCAGGGATTCATCGGCGGCGGCACGCGCCTGGATTCCGGCACCGTTGCGCCCGGCGTAGAACGCCGGGTGCAGGGAGGGGTGCCATGAGCGACGCGGACCCGGAACAGAACGAGGTGCGCGGCGAGCGCCATGAAACTTCGGTCAATCGCAGGGCATCGATGCAATCTCGCATCAGCAACCTGTTGGCGATTGGCCTCATGAGCATCCTCGGATTGGGAATGCTCACTTGGTACTACGCCCATGCGATGACCCGTCAGAGCCGAGCAAGGCAATCGGCGCAGACACTGTCGACGAATCGCGCACAGGGCGAGATGGCATTGCCCAGCCTGGGACGGATCGACCCGCCGCCCCCGGATCTACCCTCCTCACCGGTTCTACCAAGCCCCACGACCTTGCCCGAGATCCCGCTGGATTTGAGTCCCGCGACCAGCGCCGCCGGCGTGTCCGGCGCACCTCAGCCCAAGACAGCCGAGCAGCTGACGTTGGAGCGTCAACTGTCGGGGGCGGTGTATTCGACGCAAGGTTTGTTTCAGAACACGGCGGTTGGAATGACCGCGCCGGCGCCCTCTGCGAGCGGCTCACAAGAGCCGGGTGACTTGACGGCATTGCTGCGTCCGGCCTCGAGCGCTGCGGTGCGCGCCCAAGTGCTGCCGACCCAACGCTTGCTGCTGCCCAAAGGGGCATTCATCGATTGCACATTGGAAACCGCGATCGATTCGACGCTTCCGGGCATGACCACGTGCATCATGGCGACCGACGCCTTCGGCGTCGACGGCCGCGTGGTGCTTCTGGAGCGCGGCACGAAATTGATCGGAGAGACCCGCGGCCAGGTGCAGCAGGGGTCCGCGAGAGTGTTCGTACTTTGGGATGAGGCGCGAACGCCCACCGGCGTCATCGTGCCGTTGGCCTCACCGGGTGCGGACGAACTGGGCCGATCCGGCCTTCCGGGCACGGTCGACAATCATTTCTGGCAACGCTTCGGCGCGGCGATGCTGGTCTCCATCATCGACGCAGGTGTCGAGGGCGCGGTGCAGTCGACCCACGGCGGCAACGGCACGGTCATCGTCAATCCATCGGCCACGCAGGATGTATTGACCGAGGTACTCAAGGGGACGATCAACATCCCGCCCACGGTAAAGAAACAGCAGGGGGACCGCATTCAGGTATTGGTGGCGCGGGACTTGGACTTTAGGTCTGTTTATGAACTTCGATCCGTCGCCGCCGAGCGTTAGCCGCGGCGATGAGATGTCGGCGCTCGATCTTACGCTGCGCGCGCTGCGGCCGTTGCTCGCGAACTCCGACGTGATGGAGCTTTGCATCAACCGGCCGACGGAAGTATTTCTGGAAACTCGCGATGGGTGGCGCTGCGAGCCGTTGCCATTTGCGGATTTCGAATGGTGCAGTCGGTTGGCCAAACTGATCGCGAATTCCACCCAACAGAGGATCGACGCCACCGCCCCGCTGCTATCCGCATCCCTGCCGTCGGGCGAGCGCGTCCAGATCGTCATGCCGCCGGCGACCACGGCGGGCTGTGTGGCCATTACGATTCGCCGGCCTGCGGACCAGGTGTGGAGCATCGAAGACTTGGGGCGCCGCGGGATATTTCGTGCGACCCGGCAAGCCGGTCAAAGACTCGATGATACCGAAGAGGAGTTGCTGCGTTTGCTGTCTGCGTCCGACTTCGAGGAATTCATGCGTCTCGCGGTTCGCTGCCGCAAGAACATTTTGGTCTCCGGGCCGACGGGGTCGGGAAAGACGACGTGGACCAAGGCGTTGATTCGTGAAATTCCCTGCGATGAGCGCCTGGTTACCATCGAGGATGCGAAGGAACTGGTGCTCGACCGGCATCCCAACCATGTGCGCCTGTACTACTCCAAGGACGATCAGGGAGTCGCGCGAGTCACGCCGAAGCAGCTCCTCGAGTGCTGCCTGAGAATGAAACCGGATCGAATTCTGCTCGCGGAGCTGCGCGCTGAAGAAGCGTTCGACTATCTGCGCAACGTCAATTCCGGCCACCCCGGCTCCATCACCAGCGTTCATGCAACCAGCGCCGAGCTCGCCTTCGAGCAGCTGGTTCTGCTGGTGAAGCAGAACCCGGGCGGCCGGCAATTGGCGCGCAGTGACATCAAAAACCTTCTGTACCTGCTCATCGACGTAGTGATCCAGTTCGGGGTCGAGCGGCACGAGCGCTTCATCAAGGAAATCTGGTTCGACCCGGAGCGCAAGCACCGATGATCGACACGCTGACGCATGGGTGGTCCGGAATCGCGACGGCGTACGCTGCCGTGCAGGCGCCGATGATTGTGGGGTTGGTGCGCGCGCGGGCCCAATTGCACCATTTTGCGCTTTCCCCGCTCGTCGCGGTGCCGTTGACCGGAATTGCCGCGGTCGGTGTTGCCGCGTCGAACTCCCTGCTCGCGCATATGGGAATGGGTTACCACGATTGGGTGCAACTCACCTTCGGCACCGGCCTGGGCGCGGCGCTGGGTTATGCAGGCGGCAAGGGCACCACGCAAGGCGCCACTGAGGACAAATCGCACAAGCGGGGTTCCCTCGTCGCTGAGAGTCCGGCCCGCGTGAACGCGAACTCCCGCCAAAATACATGCGATGCGCGGCTCACATTGGCCGGTATAGCAGTGCCCGCACAGGACGAAGCCAAGCATTTCAAAGTGATCGGTACCACAGGCACCGGCAAGAGCACGGCGATCAGGGAAATGCTGGCCGGAGCATTGGCACGAGGTGACCGCGCCGTGATCGCCGATCCTGACGCCGGGTATCTTCAGCGATTCTACCGCCCGGATCGCGGCGACGTGCTGCTCAATCCCTTCGATGAACGCTCCGTGAAGTGGGATCTATTCTCGGAGATCAAGAGCGCATACGACGTTGAGCAGCTTTCCAGATCCCTGATACCCGATCACGGCGACCAGGATCGCAGTTGGCGAGATTACGCGCGAACGTTCTTTACGGCAGTGACTCGACAGGCGCACGACGCGGGCATCAAGGACGTGGGCGAATTGTATCGGCTGTTGGTGGCCGGCGACGTCGGCGAACTTCGGGAACTCGTGCGCGGCACCGCCGCGCAGCCGTTCCTGGACGAGCACAACAGCCGTATGTTCGACTCGATTCGTTCGGTGACCAGCTCGGCGGTCGGCGCGTTGGAATACATCGGACGGCAGGAAGGACAGGGTTTTTCGATTCGAGAGTGGGTCAAGAACAAGGCTCCCGGCGTCCTTTTCATACCGTACAAAGCCGGGCAGATAGCAGCCCTGCACTCGACCATATCGGCGTGGATGAGGTTGGCGATTTTCGAAGCCATGGATCAGGAGGAACAGAGCGAGCAGGGTGGGCGCGCCGCCAATGGCCGTCTATGGTTCGTCGTCGACGAATTGGACGCGTTGGGCCAAATAGACGGGTTGAAAGATGCGCTCGCTCGACTGAGGAAATTCGGCGGCCGGTGCGTGCTTGGCTTTCAATCCATCGCCCAGGTTTCGAGCACCTATGGCCACGGTAATGCGCACACCATCGTCGAAAACTGCGGCAACACCCTGATTCTGCGCTGTTCGGCCAGCGAGGGCGGAGGGACGGCGCGGTTTGCCTCTCAATTGATCGGCGAGCGGGAGGTGATGCATACCACGGTATCCAAGAGCCGCCGACACACGGAGCTGTGGGGATCTGTGACCCACAGCCAGCACCTGAGCTTGGAATCGGCGGTGCTGCCGTCGCAAGTCGAGCAGCTACCCGACCTCGCTGGGTATCTGAAATACGCATCGGACCCGGTGTGGCAAAAGGTCCGCCTGGATGCCCGGCAGGCGTGGAAGGAGTACCGCGCACAGTCTCAGCCGAGCGCGGATCCGGTTCGAGCAATTCAAGGTAGAGACCGTGAATGACCGACGTACAAATGAATAGCCGCAGCCAAGCCATGGACGAGGCAACCATGAAGTTCGGTCTTCTGATGGAGAGTGCGCAAGCGCATCAAAAGTTAGCCGAAACGCACCTCGACAAACTGCGCGCGCACACCCAAGACCTGGACGGAGTGGTGCGCGACGAAATACGACGAACGCTGGTCGACGAACTTCAGATGTTGACGGCGGAAAGCAGGCGTGCGGCCGAAGTCCTACGGGGTGTCAGACGCAGTACAGGCCTGCGTGTGGCGGTTTCCAGCCTCGCCGTCGCAATCCTTTGCACAGCCGTCCCGGTTGCGATCGCGCGCTGGCTACTGCCCTCGGAATCCGATATCGCCGGTCTGCGCGCACGACGCGATGAGCTTGCGGCAAGCATAGCCGCCCTGGAACGGCGAGGCGGACTCGTCGAACTGCGGCGCTGTGGCGAAGCCGCGCGACTCTGCGTGCGCGTGGACCGCGGCGCGCCCGCCTATGGCGAGAAAGCGGACTACTACATCGTGAAGGGTTATTGAGACCATGGACGATTCGACCCGCGCGGTTTTCATGACGGTGGCCATGGTGCTCGGTATCGGCGGCTTCTCGATGTTGGTACGTCGAAAACCGCAGGATACGTACAAGCGCGGCGTGGTGCTGGTCGACGGACGGGCACTGCAGCGCCGAGCTGTCCGCATGAAGCGATCGAATCCCACGCTGCTGACCCTGGCAAGGACGGCGATCGCCGAGGCCGACGAGACCAAGCATTTCAAGCTCATCGGTACCACAGGCACCGGCAAGTCGACGGCCATCCGGGAGCTTCTCGGCGCGGCGATGGAGCGCGGTGACCGTGCCGTGTTTGCCGATCCGGACGGCGGGTATCTCGGGCGCTTCTACAACCGTTACCGAGGGGATGTCGTGCTCAATCCGTTCGAACCGAATTCCGTGAAATGGGATGTATTTGCCGAGCTCCGAAGCAGCTACGACGTAGAGCAATTGGCTGCCGGATTGATTCCCGCAACCGAGGACCCGTCAGCGAGCGAATGGCGCGGCTACGCTCGCACATTCTTGTGCGCCGTGGTACGTCGCAGCCTTGGCGGAGGGGTGCGGAATGTCGCGGAACTGTGGCGATTGTTGACTACGGCATCCATGGAGGAACTGCGGCCGATCGTCGACGGCACACCGGCGCAGCCCTTTCTCGACCCCGACAATGCCCGCATGTTCGGCTCGATCCGATCGGTAATGGGATCTGCAATTGCAGCGCTCGAGTACATTCAAGCCCAGCGGGCCGCGCCGTTCTCGGTTCGCGAGTGGGTGCGCGCCCGTGCGGCTCCAGGTGCGCTATTCATTCCGTACAAGGCCGGACAGATCGCCGCCCTGCGCTCGATCATCGCAACTTGGATGCGGCTCGCAATATTCGAGGCCATGAGTCAGCCGGAGGGCCGCGACCAGCGCCTTTGGTTCGTAGTCGACGAACTGGATGCGTTGGGCGCCATCGACGGCCTCAAGGACGCACTCGCCCGCCTGAGAAAATTCGGATGCCGTTGTGTGCTGGGATTCCAGTCCATCGCCCAGGTGTCACATACGTATGGGCAAAGCGCGGCGCAAACCATCGTCGAAAACTGCGGAAATACGCTCATTTTGCGCTGTTCCGCCAGCGAAAACGGCGGTACGTCGCAATTCGCGTCCCGTCTGATCGGTGACCGGGAGATTCTCAGGCGCCAGGTGTCCCGTGGGAGCGACCGCGAGTCCGTTCTCTCGAGCCGAGGCGCCCGCCGCTCGCGCAGCATCACCGAGCAGCACGCGACGGAACCAGCCGTAATGCCTTCGGAACTCGAGCAGCTGCCGGACCTCTGCGGCTACTTGAAGACCGCCTCATCTTCCCGGTGGCTGAAAGTAACCTTTACTCGCTGAATCCTCTAGATCTTCTTGGAGCGAACATGCCGAACTTTCGATCTCTTCCCGACGCCAATGTCCGCTCGAAGACTTATTACGTGGCCCGCACTGAGGCCAAGTGTTGGCACTGCGGTCTGCCGACCCGCTTGTTGGCTCTGGCGATTCCGCACGGGCACGAAACTCTCGATACGGAGGTGCCGGTCGACAGCGGCGAAGACTCCGCGCCGGGTTCGTGGCATCGCGCCGGCTTCAATGCATTTCTTTTCTTTGTGGAACGCCTGTCCGACGAGGTCCAGAGCCAACTAAGCCGGGTATCGCGGTCCTTCCGCGTGGCCCACTGCGCAGAAACTTTGAATTCCTATTGGGCGAATCACTGCGAACATTGCGGCGTCCTGCTGGGCGATCACGAACTGCACTGCGAGTTCGACTGCGCATTCATGCCGTCGAGCGAATCCAACGCCGCAAATATCGAGCTGCTGCACGTACGAGAACCGCTCGAGGCAATGGCGGCCGGATATTCAATCGAGCCGCAGTATTTTCGATTCATGTCCCGGAGCTGACCGGGATGGCCATCTATTTCCTCAATATGAAGACCTTCGGGCGTGCCGGCGGCAGCAGCGCCGCAAGTGCCGCCGCGTACCGAGCCGGCGAACGCATTCGCGATGAGCGCACGGGGAAAACATACGATCATTCCGAACGCCAGGACGTGATGCACAAGGAGATCGTGTTGCCCTCCAAATTTGCGGGCGACGACATTGCCTGGGCACGGGACCGAAACAGCCTCTGGAATGAGGCCGAAGCCGCCGAAGCGCGAAAAAACGCGCGGATCGCCCGCGAGTACCTCGTGGCGCTGCCGGTCGAGCTATCACCTCGAGAGCGTGTCGGGTTGGTTAAGAATTTTTCTCAGGAATTGTCGGACCGCTACGGCTTTGCGGTGGACTTCGCAATTCATGCCCCGAGGGATTTCCCGGGAAGCGATCCGCGCAATTTTCATGCGCACCTCCTCACGACTACCCGCGAGGTGGCCATTGGAGGACTGGGCGCGAAGACGACTCTCGACATGAATGACGACAATCGCCGCAAGCTGGGTCTGGGACCGGCTATCAATGAATTGCTGCACGTACGGGCGCGGTGGGCTGCCGCCACCAACGAAGCCCTGCAGCAGGCGCGCATTGCCGCCCGAGTCGATCATCGTAGTCTCGAGAGCCAGGGGATCGATCGAGAGCCGCGGCCTCAAATTCCGCGCGCGGCGTTCGAGATGGAAAGGCACGGGTATCGGAGCGTGGTGGCCGACCGGATACGCGAAGGCTATGAAGCCCGAGTGCAGGCCCGTCTGAGCAAAGTTGCTGAGTCGGCAATGACCGGATCCGCCGCCAAACCTCGGAGTCTCGAGGAGATTCGGCGCGAAGCCCGCGAAAACTGGCTGCGCATGCGACAAGACCGGAGCCAGATCCGCGCGCAGGGTCAAGCAGAATCCACGTCATCCCCTAGGGCGAACAAGTCACTCGATGATGACCACGGGCTCTGAACCTGCCATCGCGCGTGCCAATAGGCACGATCGCTGCGGCGAGCCGCCTACACGCAGCATTCCCAAGGACTCCAATTCGTGGGCTCGCGCGTTCTGGTCGGCCGGGGACTATTGCGCTATAAAATCAACGACGTCTTGTCAACGTCGAGACGTCGAAACGCCAAAACGTCGAGGAGATTTGTGGGCAACAATACCCGGGCGACGATCTACTTCGCGCCCGACATATTCAAGGCGGTACGGATGAAGTCGGCGGCGACTCATCGATCAATTTCCGAAATCGTCAATGAGGCGGTGAAGGAAACTTTGGCCGAAGATGCGGTCGATCTGGACGCTGTTCAACTGCTGCGCGACGAACCGGTGACGACATTCGAATCATTCGTCTCTGACCTGCGGCGACGTGGCACGCTATATGAGGCGATCGCGTCCGAGAGCGATCGGCGCCGCGTCCTCTGGGCCATCGGCGGTCTGAAGGACAATCCGCGACCTCGAAAGGCTAGCCGGTTGCCCGAACACGAAAATCACCTTCGTATGTACGTCGAACATTACCGAGTAATATACGAGATTGACGATAGCCAAAGGCAAGTGACGGTTTTCAGAATTGCCCATCGTCGACGCCAAAACTCCGCCGGGTAGTCGGCCCTTCATAAGCCTGACTCAAACCGACATTACGAAACGCTTGGTGCAGGCGCTGGCGTCAGCGGACGGGCTCACGGGCGCGCATTGCATTCATGAGCTGTGGATGCGCGGCGAGATGTCCCTTAACATCGAGCGGGCGCTCGAGAGACTGTGGGCGAGGGCGGCGCCGTCGGTCCCGGACTGGCTGCCCATGCGGTATATCGATTGGCTGCCGACCCTGTACGAGGTCGCGCTCGAATTTCGGGCGTCGGCCAAGGGCCGGTCGAACATCTACTTGGTGCTCCTCGACTATCAGGACCGCGACGGGGCGTATGGAGTCTACGTGGGAATGAGCAAGTACAGCCCGGCGCAGCGCTTCGATCAGCACAAGGCGGGCATTCGCGCGGCGGGCAGCGTGCTGAAGCGCGGCATCGAGGTGCTGACCGGGCCCGCATTACACTTGCAGTACATCAAACGCGCGGAGGCCGCCCGTATCGAGGAGGAGCTGGCGCTGGCTCTCGCCTCGGCGGGGCTGTTGGTGAAGGGAGGACATTGATGATTCTCATCGGCATGTTCGATTCGCCTTTCGTGCGCCGGGTCGCGGTGAGCATGAATCTGCTCAAGATGCCCTTCGAGCACCGCAACTGGTCGGTGGGCAAGGACTTCGAGAAAATTCAGCAATTCAATCCTCTGGGGCGCGTGCCCACCCTGGTGCCGCCCGGCGGTGAAGCCCTGATGGAATCCAGCGCCATTCTGGACTATCTGGATGACTGCGCGGGTCCCGAGCGCGCGCTCATGCCGCGTTCGGGCAAGGAGCGCCGCGAGACACTGCGCATCATGGCGATTGCCACGGGGGCGGCCGAGAAGGGCGTGGCGCAGGTGTATGAAACGGTGTTTCGGCCCTCGGAGAAGCGCCACCGCCCGTGGACGGACCGCTGCAACACTCAAATGCACGCGGCGCTCGCCGAACTCGATCGCGCAGCGACGGCCCGCAAGGGTTCATGGTTTGTAGGCGATCGCATGTCTCAGGCGGACATCACCGCAACCTGTGCCTACACCTTCCTGGTCGAGGCGCCGGTCACGGAGTGCAAGGTGTCAAGCTATCCCGGGCTCGCCGCCATCGCGGCGCGCTGCGAGGCGCTACCGGAGTTTCGCTCGGTCAAGGTCGAGTTCTTTCCGCCGGCTCAAGGGTGATCGCGGCGAACGAGGAGCGGCGCTGTTCGCGGCCGTGGAATGGCCTACAATACGGAAATGATCGTCGTGCACCACTTGAACAACTCGCGTTCGCAGCGGGTCCTGTGGTTGTTGGAGGAATTGGGCGTCCCTTACGAAGTCATTCGCTATGAGCGGGACGCGAAAACGATGCTGGCGCCGCCGGCGCTGCTGGCCATCCACCCGCTAGGAAAGTCACCGGTCATCATCGACGGCGGGATCACCGTGGCCGAATCGGGGGCCATCGTCGAGTACCTCATCGGTCGTTATGGCGGCGGACGCCTGATACCAGCGGCGGGCACGCCGGAGCGTTTGCGCTACACGTACTGGCTGCACTACGCCGAAGGGTCGGCCATGCCGCCGCTCTTGCTCAAACTGGTGTTCGATCGGGTGGCCAACGCTCCCTCGCCCTGGCCCATCAGCGCCATTGCGCGGCGCATCGCGGGCACGGTGCAGGATGCTTTCATCAGGCCGCAGTTGAAGCGGCACTTGGATTACATGGAAGCGGAACTTACCGGCCGCCTCTGGTTCGCCGGCGAAGAGTTCACGGCGGCGGATATACAAATGAGCTTTCCCTTGGAGGCTGCGGCATCACGCGCGGGCTTGAATGCCGGCCGGCCGCGGCTGATGGGATTTCTGGAGCGCATTCACGCGCGCGACGCCTACAAGCGTGCGCTCACGCGCGGCGGACCTTATTCGTATTGAGGAGAGGCTGGCAAATCGAGCATTAATAAGTATCGACGGTAAATAACTAGAAGGGGAGTGGCCATGTGGAAGTCGCTGAAGGTTGGGGCGGCATTGTCCGGACTATTGTTTCTCGGAATTTCAGGGTGCGGCCAATCGCCGCCGCCGAAGACGGCGACCAAAACCATCTCTCCGGCCAGTCAGGCCTGGAACAAGCTCACCGCGGGCTTTATAGAAGAGTATTTCCGGGCCCAGCCCTTCTTTGCCGCGCAATCCGGCCGCCACGATTTCGACGGGCAGCTGCCGGACGTCAGCAATCACGGAATCCGGCGCGAAATCGCCCGCCTGCACGATGCGCGCAACCAGCTGGCGGCGGTCGATCCGGCCACCTTGGAGCCGCGTGAACGCTTCGACCGCGAGTACCTGCTCGCCGTCGTGGACAAGGACTTGTTCTGGATCGAGAAGACCAAGTTCCCGTTCAGCAACCCAGCCTGGTACATGGACAAGCTCGATCCCGACATGTACCTGAACCGCAATTATGCGCCGCTCGATGTGCGCATGAAGGCCTACATCAAGTATGCACGCGGCATTCCGAAGATGGTCAACGACATCAAGGCGAACCTGCAATCGCCCATGCCCAAGACCTACGTGGAGTTGGGGATCGCAGAGTTCGGCGGATACGCGGACTTCTACAAGAAGAACGTCGCGGCCATCTTCGCCTCGGTGAGCGACCCCGATCTACAGAAGCAGCTGACCGACGTCGATACGGCGGCCGCGCAGGCCATGGATGCGCTCAAGCTGACCTTGGAGGAGGAGCTCAAGAAATCGAACGACAAGTTCGCGCTGGGCCCGGACCTGTACGCGCAAATGGTGGCGCAGACCGAGCGCGTGAACCTCCCCGTGGACCAGATCGAGGCGGCGGGCCGCGCCGATCTCGAGCGCAACACGGCGGCGCTCAAGGCCGAGTGCGCCGTCTACGCGGCGAAGGCGAGCTTGCAGCAATGCATCGCCAAGGTGATGGCCAACAAGCCCAAGGGCGGTGCGGTCGAAGGCGCACGCGCACAACTGGTGATGCTCAAGGACTTCGTCGTGAAGAACAACGTGGTCTCCATACCGAGCAATGAGGAAGCATTGGTTGCCGAGGCGCCGCCCTACAATCGCTCCAACGCCGCCTTCATCCAGGTGCCGGGACCTTACGATCATGGAGTGGTCTCGGTCTACAACATCGCGCCGCCGGACCCCAAATGGTCCAAGGCCGAACAGGCCGCCTACATTCCGAGCGAGGCGACGCTGTTGTTCACCTCCGTACACGAAGTGTGGCCCGGACATTTTTTGCAATTCCTGCACGCCAATGCCAACCCCTCGAAGCTCGAAGGCTTGTGGGTGGGCTATGCGTTCGCCGAAGGGTGGGCGCACTACTGCGAGGAAATGATGTATGAGAAGGGTTTGGGGAAGGGCGACCCGGAGAAGCACATCGGCCAGATCACCGATGCCCTGCTGCGGGACGTGCGCCTCCTTTCCTCCATCGGACTGCACACGCACGGCATGACGGTGGCTCAATCCGAGAAAATGTTCAGGGAACAGGCATTCCAGGATCCTGGCAATGCTCGCCAGCAGGCCGCGCGCGGCACCTACGATCCGGCGTACCTCAACTACACGCTGGGCAAGCTCATGATCAGGAAACTGCGCACCGACTGGATGGCCAAGCATGCGGCCGCAGGCGCGGCAGGCGCGGCAGGCGGCGCGGCGGCGCCCGGCGACGAACAGGCAGGTTGGCACGACTTCCACGACCAGTTCCTGTCCTACGGAGGTCCGCCGATTCCCCTATTGCGCAAGGAAATGATGGGCGAGGAGGGCAGCCTACTTTAAGCGCCTCTCAATCGATGGCGACGATGATCCCGCTGTCCGCCCACAGCCCCAATAGGCCGGCGGCGCGCAGCGGGATCTCCTCCTCGGGCAGCCACTCTGCGAGTGCCGCGCAGATCTCGCCGAAATTCTCGCCGCGCAGCGCCGACCCGAGCGCCGCCGCCTCGTCGGCCGGCATGGACCGAAAATAATTCTGCAGATCTTGCCGCCATAGCAGCCACGGCACCGGGTACTCGGCACACTCAGGGTCCGGGGGCGTCTCCTCATGGCTCATCGCCTGCCAAACGGCCGTGGTGTTCCACTTGAGTTCGAGGCGCCGCAGCGACGGATGGAACTCGAAACGAAGCTCGCTCCACGCGGATGGGTCGATGGCGGAGAGTGCCGCGCGCGGCAAGGGTTCCGCGTCGGCGGCGTCGAAGACCTCCGCCAGCGTCCATTCGAGCAGCGCGAGCTCTGCAAAAATGGGTTGCTCGGCATAAGGCGGCTGCCGCCTCAGGAACTCGGCCAGTTCGCCTCCGTACCAGCGAATCGAGCGGTACACGGAGGGATGGGCGGCCACGAATTCCTCGCCTAGGGCCGCGAAGGCCTCGTCGCCGAGCACGGCATGCAGTACCGGGTAGGTGTCGTCGAGTGCCTCGATCAGCCGCACGCGATAGGCATTGCGATAGATCCCCAGCCGCTCCAAGGTGGGCAGCGGCGGCGCATCCACGATGGCCTCGACGATGGTGTCGTCCCCGCCCAGTAAGTGACTCTGCAGGTCCCGCTGCAATTCGCTCAAAGAAGGCATCACGCGGCCTCGAGCGTGTGCGCGCGGCAAAGTTCGCGGGCGATGTCGAGCTCCGCGACCAGCTCGCTCAAGGCGGGAATGTTGTCATCGCGCTCGATCATGGTCGGCACCGCGCCGAAGTGCGCGACGGCCGCGCCATACAGATCCCAGACCGCCGGAGCGATGGGGTGATCGTGGGTGTCGATGAGATGCCCGCCCATATTGCTGTGACCGGCGAGGTGAAACTGGCGCACCTTGAGTTTGGGGATGGCCCTCAAGTAGGTCAGCGGATCGAAGCCATGATTGACGCTGCTCACATAGATATTGTTGATGTCGAGCAGGATGGCGCAGTCGGCGCGCTGCGCGACTTCGCCCAGGAATTCCCATTCGCTCATCTCGGAGCTTCTAAAGGAGAGGTAGCTGGAGACGTTTTCAAGCAGGATCTGCCTCCCGAGTGCCTCCTGCACTTGGCCGACGCGGGCAACGACCGAGTCCAACGCCTCTTCGGTGTAGGGCAGCGGTAGAAGATCGTGCAGGTTGCGTCCCTCGATTCCCGTCCAGCACAGATGATCGGAAATCCAATGCGGCTCGATGCGCGCGGCCAGCGCCCGAACTTGGGCGAGGTACTTGAAGTCGAGAGGATCGGTGCTGCCGATCGACAGCGACACGCCGTGCATGACCAGCGGGAAGCGCTCGCGCACACGTTCCAGGTAGTGCAGCGGTTTGCCGCCGGGAACCAGATAGTTCTCGGTGATGACCTCGAGCCAATCGACGTCGTGAGGCTCATTGAGCATGGCCTCGTAGTGCGCCGTGCGCAATCCTAACCCGAAGCCGGATAATTTCATGGGTGACGCGGGCTTGCACGCCCGCCGGGGCTTTGAGTCGAGGCCGGGCGCCAAACACCGCCCGGCCTCATTAATGAAGCCTTCAGTCGCGGCTTACTTCGCAGCGGCCTTCGCTTTGGCGGCATCGCAATCGGCCTTGGACATCGACATCCAGCCCGTGCCCTTGCAGCTGTTCATGCCCTTGCAGCTATTCTTGGCCGACTTGCACTCGGACGTACCCTTGCAGGAGTTCACGCCCGTACATTGTACTTTCGCGGCATCCGCGGCCACAGACACGGTCGCGATTCCCGAAGTGAACAGCATCGCGGCCGCAGCAGCCATCGCCGTGCTCGACAGTTTAGTGATCTGCATGATTGAGTCCTCAATTGTTGTCAAACGCAGCGATATTGCTGCTCCCCTACAAAGACCCGGCCAACGGGGGGATTATTACTCATCTATCTAAGCTTATGCTCGGCTGAATGGCCCCGGACCCGCGGCGACCCGGCCGTCCACCAGGTGCACCGTGGCCGCTGCCCACGCCAGGCGGGTAGCATGAAAACAACTGAAAAATTCTCCGGGTACTGGCATTTTCTAGACAGAGTGTTATTGTTCCACTCACATAAGCTGAGGCTGTTGCATCGGCGCAACGCTCAGTGTCGGGATATTCATTATTTTAAATACCAATGGACCGGCCGCGGGAATGAACGCGGTGGGGTCGAGAAGGGGCCACGTGAAATGCGGTCTATTGGGAAATATCAAGGAGCACCAGAGATGTACAGTAAGTTAGGCATCAGGCAAGCCATCGGTTTGGCGGTGGCTGCCGCAGTGGCGTCGAGCGCAAGCGCGCAAACGACCACGAAGGACGAGACGCAGCTGCAAGAGATCGTGGTCACCGGTTCGATGATCAAGCGCACCGATCTCGAAACGCCCAGCCCCGTGCAAGTGATCACCGCGGATGACCTGCAGAAATCCGGATACACGACGGTATCGGACGTACTGCGCAACCTGTCCGCCAATGGCGCCGGCACGTTGAGCCAGTCCTTCAACCAGGCCTTCGCCGGCGGCGGCGCCGGTGTCGCGCTGCGCGGTCTCACCGTCGGTGCCACGCTCACGTTGATCGACGGCCACCGGATGGTGGGTTATCCGTTGACCGATGACGGCGAGCGCAACTTCGTCGACGTGACCTCCATTCCGTTCAATGCGATCGACCGGGTGGAAGTCCTGAAAGACGGCGCTTCCGCTTCATATGGATCGGATGCGATCGCGGGCGTCGTCAACATCATTCTGAAGAAGACCTATGTCGGCGCAGAAATGAACGCCGAAGTCGGGCAGTCCCAGGACCACGACGGCACGATGACGCATTTGTCCGGCGTGTGGGGCACCGGCGACATCGATGCGGACGGCCACAATGTTTACGTGACCATGGAGTATCGCCGGCAGGACGATATCCTGCTCTCGAACCGCAGCGGCGAATACACCACTCTCAATTACCAGGGAGTGGGCGGCTTGAATACGACGCCTGGAGCCGGTTCGAATCCGGTCGGCCAGAATTTCAGCGGGTTCCCGGGATCACTCACGGGTTATATCTTCAATCCGACGACGCCTAATGCCGCTGGTGTCTATCCCAACGGCTTGCCGGCCGAGACCTTCCTGCCCGGCTGCACCGCGGCGGCGCAGGCGGCGGACAAGTGCACATTCACCAACGGCGGGCTGCAACTCCAACCGCCGACATCGAGCGCGAACGTTCTCAGCAAGTTCACGCTGAACCTGGGCGGCAACTGGCAGGCCATTACCTCGGCATCGATCTTCGAGACCAAGGCGCAGCAGGTTTCTCCGCTGCAAACCTACACAAACTACCCCAACGGCCAGGTAATCATCTCCTTGCCGCCAGGCGGCTTGCCGGACGTGCACATCTTCGCGCCGACCACGGTACCGGCGAACTATCCCGGCAATCCCTATGGTGCGCCGGCGGCCCTGCAATATAACTTTGGCGAACTCGGCACTCCGTATACTCAGTTCAAGACGGACACCTATAGGTTCGTGCAAGAGGTGAACGGCTCGGCCGGCGGGTGGGACATCGGGACTTCCGCAGGCTACATGTATGCGATCTTGGCGCAGGACAGCTACGGTCTCATGGAGCCGGGTGCGGTGCAGAATGCGTTGAACAACGGGTACATTCTCGGCAGTTCCGATGCAGCATCGCTGTTTGCCCCAGTAGCCCACGTGACCGATGCGAGCTATCTGATGTACGGCAATGCTCACGGCTCGCGGCCGATCGCGACGCTTCCCGGCGGCGACCTGTCTTTGGGCGTCGGCGCCGAGTACTACGAAAAGAAATTGAACGCGCCGGCCGCGCCGAGCAGCGTCAACGGAACTCAGGCTTTCTTGAACGACGCCTATGCAATTGGATCGCAGGCGGATACTGCAGGGTTCCTCGAGTTGAATGCACCGATACTGCATAATCTCGAAGCCAACCTCTCAGGGCGCTACGACCACTACAACACCGCGGCAGGTGGGGACGCGACGCCGAAGTTCGGCGTCAAGTACTCGCCGATCTCGGAACTGTCGCTCCGCGGCACCTGGGGCAAGGGCTTCCGCGCACCGAGCATACCGGAAACCAGTTCCGGTCTGGCCTTCGGCGCCGGCGCCATCCCGGACCCGGTACTCTGTCCGAATGGCAATGCCAAGGCGGTGGGAGCGTTCCCCAGTCAATGCGTCGTGGGGATCACGGGCGTACAGACAGGCAATCCCAACCTGAAGCCTGAGAAGACGACCAACTACACCTTCGGTGTCATTTTCGAGCCGTCGAAGCAGTTCAACGTGTCGGTCGATTACTACGACATCAAGGTCAACCAGGACATCATCAGCACGTTCGAGGCCGGCGGCCTCGGCATCGGCGGCCTGACGCAACTCCAGCGCCTTGGACCGCTGGTGTCGCTGCCCCAGGTACAAGCGAACGGTTCGCTTGCGAACGCGTTGACCCCGGTTCCCTTGATCACCTACAACGCGTACCCCTACGTGAACGCCAGCCAAACCGAGACCAACGGCATCGATGTCGACTTGAGGAGCCAATTCGAGCTGGGCGACTTCGGGCGTCTGCAGGCTGAGCTCACCCTCACCCATACCCTGGTCTACAAGATCGAGGCGCTTGGCGTGGCGTATGAGGTGGCTGGCACGCAAGGTCCCAGCGGCGTTTCCGGCGATACGGGCAACCCGAAGAATCGCGGTACGTTCTCGCTGACGTGGGACAAGGGAGGGGCATCCTTGACCGCGACGCTCAACTACATCGGCAACTGGTCCGTGACGGACCCGTCGAGCGGCCAGTTCACCTGCGCCGAAGCCATCTATGGCAATTCCACGAGCGAGTACGGTCCCAAGTTCGAGTCGGGCGCCCCGTTTCCGGGCTCGTACTGCAACGTGGGGGTCTTCGTGGACGTCGATATGACCGGCCGGTATCAATTCAACGATCACCTGTCCGTGCACTTCGCGGTCACCAACCTGCTCAACAGGCCGCCGTCATTCGACGACGTGACCTACGGCGGCGGCGGCGGTGCTGCCTACAGCGCCGGTCTGGAACAAGCGGGCGCGGTCGGCCGGTACTTCACGGTCGGCGCCGGCTACAAGTTCTAACAAAAGACAACAAAAATACTTTTGACTTGCAACCATCGACGGCCCCTTCGGGGGCCGTTTCTTTTTGCAGGCTACTTTCGATCCGCCTGCGCTGCGGCGTCAACCGTGCGCAGCCGAATCTCGAACAGCTTCGGCCAGTTCTTTCCGGTCACGAATAAACGGTCGCCCTTGGCATCGTAGGCGATGCCGTTGAGCACGTCGGTTTGTCCCGGCACGATATCGGACGGCTTTAAGAGCCCGGTGAGGTCGATGAGCCCGAGCACGTGACCGTCACTGGGGTCGATGCGAAGAATCCAGTTGGTCTGCCATACATTGGCGAAGACTTCTCCCTTGACCCATTCCAGCTCGTTCACATTGGAGACCGGCCTGCCCTCGAGCGTGACCCGAACGCGGTGCGTCACCTCAAGGGTGTCGGGATTCAAGAACCGCAGTTCCGGGGTGCCGTCGCTCATGATGAGCTCTTTGTCGTTGCGCGTGAGCGCCCATCCCTCGCCGTCGTAGCTAAATCGCCGCTGCTGCTTGAAGGTGGCAAGGTCGAAGACGAACCCCACCTGCGATTTCCAGGTCAGGCTGACCAGATGTCCGTGCCAATTCACTATCCCTTCGCCGAAGTACTGCGCGGGTATGTCGACCTTCTGAATCACCTCTCCCGTTTCGAGCCGTACCTTGCGAATGGATGAGTGCTGCTCGAGGCCGGTGCTTTCATACAAGAAGCCGTTCAAGTAGAACAGCCCCTCGGTGAAGGCCGATGTGTCATGGGGAAAGGTGTGTACGATCTCGTAGCCGTACTTGGGAACGGCCGCTCGGGACGCGATAGCGCAGGTCAGGACCCAAACGGCAAACGAGAATTTCAGCGCACGGCCGATAACGTCAGTTCTTGTGCGGTTCATAGGTGACAGGGCCGGCGAATTCGAAGGTACTCACGAGGAGGTCGCCCTCGCCGCGTACCGCGTGGGCCGGCTGCGTGCAGAAGCCGCGGGCCTCGATCCGGTACGTCCCCTTGACCGCCAGCGGCTGCTGCGTGAGCGTGTCCACCGTGCAGCGCGAACCGCCGAGGGTACCAAAGATTCGGTTCGCCCCTTGCACGATCACGGTGAGGTTCACACCGGCCGCGCGCGCCGGCTTGCCCGGATGGATGCCGTTGATGCCGAACACGAACAGCAGGTCGGGCGAACCGGCGGGGACCCGCTTGAAGCTCAGGCGAATGCCGGGTGGCTTATCCCGCGACCCGCCTTCACAGTGCGTGCCGCTGTTCGGCCAATCGATGTTTGCCTCCATGGCCCCCGCCAGATGCGCACGCAGGTACCCGTCACCCGAGGTGAGGCAGGCGGCCGGTGCCGGCGGGAGCAGCAGGGGCCCGGCGTCGTCGGCCCCCGCGCCCAAGGCGGTGAGCGGAATCGCCGCGATCATCAGTGACCGGATAAACGGTATCATTTCCCGCATGTTGCCATGGAGCACGGGTGAATGCTGAAGCTGAAACGATGGTTGCCGATTCTGCTGTCGCTGTGTCTGGGGGCCTGTTCGGCCATGGCGCCCAAATTCAACCGGCCCACCGTGTCCGTGGTGTCCGTCGAAATGCGCGGCGGCAACCTGCTGCAGCAGAACTTCGCGGTCAAGCTCAGCATACGAAACCCGAACGACCGAGCGTTGCCCGTCAGCGGCCTGCGCCTGAGCTTGAGCACGGACGGCGAGGAAATCGCCAGCGGCGCGAACGACCGCGCATTCGTGGTTCCGGCGTTCGGCGATTCGGAGTTCGACATGACCATCAAAGCCAACATGGCGCTCGCCATCCTCAAGCTCGCCAGCAAGATGGATCAACACGCCGAGTCGATCGACTACGACATCAGCGGCTCAGCCAGCCTCGATTTGCCCTTCATGCATGACCTGCCGTTTCACCAAACGGGGTCCTTTTCAATCAAGGGCGCACAATAACTAGTTGAAAAAATTGGAGTTTTTTAATCTGGGCGCCCGATTTTGGGCCGCCGTCTGGTAAGCTTGAGGGCCATACGAAAGAGCGCCGCCCCCTTGTGGCGTCGCCCACAAGGTGATCATGCCCGCCTCGCCCTACGAACAATTGGAACAGGAGTTTCGGCGCCTACACGCCTTCCGAGGCGCACTGTCGCTGCTGCGCTGGGATGCCGCCGTGATGATGCCGCGGGGCAGCGCCGATGTGCGCGGCGAGCAACTCGCGGCGCTCGAGACCGAGCATCACGCCCTGCTCACCACGCCGAAGGTGGCGCGACTACTGGAGCGCGCCGAGGCGGGTGCCTCGCAGCTGGAGGACTGGCCGCTCGCCAATTTGCACGAGATGCGCCGCCAGCGCGATCACGCGATCGCGACTCCGCCGTCGCTGATCGCGCGGCTGGCCAAGGCCACTGCACGAGCGGAAGTGTTCTGGGTCGAGGCCAAGAAGGCCAATGACTTCAAACTGCTGGCGCCTCACCTCGAAGAGGTGGTGCACCTGGTGCGCGACAAGGCGGCGCTGCTCGGGCAGGCGCGGGGACTCGCACCCTACGACGCCCTGGTGGACGGATTCACCCCCGGCATCTCGACCGCGGACATCGACACCATATTCAAGGCGCTGTCGCGCAAGCTTCCGGGTCTCATCAATGAAGCCATCGAAGTCCAGGCGGCGCACGCGCCGGCGCCGCTCACCGGCAAATTCACCGTGGCGCGTCAGCGCTCGCTGTCCGTGGATGTGCTGAAGGCCCTGGGGTTTCCCTTCGATCGCGGCCGGCTCGACGAGAGCGAGCATCCCTTCACCGAGGGCGTGCCGGGCGACATTCGGGTGACCACGCGGTTCGACTCGAGCGATCCCTTCTCGGGACTGCTGGGGGCCGTGCATGAAACCGGCCACGCCATGTACGACCTCGGGCTGCCGCTCGAGTGGCGCGATCAGCCGGTCGGCCGCGATCGCGGCCTCGCGCTGGAGGAAAGCCAGTCCTTGCTGTTCGAGATGAACCTATGCCGCAGCCGTCCCTTCGTGAAGTATGTGCGGCCGCTGATGGAGAAGTATCTGCAGGTGAGCGGTCCGGAATGGGAAGACGCCAACCTGTACCGCCACTTGACCCGCGTTCGACGCAGCACGATTCGCATGGACGCCGATGAACTGACGTATCCCGTGCACATCATGCTGCGCTACGAGCTCGAGAAGAAGATCTTGGAGGGCTCGCTGCCGGTGGCGGATCTGCCGGAGGCGTGGAACGCGAATCTGGAGCAACGCCTGAATATTCGCCCGGCGAACGACGTCGAGGGGTGCTTGCAGGACATCCACTGGGCCGTGGGTCACTTCGGATACTTCCCTTCATATGTTCTCGGCGCCGTCATCGCCGGCCAGCTCTACGAGGCCATGCGCGCCGCCCGCCCGTCGCTCGACGAGGAAATAGCGGCGGGTCAATTCGCGGGGGTGATGGACTGGCTGCGCGACAACGTGCACGGCGTCGGCGCGCGGCTGCCGGTCCAGGATCTCATCAAGCAGGCCACGGGCAAGCCGCTGACCGCCGCGGCGTATCTGCGCTACCTGGAAGCGAAATACCTCGAGGTGCCGTGAAGCATTCGTCCAATAATTTCAAGAAGCTGCAGGCGGCGCTGCGCGGTTCCGTGGGCAAGGCCATCGCCGACTTTTCGATGATCGCCGACGGCGACCACGTCATGGTCTGCCTGTCCGGCGGCAAGGATTCCTATACCCTGCTCGACATTCTCTTGAGCCTGCGGCGCAGCGCGCCCGTGAGCTTCGAAATCACGGCGGTCAACCTCGATCAAAAGCAGCCGGGATTTCCTGCCGAGGTTCTGCCTCGATACCTCGAGGATCTGGGGGTCAGGTACCGAATCATCGAACAGGATACCTATGCGGTGGTCAAGCGCGTCATCCCCGACGGCAAGACCATGTGCGGCCTGTGCTCGCGCCTGCGCCGCGGCGCGCTGTATCGTTTCGCGGCCGAAAACGGCATCACCAAGATCGCCCTCGGTCATCATCGCGACGACATCATCGAGACATTGTTCCTCAACATGTTCTTCGGCGGGCGCCTCAAGGCCATGCCGCCGAAACTGCTCAGCGAGAATCGCCGCCACATCGTGATCCGGCCCTTGGCCTACGTGACCGAAGCGTCGATAGCCCGGTACGCCGCCGCCAGGGAGTTCCCCATCATTCCCTGCACCCTGTGCGGTTCGCAGACCAACATGCAGCGCCTCGTGGTCAAGAACATGCTGCGTGAATGGGCCGTAAAGTATCCCGGGCGCATCGAGTCGATCTTCTCCAGCATCTGCAACGTCGCCGGTTCCCAACTCGCGGACCCGGCGCTGTTCGACTTCGCGGGCCTCGACGGCCGGCGCGCCGCCATATCGCCGATGACAGAGGCCGACGAAGATATTCTTGCCGCCGAACTCGAGCCGCGCGATGCCGCAATCCCGTAACAGGGCGGGCGGTTCCCGGGGGCGGGTGGCGCGTTACGCCTGGGAGACGCTCTCCGACGATCAATTGCTCAGCCTGCGTTTCTGCGATTTAAAGCTCAAGGTGCAGGGCACGGAATTGGAAGAGGCCATCCGGCGCCTGTACCGCGAGCTGGAGATGCGCGGAATACGGTTCCGGCCGCACTACTGGCTGGCGCAGGAGTGGTTCTCGCCCGACGGGGTTCCCGGCATCGCCATTCCCTTCTATCTCGCGCACCGGCGGCTGATGAGCATCGAGCGGCGCTTCATGCGTGAAGCGGAAGGCGGCAACCGCAACTGGCTGATGCGGATCCTGCGCCACGAGGCCGGCCACGCCATCGACTCGGCCTATCGCCTGCGACGCCGCGGCCGATGGCGCGCCGTGTTCGGGCCGGCCTCGCTGCCGTACCCCGATACCTATCGTCCGCGGCCCGGAAGCCGCCGCTTCGTGCAGCACCTGGGCGCCTGGTACGCGCAGGCGCATCCCACCGAGGATTTCGCCGAGACCTTCGCCGTGTGGCTCAAGCCGCATTCGCCCTGGCGGCGCGAGTATTCGGGTTGGCCGGCGTACGCCAAGCTCGAATACATCGACTCGCTCGCGCAGGACTTAGGCGGTGCCAAGCCCCTGGTGTCGGACCGCAGCACCGTCGAGGACGTCACGCAGGAGACGGGCACCTTGCGCGAGCACTACGAGAGCAAGCTCGCGCGATACCGTCTGCCGCGCCGCTCGGGCGCCGATGAATTGCTGCTCAAGGTGTTCACCGCCGCGCCGCGCGCCCGCTCGCACGTCAAGGCCGCCACGTTGCTGCGCGAATTGCGCAATCCCCTGCGCCAGCAGATCGTGCGCAGCGGGGCGTTCAGCGAATATCTGGTGCATCAGGTGCTGCGGCTGATGATCGAGCGCTGCGATTCCTTGAATCTGTACGTGCGCGGTCCGCGGCGCGAGCTCAAGACGCACTTGCTGTGGGTGATTGCCCGGCTCGCCGAATCTTACGAGGAGCGCCAGTTGCCGAGACTGTCGCTGTGAACCGGGGGTCGCCGTGAGGAAGGTGCGCGCCCTGGTTCTGGTGCACGCCACGCTCGTGCCTCCCGACTCGCTGAAGGGCTCCACCGAGAAGGAGATCGACGAGTGGCGCACCGAATACGACGTCATCTCGCATCTGAAGTCGGAGGGTCACGAGGTCCGGCCCTTGGGAATAAGCGACAGCTTGTCCGAATTGCGCGGCGCCATCATCGATTGGAAGCCCGACATCGTGTTCAATCTGCTGGAGGAATTCGACGGCATCGTCACCTACGATCAGCACGTCGTGGCATTCCTCGAGCTGATGCATCAGCCGTACACCGGCTGCAATCCGCGCGGCATGCTGCTGTCGCGCGACAAGGTCCTGTCGAAGCAGCTTCTGTCCTACCACCGGGTGCCCACCCCGCAATTCGTGGTGTTTCCGCGCGGCAAAAAGCCCCACGTCCCCAAAAAACTGCGCTTTCCCCTGTTCGTGAAGTCGTCGACCGAGGACGCATCGCTCGGCATCGCGCATGCATCGGTGGTCGCCGATGCGAAACAATTGACGGAGCGCATCGCCTTCATTCACGAACAAACTCATTCGGACGCCCTGGTCGAGGAGTACATCGAGGGCCGTGAGCTGTACGTGGGCGTGCTCGGCAATGACCGGCTCCGTGTGTTGCCCGTCTGGGAGATGACCTTCGGATCGCTGCCCGAGAGCCTGCCCGCGATCGCCACCCGCAAGGTCAAGTGGGACCGGGCCTACCAGAAGCGCTATGGGATCACCACGGCCGCGGCCGAGGCGCTGCCGGACGGCACCGTGGCGCGCCTGGAACAACTGTCGAAACGCATTTTCCGGGCGCTGCATCTCACGGGCTACGCGCGCATGGATTTTCGGCTGCGCGCCGACGGCGAACTGTTCGTGCTGGAGGCCAACGCCAATCCGAATATCTCCACGGCCGAGGACTTCGCCCAATCGGCGCTCACCGCCGGCATGAACTACGACCACCTGCTGCAGCGGATCATGCAGCTCGGCAAGAACTACCCCGCGGCGTGGCGCGCCGTCGACACTTGAGCCGCCGCTACGGGCGAATCCAGCGATTCATCCACTCGAGCACGGTGTCGTACCATTGAATGCTGTCGGCCGGTTTCAGCACCCAATGATTTTCGTTCGGGAAGAACAGAAACTCGCTGGGGACCCCCTGGCGCTGCAGCGCCGTGAACACCGATATGCCCTGAGCCTCGGGCACCCGATAGTCGAGCTGGCCATGAATGACCAAGGTCGGCGTCTTCCACCGCGTCACGAAGTCGACCGGGTTGTGCTTGGCGTAGGCGGAGGGGTTGCGGTATTCCGGGCCGCCGTTCTCCCACTCCGGAAACCATAGCTCCTCGGTGGAGTAGTACATGCTGCGATTGTCGAAAATGCCGTCGTGGCTCACGATGCACTTGAATCGATCCGGCCATTGGCCCGCAATCCAGTTCATCATGTAGCCGCCGAAGGAAGCGCCGAGCGCGCAGGCGCGATCGCCGTCCAGCCAGGGATACTGCTGGAGCGCCGCGGCGAGACCCAGCTTCAGATCTTCGAGCGGCTTGCCGCCCCAGTCGCCGCTGATGGAATCCGTGAAGGCCTGACCGTAGCCGGTGGAGCCGTGGAAATCGATCATGACGACGCCGTAGCCGGCGGCCGCGAACGTCTGCGCATTCCAGCGCCAATTCCAGGAGTTCGCGAAGCTGCCCTGCGGGCCGCCGTGAACCACGAATGCCAGCGGATATTTCTGGTCGCGCTTGAAATCCGGCGGTTTGACGACGTAGCCGAAGACGTTCTCGCCGTTCCAGCCGGCGAAGCTGAATTGCTCGTACTCGCCGAATTTGCGCTGCGCGAGCACCGCCTCGTTCAGGTGAGTGAGCTGCGCGGGCGCGCCGCCGCCGAAGCCGACCGAGTAGATATCCGCGGGCCTCGCCAGATTGCTGTGGGTATAGAACACCCGGCGGGGACCCACGGTGAAGTCCTCGACTTCACCGGCGCCGGTGATCGCCGAGGCGCGGCCGGTACTCGCGTCGATGGCCCACAGCGGCCGCTGGCCCAAGTGGTCCGTGGTGGCATACAGGTTCTTGCCGTCTCTCCCCCACGCGAAACTCACGATCGATCGATCCCAGTTCTGGGTGAGGGGCCGCTTCACCCCCGACGTCAAGTCGAGCAGCACGAGGTGGAAGCGATCCGCCTCGAAACCCGGCCGGTCCATCGCCACGTAGGCCAGCCGCGTGCCGTCGGGCGAGAACAGGGGCTGGCCATCCCAGGCGGGATTATCCGCGGTCAGGTCGCGCGGGGTGCCGCCCCCGGCCGGGACCTCGTAGATGTCGAAGTTCGTCGACCATGCCTCGCCGGCCGCGGCGCGCACGGAAAATGCGACTTGCGATCCGTCCGGGCTGAAGGCGTAGTCCTCGCGTCCGCCGAAGGGCTTGTCCGGCACATCCCCGATGCCTCCCGTGAGGTTCACGGGCGCGCCGCGCGCTACATCGTCGAGCGTCATCGAAAAGAGCTGGGACCGACGGCCGTCGCTCCAAGTGTCCCAATGCCTCACGAACAGCTGTTGGTACAGAACGCCGCTTGCCTTGGAATGCGCGGCCGCGTCCAGCCGCTGCTTGGTGCAGGCCAAATCCGCGCAATCCAAATAGACCTCGACGCTCACCACGATCCGGTCGCCCTTGGGCGAGACCCGAAAGGG